>Ga0065711_1006942_pt1 | contig 21607 bp, 11 predicted proteins | sample Hoacrofraction12_FD_59098 | JGI IMG/M metagenome (GOLD analysis project Ga0065711, IMG submission 59098) | Hoatzin crop microbial communities from Cojedes, Venezuela - Epithelial fraction 12 v2 (version 2) | ecosystem: Host-associated > Birds > Digestive system > Esophagus > Crop | place... | reverse complement strand
CCCCCCCCTTTTGCTTCAGGATGAATCAATTATGAAACACAAATCAAAGTAATGGATACACGTTTATAACAATTTAGGGTCCTGGGCATTGATTAACCATGACTGAGAGAACTTTCTCTTGTGAAGATAAATGATATATCATAAAGAACATAAAAGCTCCCATGTGAGGCCATGAACTACTTGGAAGGACATTTTATACTAGCCCTAGCATTCTTTGATGGGTTGAAGTCTAAGGAGGTAAGACACAATAAGCGAGGCCAAGTAGTCAGAGTTGCTTTGTGCTTCTCCGTATGGATCGTTCCTCAGTAAATTGCATAAGTAGAGGAACGAAGTTAACATAAGAGCCCCCTCAACTGCTTTTAAAAAAGTTTCTTTTCTTTCAAAGCCTACTTTCTTCAGGCTTTGCAACAAGGTGAAAAAGTGACTCAGCAGTTTCAAAAAATGGTGAAACTGAGCCAGAAGGAATTTAATTATCTTCAGACATCTAATGAAAACCACAAAGCTTTGTCACAATTTTCAGGACTTGTCTGTCAAACCCTGACATATCAGGAAACTGAAAAGGACAATTTCTTGATTAAGACTTAAAAAGAGCTTGAACTTCATTTTCAAGAAGAAAGGATGTTTTTTAATTCTGTGAAGAAAAGCAAATAGGCAGTAAAGCTACCTCCTTGTCTAGCCTATTAACAAAGTTGTAACCAAAGTTCCACATGCCCCTCCCATGTCTAATTTTGGGCTTTCATTTTGGGAGATGAAACCAGTTTTTTAAAAGTAATTTGAAAAACAATCTGTGATTTACTTAAGGAAAGAATTAAATGTCTCGGTCTTCTCAGAATTGAAGGAAAATAAGAGTCTCAGTTGTGTTAAATAGACTTGTTGATGTAACATGCTGGTTCTTGGTCATCTGAACTTCTGATGTACACCAATATCTGTCTATGAAAGCTGTGTTACTAAAATTACTTAGGTGATTTGTCATTTAATCACTCCATAAGAGAACTTCTAGTGAGGAAAAGGGATTAACACACAGAAGACAGGGCCTAGGATTTTTAAATTTATATGCTGTTTCTTGACTGGTATAACAGGTAGACTAAATATGTTGTCTCACAGAGCAATGTCTTACATCTCAAAAGGGCATATCTTTAAAGCAGGCAGCATTTTAGTCCTCTCTTAAGAAAGTGATTATATAGCTCAAACTTTCCTGAAACAGTGACTCTGTTTTAATGTATAGCTGTTGCTGATACAGGGCTTAATATAGACAAAGTTCTTGGAAAAAGAAAGGAAATCTTGCTGTAGACTTTGTCAGTGACTTGGCAACTGATTGGGAGACAGACAACTTTTCTGTTGGTTCATCTTTACTATCAGAGTTTGGGGTACTGGACGCCACAGCAGTTTACAGAAGCCTGCTGAGATTATTTAACTCCTTTCTTCCCAATGCAGGTGCTGCTCTCCAGATAGCTTTTGGGGAGAAATTCCTGTGTGCGGCACAGAAATGGTGATGGAAATAGCTGGGGCCTGCTAAAGGTACTGATTATATTTTTCTTCCAGAGAAGGCAAATAAACAGCCTGTAAACCTAGCACGAATGGTTTCTGGAAGCATTTCTATTATCTTTCACTAGTTTGGATTGCTTTCTTTGTAAGTATTTTTTGAAGACAAATGGCTTCACCCAGCCTGGGCATGGAATATTTCCATCATTGTTTGATCTGTTTTTCAGCAATGCTGGGTTGGCATTGGAGCAAACGTCGGGAGCTGCTGCCAGGGAGGCGCAGGGAGGAGTACATGAGCAGGATGCAACCAGAGTGAAAGCTCCCCCTCAGCCAAAGCAATTTCTCACCAGAGTTTCCCCAAAATTGCAAGAACGTACCTGAAAGAATCACCTCCGCAACTCATACAGCTTAACAGAAAATGGATGTTTATAAGGGCAAGTACTGTTGTAAAAAAAAGATAAGATATGATTTAGGCAATCTAAGAATCTCAACTTCTACTCAATATTTTTCAAAATTGACTGGTGTTTGTGGGGCCCTGATGAATACAGCTCCAAAGGATGCCACTTACAGAAGCACCTTTTGAAACAGATTTATTTAATGGTGATGTGCAGTCAAAGAATTGCTCTCCATTCTGCTAAATTACATTTCGTTTCAGGACTCCAATCTGAAGCCATACCCCAAAGCTGCAGCAGTTTAGAAAAATTAGCCAGCAGCCTGGCTGAGCTTACCTCTCAAGTACATTGTTTTTATATGCAGTGATAAATCACTTTTTACCTTTCTGCACAAGGGGCATTTTCTTGTTGATGTATTTGGGAATATTGTAGAGACAACTGTAATCAAATAAGGAAAAAGTAGGACTCTTATGAAAAAATTAATTTTTAATGCTATTGAAGTCAGGGAATTTTGAAAATACTCTGCATTGCTTATTTTTGCTTTGTACCTGAAAGCTGCGCAAAAGTAATTGCATTTCTCTCTAAAAGACAGTGAAGGGAGAAATAGCCTTCTTTCTTTTACATTGAGGATGGAAGATTTGTCAAATAGAGAGACTACAGTTTTAGCTAAAGATGTCTGGATTTTGCCTGAATTAAAATATTTTCAAGGACAATCTTTCCAAGGTCTTTCATCTAACTGTGTACTAAGCCACATCTTTTATCCATTAAAAGTGCCAATGCTTCCCAGTATGGTTTAGTTTAAAAAATGACATGCTAGAGCTCAAAAACTAAGCAGTTCAGTTTCTAGTGTGAAATAGATAAAATGCCCTCCTCTTCCTTGTCCTTTTCCAACCCACGGTGGTCAGCTTATCGTTCTGCCTGTTTTTGATTAAAGATGAGATACAAATCTGATCTGGAATGTTAATTACTATATTCCAGTATAAGTCACAGACCACTGCTGCTATTATTTACTCTCAAAAACATTCATCCTTCCCAGCCTCCAGCTACAGGCTGCAAGTTCTGAATGGCTAGCCTTTTGCTGTGAGTAAAAACTCCATTATTTGTCATTTGCTTCAGTTGCTGTGGGCCTCACCTGTGGCAGGTGAGATAGCTCCACTATCTCTTGTCCACTCTCTGTGGAAAGATTTGAAATTTTCCAGTGCTCTCTTTCACTATGGATCAGAAACCAGATAACTTTTTAATGTTAAGGATGGTCACTTGCACCTCATCCAGTTTCTCCCTGCTTAAATAAATGCGCGCGCACACACATTTGTCAGAGCAGTCTCTCTAGAGAAATTTTCTTTTCTTTTTCTTAGAGTAGGTGGGGGTATCTGTGCACACGTGAGCCTATCTTGGCAAATTCCAAGGCAAAATGGATGGTAGACCAGTGAGTTTATTAAATGTCTTTTCTGAAGATTTTCCCCACTGTGAAGAAAGCTAGTTTTACTTCATTTTATACAAAACCAGAGACTAATATTGAATGGAAGTCTACACTTAAGTAAAAAAATCAAAACAGCCCCCAGCCCCCAACTTTTTCTCCCAGAGCTGTTTAATGTAGGAAAAAGTTGACTGCAAAAAGCTGCTCTATTGTGAAGTAATGAGTCACTGCCTCCAATCTGTATTTCTTAGGTTCAGGCTAACACATTTGCAGCTGAACTTTTTCAGCTTGCCAGTTCTCTGGAGCAGATGTGTATTACAGAAAAGCTGGGAATTTCAAGATATATCTCACCAATTTACCATGTGTAACACATCTGAGAAACTGAGCATCTAATAATAAGGAAAGGGAGGAGAGAGAGGGAGATACTGATTACACTACAAGACCTACAGAAGTGCTTTCACCTTGTTAGAAAGTTTTAGGACCTAAAACTTATTAATATTTAAATATCTGCCCTGAAGAAGCTACATGCTATAAGTGGTAACAATGGGTTAAAGTCTTTTTTTAAAGAAGTGAGGAAATCTGTTGATTTTTTTTAATAGAAGAATCCACACAATCTGTCACAAAATGGTAGATGTTCTTCAAAGTAGATAAATACAACACTAATGACATGACATTTCCTGCCATATCTTACTAATGAATAAAATATTAGATAAGCAAGGAGAGGTCAAAGAAGGACAGCAGGATGGAACGAGGCATGCATTTGCAGTGGAGGGGATGGAGGTAGCAAAGCTGCCATGATTAACCATAACTGAAACGGGATTTTTCACTCCTTTCCAGCACATGGAAAACAATTTTTTTCATGGTTGTTAGCATCCCTTTACATTACAAATAGCAGGAATACACAGGTAGCAGGAAAATCAGTCTTCAAAATCTGAACATTTTAAAATGGAAAAAATGCAATTGATTTTAACTAGACAGTGTTTGTGCAGAAGATTAGCTAAAATCAATTCTATACTGAAAATATGTAAGTGCCCACAGAGCATTTCTGGGGGAGTATGAGAATATTTTCTTTTATCTTTTTGATGAGAATTCTGTTGCACTCACTCCAGTATAAATTTTCTGCTATTGATCATAGACAGTTCAAGAATTTGAATAGAAGACTTGATGCTGCAAAATTTCAGTTAAAAGCTGTGAGGTAAGAGGGCAATATGCAGAACATCTCAGAGTTTCATATTGAGATTCCTACAGAGAAAAAACATCTTTAAGAAAATGGGATGTATAATGAAAAGGCAAAGAAGTGTTTAATCTCATTATTTTCCTCTCTAAAATCTTAGGCTCATACCCTCCCCCTTGGCTTCTGAAGACACAACTTGTCAATCACAAGTAATGCTTCCTTTTCTCCAACACCTTTCCCCCACCTCTTAAAATAGTTTCCAATGTTGGAGCATAGTACTACTTAAGCCAGAAGTAGAAAGGTCTAACCAAATCTTGCATTATCCTGGCAGCCAAGTTAAGGAAGGCCTGCAAACCTGGCTAGTCAGAAGGAAAATGCTAATGGAGAACTCTTTTTTTCACACTTTGTGTGTCACCTTTCAGGTTAGCAGTCTTACAGTAGCAAATCCCCTAAGCAAGGGAATTTAAACAGGAATGATCCTAGGGTTTTAAGACAGGCCCTGCTGTTTGAAGCCTCTTTTAGCCAACGTGACGCTTGTCAAGGCTTGGACACCTGGCTGTGTGTTTTCAGAAATGTGCGACCTGATAGTTGCTGTCGCTGTATCTTGTGTCATGCATTGCAAAGGAGGTCTGACACTGGCTCCAGGGTAGTTCCTGTGAAGACTGGGACTGCTTTGGGACTGCTCCTAGCAAGTGCTGTCATCTCCATCTCCGATAGCATCTGATCTGCTTGTGAGTAACAAGAAGCAGACCAGCCAAAATGTACCTGTGGCAGGCCTCATTTGCCTAGGAAGGAGTAAGGTGAGCCAAGATTGTCCCCAACCCCACTACGCTTGTTCTTCTCAAGCTATGTTGCCAGGGCAAGAGGCACAGCAAAGAGGGCACAGCGATGCAGCGATGGAAGAGTGCTGGAAAGGGATATCCTGCTAGCCCTCAGCTTAACCATAGCCTTCAGGTTATGGAGGATTCTGCAGGACAAGAAGAGTTTGGATGAGGAATGGTGAAGATGAGACAAATGGCTTATAACTAGCCATGGACTGCAATGTGTGTTGCTGAGGATGTGGTTAATGCTAGTATTGGGTTTACAATTTGTGCCTAAAGAGCCTGAGGAAGTAGATTCACTCCTAAATACCACAGGACCCACATGGCTAGATGAAGGCTAGTGCCAGGGAGGGTTTATACTGTGGGAAAGGTCTCTGCAGTGGTTAGTGCCTTGGTTAGTACTGGAAACTAACACCCAAGACAGAATATATTTAAAGTTTGTCGTTGACGGAGACAAAGTTGAAATCTTTGCTCCAAACACAAGTACAGGCTGGGCAGAGAGTGGCTCGAGAGCAGCCCTGAGGAGAAGGACTTGGGGGTATTGGTGGATGAGAGACTCGACATGAGCTGGTAGTGTGTGCTTGCAGCCCAGAAAGCCAACCATATCCTGGGCTGCATCAAGAGAAGTGTGGCCAGCAGGTTGAAGGAGGTGATTCTGCCCCTTTACTCCGCTCTCGTGAGACCCCACCCAGGGTCTTGCGTCCAGCTCTGGAGCCTTCAACATAGCAAGGACATGTATGTGTTGGAGTGTGTCCAGAGGAGGGCCACGAAGATGATCCGAGGGCTGGAGCACCTCTGCTGTGAGAACAGGCTAAGAGAGTTGGGGCTGTTCAGCCTGGAGAAGAGAAGGCATGACCTTATGGCAGCCTTCCAGTACCTGAAGAAGGATGGAGAGGGACTTTTCACAAGGGTGTGTAGTGATAGGACAAGGGGGAACAGCTCTAAACTAAAAGAGGGCAGATTTAGATTAGATATTAGGAAGAAATTCTTCACTATGAGGGTGGTGAAACACTGGAACAGGTTGCCCAGAGAAGCTGTGGATGCCCCCTCCCTGGAAGTCTTCAAGGCCAGGTTGGATGGAACTTGGAGCAACTTGGTCTAGTGGAAGATGTCCCTGCTCATGGCAGGGGAGTTGGAACTAGATGATCTTCAAGGTCCCTTCCAACTCTTACCATTCTATGATTCTAAGGGTGAGGGTCAGGTCTGGCCGAGACATGGGAGGAGGAGGCGGAGGGAAGGATGGTGGTGGGGCAGGGAGGAAGATGGGGTGGGGAGAGTCACATTTGCTGCTTTGGTTGTTGCATGGGACATAGGAAGGAGGACAGTGACAGTGACTCCCTGCACATTGTGACTCTGCACTGCTCTGGCAGCCAGTTGCGATTTCTGGAGGTCCAGCACTGGCAGGCTTGGAAGCTGAGTGTATAACTTGTAGTGCCGACTTATGGAATGCCTATAGCTGATGGTGAACTGAAGACTAAGATTTATTGCTGGATGCTGCAGGACCTTTAGGACTTCTGCTGACAAAACCCGCTAGTGTATGGGTCTTTTGCAGGAGGAAGATGTCACTGCACTCTGGTTTAGACTGTAGTTTAGGTAAGGATTACAGTTAAAATCATAGGATCTTGGAATGGTTTGGGTTGGAAGGGACCTTCAAAGGTCATCTAGTCCAACCACCCTGCAGTGAGCAGGGACATCTTCAACTGGATCAGGTTGCTCAGAGCCCCATCCAAGAGGCAAAAGCCTGATACAATTTCCTACGGCTTCTCTTTTCATCTCTGTCCTCCTTCCTGTCTTCAGGGTACACCCTGACTTAAAGCATGCCCTCTCAAAAACCGAGCACAGTACAAGCTACAGCTTTCCTTTACATTTACAGTGAATGATCTGATGCCTGCTTAAGTGACCTGGCCATCTTTAGCATCTTGAGATCAGCGAAGCCTGCTTTTCTCCTGTGCTTTTTAGCAAAAGACAAGACACAGCTGACTTTTTTTTTTTTTGAGAGGCTTTTGTTCAGAGTATTTTAAGTAAATACTTTCATATTGTGTGTCTTCAAATCTCTGGATACTGGTGCCCATCGTTCACAACAACAGGAACAGTGTGTTAAAGAAGTATCCAGCTACTACAGATCACAATGTGTAAAGGGCAATTATAGGTATATGTATACGAATATATCTATATTTATATCTATGCATGTATTTGTATATAAGTGAAGGATTGGAGCACCAAGAGGAGCCAGCTCTCAAGAAAAACAGAGTTGCTTCTGAGTTGAATAAAAGGAGAAGCAAGATACTGACTGTGAGGGTGATGTGATATTGCAACTTGAAAACTAATTAAGGAAAGAACAGAATTTAAATAACATTCAGATGCAGCAGCAGGAAACACAAGGAACAGGTGTTGAACAAGATTTCTTTTGACTGTTTAACCTCTTCATCAATGCCAAAACTGAAACTCTGTCAGACTTCGGCTTTACGTAGTTTCTATAGTTGTACTTTTGGCTGTTTCATGCCTCAGAGCATTTCTTCTGCTGTTCGTTTGTCTCTAGGGGTCTGGGCCTCTGCCTCTAAATACTTTTAATCTTCATTGTGTGTGTCGCTTTCTCTTCAGGAGTCAGTAGAATTCCATGGCTGTGAACAGGGCCCAGCATTTATTACTCTGCTCTGCAGGTTCACTGGAGTATCTGCAGCAGGGATCTCCTTGCAAAACTGGATGAAATTTGTTGCCTAAGACCTAGAAACCAAGGAAGGCTTTTCTTTGTGATCATTGTAAAATATAAAAGCATAAATAAGTGTTTTTCAATGTTTCAGGTATTGGGAGTCTGGAGGAATATCTGTTAATAGACCAGGTCTCTTGCTGCCGACACCCTGCTGAATGACTGGGACTACATAATACTGAAGTGGCTTTACAGCTTCGAAGTTGTTCCTGGTTTAAATGACCCTTCAGCAAAGAGCTCTTTCTCTATAGCATTTTATATTCTGTTTCATGCTGTTCCTTGCATTTAGCAAGTGAAAAGAAATTCAAGTGACATATGTTTTAACAGTCACCTTTTAATGACACAAGTGTTTACTTCTATCATGATTTTAAAAAGTTCCTTCCTGAATTTCTTTGAAGGGTTCAGGGTTTGAAGAGAAGAAATTATTATAAGGCTATGTCTGTAAAAGAATGCTTTCTTAGGATGGGGTGTCAGCAACTTTGGACAATAGACAGAATCAGTATTTGATGTCAGATTTTGCCTGCATGAACCTCCCCGCTCTCCTCCTACACCTATTTAGACATGGAAAAGACTTTTGCACATGCATCTCTAACTCTTTAGACTTGTTTTGACAGAAACTTATCTCATTAGCTGCAGCTTCTTTTTGTTCGTATTACTCCTCCTTCTCCTCTTCCTCATTGCTTTTCACCCAGTCTGCAGTCCAACCTGCTGGCTGATGTTCTTCTTCCAACAAATCAGTGGTTTTGACACTTGAATCTTTTTACTTCCCCCTCTTTTTTTTATTTTTGAATAATTAGATTTTTTTCTGCACATGCTGTTCAAACCTCTTTAATAATCTCTCCTCCAAATAAACTGATTCATCTCTCACCTCATTGCAATATATAGTATATATGAGAACTGACTGTCTCCTGTACCTTGCTTTCCCCTCCGTGACCTGCGTTTCTATCCAGAGAAGGGTTAGACCTGCTGTCAGGACACTGAGTCCGTCAGCATGCTCTGCAAACTGTCACTTCGAGGGTTTGGCTGGCTGGGCTCAGGGCTGTGATGTTCGTTGTCAGCTCTTTTTTACCTGCTGGATGTTAGCTCCAGGGCTGCTGGTGGCTTGAATCCCCCTGACAAAGATTCTGCTTAATCTCCTTCCCTGCTGTTGCCATCGATCATGATCTGTAGATATTTCATTCTCATTTTCCAGATTCCTCTTTTTTTTTTCTTTTTCTGATGGCTGTGCTCCAGAACACATTTCTAGGTTGCAGGGACCATACCGATCTCCAGGATGTGGCTGTTGAAAGGGGAGAGCACAATTCAGAGCTGAAGGGCCCATCACTAGGTAGACCTAGCTTCCCTTAGTCTCTAGCTTGAACACATTTAGCGATCTGAACTCCAAAGTGGCCAGCAACATACAGAAACAGCAGATCTACTGGGTACCATGGTCCAAATGCTTGCAGCAGTTTGTTTAAAAGCAGTGTTTTGAACTCCAAGGAAGTATGAAAAACAAGTTGAGTGTTGTATCTGAGGGATACAAGAGACCGTGTGTGGATCCTGATAGCTTCCTGCCTGGCAGGGTGGGTTTTAAGGCGCTCAGATGTGACAGTGATTCAACCCATTAAGCAGACAGATGCTTTATAGACCTGATGTTACACTATTTCTTACCCTAGAGAATTGCTTGCCGTATGACACTTCATCTTTTATGATCTTAATTAATACTAATTGGTATATGAATGCCTCTAAAAATACTATTCTATGAGGAAAACTAACCTCTGATGTTACAGAGATTGGTATTTATGAGAAATCATAATGTACTACAGACCTATGTAAATGATTAAATATCATTGTTATCATAATATAAATGATTAAATCCTGAGTTTTATACAAATGTGTGTATCCATCTGTATATTGGTTTCCTTAATAAGTTATATTGTAACTACCACACCTGTAACTTCCACCACGTTTTAAACCATTTCAGAAGTAAAGTATGGCTAGAGGAGATCACACTTTTGAAAACCATAATAAACCCCATTATTAAATAAGGGACATAGCTTTTCCTTTTTTTTTTTTTCAGTTTGCTTTCAATCAGCATACTAATTCTGCTCTTACATAGAATTCACTCCTGCATTTACACTGCAGGGTGGTTTCATTTTTGGTCCATTCGCATTTTGAGATGGAATTGTCCTGCACACGTTCCCCAGATTGCCTTTCTCTTTCAGCAGGCATTGTGATTACGTAAAACTAAAAGCAGAGATCTTAGGAAACAAAACCAGAGGAATGAATTGATCTTTAAAGCTGGCTATGACACTGAACTCACAATTCGCATATTTTTGTCAGCAGCATGTCCAAACTGCCAAGGCCATTCTTGAAAATCACAGCTGTGATATCTACAATAACTGAACTACAGGAAAGCTGCAGTTAGGTCATACTGCCTTGTCACTGCAGATGAGACAAACGGTAACAGTTAGCATTACTGCCTACTGATTTTGCAGCATGTTTTGTTCAGTAAAAACAATTCTAATGATTAATAGCAGCATAAAACAGTATGCTGAATGCCTTCCGTCCTGCCCTGTGTGGTTGACTCAGGTAAGGAGCATGATGGTGTACCCCAGCTGAATCAATTTGGTCCCTGTTTATGGTGGACAGGTGCAGAGAAAGTTGATGGAAAGGGCTGGGAGGAAAGATCTGGGAACTGGGTGGGCCAGGTGGATGTTGGAGGCCATCTGGGGAAAAGGAAGTTTCTGAAATGAAGCAGAGGAGAGGCTAAGACCAGCAAGCAGCCTTCTGGTGGAAGAAACACTCTGGGCTCTCTCTGTACAGTAGGTATTTGAATACATTCTCATAAGTAGAAAGAGGATAGTCTCTGGACTTGTCAGCCAGAGCTGCTGGTCAAGGAGCGGGGTGTTAAAATTAGACTCTGGGCTGGAAGAGTAGTAGGAAATTGACTTGGGCATTTTACTGTGTTTTAGCAATCTAATTCTCAGAGTAAGCTTTACAGCGCGTGCTTGCCAATTATTTCAAACAGAGCTTGAAAAATGCTCCTGCCTAAGGTAAATACTATCAACTTCAGAAGAACTCAAACTGCTGTTCAGAGCACTTACACAAACATGTCTTCCACAACTACAATTATTTATTTTACAGAATTAAATTTCTCTGGAGTGCTATTAATGGTTTGGAAGGCTTATTCCAGCCTCCTGCATGCACAGGCTATTTGACCGCAGGTGTCTGATTTAGGAGGTCTGCAAAACATCTACTTTGCATATTTGCAAGCAGCCCAGGAACAAATTGCTTGACAATGCTATTACAAATACAGGCTATATGTAGTAGAAGAACAGAAGCCATGGACAAATAAGAGTATTGTAAATGCCCTAAGTACTTGCAGTACTAGGTAATATGATGTGAGAAATGTCCAGAGGTTTTGAAATTGTTACTCATGCTAGAGGTAAGGGACTGCTTTTTTTTCTTTTTTTTTTTGTTGGCTCATCTTTTTGCTTTTCTCAGCGTGGGCTGAGGTGGTTTGACTTAGCCTGAGGAAAGTGGAGAGGAGTTGCTGCCCTAGCCCTGTGAGTTGAATGTTGGTAGGCAAGCTGGCACAGGCTACTTGCAGCCTGTCTCTAGCTGCAGCCAATCGATGGGGCCAACCTCAGGGCAATAAAGCTGAATGCTGAAAGGCACTCAGGACTTCATCTCACAGGATTCAGAGGAAGGAGAAGAAAACTTGGAAAACAAATGATGTGTCATTGGCAAAATGAACTTTCTTGCTGTTGGCGGGTAACCAAAAGAAATTCTGATGTAGAGGTTTAATATGGTATAGGTGTCATGCAAGTAAATTTTTTGGCTGTACCACTCCACCAGCAATCCAAGAACCTGTAGTATAGAATTAGTTTTCTGTCTGCAGCAATTCTTAGGTGTATAAATCCCTGCATAAAGTGACTGAACTGTTTTAAAACAGTGCAAGTTACTTGTCCCATCTGCTTTGTCTGGAAGGTTGATCCAGCGTTTCATGCTGCTAAGCACGAAAGCACTTTTTTTCCTTTCCCAGCTTCCAGTTTCAGCTAATTCACTGCCAGTTTGTATTTACTTGAATTTTACTGATGTTATCTTTGAAACAAATCTCTTCTTCTTACCTTCCTATTTGCCCCCTCTCAACTTTGTTTGATAAGACAAAACTGTCCAAACTCTTATTTTTCTGCTGAATAATCCATCCCTTTAATAATCTTTCTGTTCTTTCTCTGTACCCCTTCTAGCTTACATTAATTTTCTGACAATGTAAATGACCAGAAAAGCGGTCCAAATCATGTCTCAGTGAAGCCTTTCAAAAGGACAGTCTTTTCTTTCTCTTCCAAAACTATCTTGCTTGAAGCATCTGAAGTTGTCATTAGCTTTTTCCACACCTGTGTCACCCTAACAGCTCAGAGCCGGATGCCGATTGACCAGTTTGATCCTGATTTTCCTCCTTTTAGCCATCTCCAGTACATAATCTCCACAGAAGTAGTCAAAATTCTTGTTATTGCTCCCTAATTGTACAACTCCACCTCCTATACTGTAAAATGCCCTCTCATTTTTGTCATGAGAACATGTTATTGCTTATTGGCATATATACCCAAGAGCTCTGGTCATATTGGGCAGCATTTGGCAAGGTTGTATCTGAGGGGAAAAAAAGTATAAGTCTCTTTCATTGATCAGATAAAACCCCCGAACTCTCAGAAGCCACATACAAAGCCTAGAATGTGACCCAGAATATGAAATGCTAAGAATGTGGTTCATGCAGGTTGGTGGTCTTGGTTACAACAGCCTGGCAAGCCCTGACATGGTTTCAGTTGCCATATCCACTATTTTGCATTAAAGTTAAAAATAAAACAAAATAGACAGAACCAAGATAGTTTGAATTTGGGCACAAATACTCAGACTTATGAAACTTTTATGTATTTAAAATGTGTAAAAGCCAAAACAAATACAAATTTGAACATAGTAGAAATACTGTAAAATAAGGTGAATGGATTCTTATCGTATAGACATCATTTGATTACTGATGTTTGAGTACTTTCAAAACCAAGACACTTGTTAAAAAGGACCACTCCAATTTACCACACTAGCAGATGATCTTGAAATTTTACTATAGCTTTGTAGTAAAATATCCCAGACTTTACTCCAATATCCTGTCTATAACTAGAATATTTATTTATCAGGTAAACTTTTAGTTATGAGGAAGAAGCACTTAAAGGTTCAAATGACACAACCAAACAAAATGCATTTAACTGCAAAAACTTTAAACACTCTTTGGGAATAATTTCAAGTAGACTATTTCTAACCCGACAAAAGTCACTATTATATTTCCTAATAGTGAAAAATAACAAAAAATTACAATCCATGCCTCCAACAAGTCTACATCTTGTAAGCTGGCAGAGACCAAGCACAAATCTCTACTTTCTCAAGGAATATCGAACTGTGAGGGATACTCAAAAGGTGGTGGAACAGAAGAGGCGGGGTAGGATGGAGGGAAGGGCAAATGGTGTTCTCTCCTTGATGAGAGGCACAAAAGCGAAGCAGCCCAATTCTACACCAAAATCTACATAACTTAAAAAATACTTTAGAAAAGGATTGTTATTACATCTGATTGAAGGTGCCAGAGCAGAGCTTGGCAAGGAAAGAATAGGTTTAAACAAAGTCTGACTATACCAAGAAGTGAGTTCTAATCATAACCTTTTGCTCCTTCAGAGGCTTTATGCCATCTACTTTTCTCAGTGTTTTTGTAGTGAAAGGCACTAATGACACTCTGAAATCTTATCCATGCAATTTCTAAAGACAATGTTTGCAAAATGTTTTGATGATTAAAAATAGCACCAACTAAACGACATCATTGCTGCCACTGGGACATGTATGTGTAGATGCATTGATAATAGGAGGAGGTGGGCAGCTAAGCATACCAGGCAAACAGAACCTTGTGAGGAAAAGTTCATCTGAAAATTTCATAATTTTACCAAAGCATTACAAATTCAAATTCACAGAAAGCTAGAGAATAAATTGCTTCATACAAAATTCATATCTGAAGTGCTGAAACGAAATGCTTATACTGAAATAAATGCTGTGTAAGAATTTTTTTGTGTGTCAAAAATTTCTTGTAGGATTTTTTGAAGGGGTAATATAAGTAAAGACTAGTCGCTCATTAGCACGAAAGCTAAGCAATCAAGAAATGGGATTCAGCAAATACCAAATGCCAGAAACCTCTTATTTAAAAACCATCATATCAGCAATATAATCTTCCTTGCAGTATGTCATATATGCATCTTGGCTGATGAACAGCTAATTAATCCTGCAGACTAGAAGCTAAAAAATCACAGCAGCATGGGTGAGCAATGTTTACATCTGGAAGAGAATACGTTATAAAATTAAAAGTTTTTCAGATCCACAGACAGCCAGACATCCTTTATGCTCAGCATGGTGTTCATCTGTCGTGTTATGCTTCCCTGAAATGAGTTTTTTTTTGTTTTTTTATTTGTTTTAATGTGTTTGAGATTAATAAATCTTCTGTGAATCAACTATAAAGATCTCTATCCTGCTTTCAGTGTTCAGGGCCAGCTCAATCTGTGACTGAGGATATTTTTACTGTAAGAGAGTGCCTTTACTTGGGAAACTTAACATTTCAAGTGACGTGATACTGAGAGGAGCATGGTTTTTAAACAATTTTAATCCACCTGTTTAAAAGAAGAGATGCAGTTTCTACTTCTAATGTTCTTAAATTCAGCAGTGTAGTCTGAAAATTCCAGGGAAGAGATTAATTTGCTTAAATGTAGACACATAGAATTATTTAGGTTGGAAAAGACCCTTAAGATCATCAAGACCAACCAATAACACGGCCAAGCCCACCACTAAACCGTGTCCCTAAGCGCCACATCTACGTGTCTTTTAAATACCCCCAGGGATGGTGAGACAACCACTTCCCAGGGCAGCCTGTTCCACTGCTTGACAACCTTTTTGGTGAAGAAATTTTTCCTGATATCCAATCTAAACCTCCACTGGTGCAACCTGAGGCGGTTTCCTCTTGTCCTGTCGCTAGTTACTTGGGAGAAGAGACTGACACCTGCCTCACTACAACCTCCTTTCAGGGAGTTGTAGAGAGCGATAAGGTCTCTCAGCCTCTGTTTCTCCAGACTGAACAGCCCCACTTCCCTCAGCCACTCCTCATAAGACTTGTGTTCTAGTCCATTCAGTGGCTTCATTGATCTTTGGATGCATGTAATGCTCACATCTGTAAACCAGGGTGGTTATTTTTTTTTGCATTCCATTTACATTCGGTAGTCCTTCTAGGGTGCAGTGCATTGCATCTGAAAATAAAATGTCTGTAACAGATAAGAGAACTTGCATTCTATCTTTTTCTCTTTGCTGGCTACAAAAAGAATATAGGATGACCTGCTCAGATGTAGGTTTCTAAGTTGCATATGAAAATCTTGTCTCAAGCAATGGCACCAACTGATAAAACTTCGTAAAAGAAACAGATTTATGGAAAGGATATGTTTGATGAATTACGATCTTTTGTATGACTGACTGGGCTTAAAATAGGCTATGATATATCCAGTGTGCTTTAAAGTCGATCAGCAATACCACTTGGCAAATCTCACCTACTGAGCTAGGTTTTATTCTACTAATATGGACATAGGGGAACTCCTGTATAATGCACTTAAGTATATCATCCAGAAGCCATCAGGCAGTGGAGATGCTAGGTTGCTCATATTAGTTGCATGTCCTTAGCTTGAAACCTCCTGCAGGAGTCAAATACCTGAGATTGTACTGTGGGGTTGGGTATATCATCACAGCTGTGACCAGAGAGCACAGACCTGTGCTCAGCAGCAGCTCTTCATGACAATCAGGATCCCCTAGAAATGAAGTTTTTTAAGGGCCCTTTATCTGTTCCAGAATTCTTCAGTTGCTGTGACTTGCTGTAGGTCCCATAGTCCTGAAAACATGTGTTCCCTAATAACACATNTTTTTTTGACGGTGTATGTTAAACGAGTACAGAATATACAGTATTTCNTAAGTCTGCGTCTCAATGAGCACTTTAAAAACAGGATATAGACCTTTCCTGAGCTGTGCATAGTACTCAAAAGACTGTGCCAAAACTGAAACTACCATGAGTTAACAACTATGGGTTTATCATCTTGCAAATTTTATTTTCAAATGAGAACAAGAGAACTTTAACTCAGCTTTAAGGTCTCTGAGTGCTTTTTTCTTTCTGTTCCCTATTATTCCTCTTCCCGTTCATCTACTGAAGAGTGAAAAAAGGACCAGAAGAGTAGAAGTCATCTGGATATTAATCCAATGTGTTGATACTTCTACCATTGCCATTAGAGCTACTGCAGTTGGAAAATAAAGCAAAAGAAATGCTCATCTTAAATTCTTCCATCTGGCATACTGCATTTTCTGACTTCACATTCTTCCTGAGTGGTAGAGACTACTTTTATTAGTACAATATTGAAACAAAAAAACCCAAACTAAACCCCTTTTGGTTGCAAATTTGAAATGTTAGCCCTGCTTATGTTCCTCCTTGTCTGTATTGAAGATTAGGGCAAGTATAAGCTCAATCACAATCACAGGAGCCATAAGTGTATACAAGAAGTGACTGCAACAATGCCACGCTCCACCTGTGATAGACCAAAAGCGAAAAAGTATTTGGAATATTGCTTTCTCCTTACAAGAATCTTGGAATTTGTGTTTCCAGCTCATAACAGTAGAAATAGTGCACAGGCTAGAGGATTTAACAGCTAATAAAATAGTGAATATGTCCAGACTACTTTGTACAAATAAAACGTTAGACCAAGTTTTCACTTGGTTTTCTTAGACATACATCCAAAATGCCTACACTTGCAATAAGAATTTGTGTAGGGAAGATGTAGTGTTTAAAATACTAATGGAAATTCAAAGATTCTATTCTATCACTGTGCTAAAATTCATGCGTTAGGCAATGTCATGAGAGAAACCTAAGCTACTGGTGTGCATCAAAATGAAAACATAAGGACTTTTATTTATGCATGTTGATGCACTGTATTAATGTATTACGTGCATCTAAAATCAAAATTTACTTTATCTTCCTCTTCGAATATGTGAGACCAAGAGGAGCAGAGAAAGCCGTACCACAGGGGACAGGAATGTTCCTTCGTGGTTTTGTGTGGTTAAAGATAAGGGACAGGACTTGCTCCGTGCTTGGGGCAGTCCTTGCATCATCCCAGCATCCCCTGTGTCCTTGTGCCGCCCCTCAGCATGGCACCCTAAACCCCATGCTGGTGTGATTTTGGCATTCTGAACTGCAGAACTGTGCAGAAAAATCCTGTCATGGTATGCCATAGGGAAGGGAGTCATCCTTAAGCCCTGTGCCTCCTGGCCTCAGGGCCACACGTCGTCCCCAGGCCCCACTTTTATTTTGTCATACAGCTGAGGTGACCTGGAGGGTTAGTCCCTGAAGAGCGTGAAGGTGGGTCAGCTTGCACCCATTGGCTTGTGTGGTCCACAAAGAGAGCCATTGGCTTGTGTCCTGTGGGTGCTATTGGCATTCTCCCTCTAATTCCCCAAATAAAAGAGGTGCTGTCAGCTGCCTTCTTCCTCTCTCTGCCTCCTTTCTCTCTGAGCTCTGTCTCTAAGTGGAAAGTAAGTGTGTGCAAGGGGTGATGAGGTAAAGGGGGGGGGAATATTGAAGTATTCATCCTCTCTACTACCTCCTCTTTTTACTGCTTGCTAGTAGAAGACAAGCTAATTCCCTGTATATCCTCTTTTCTCCACTTTTTTTCTTTTTCCTTGTACCTAGGCTGTAGGGAACTGGGAATCGGGGCACTAAAGCTTCCTCTTAAGGCTGCCACTTCAGATGCAGCCCAGGCTTACAATGACTGTTTCAGTGTATGTAAAACCAGTTTTCTCAGATTTCAGTGGATTGGAGGTTGTACCTCACAAAATAATTGATAGAACTGCTAGAAGTCTTAGCAGATAACCCAAAAAGACTGAAGTCTTGACATCCCCAAGGATCTCACTGAAGACCTGAGCTGAATCTTCTCCAAGGGGCAATGGGAGTTAATTATGCAGCTCAGCTGCTTTAGTCTACGTGCCTGTTTTGGAGGGGGAAAAAAGCCCCATATGGACCCATGCATATTCACCAGCCACATGACCTGTACACACACACTGTTAACAAGGCTTGTAAAACAGTATAGCTTGCTTCTGAAGTATGAACTAGTTATCTGGTGGTTTGCTGAAGGTCTGATGAGAACATTGCAGTTCTATTTTACTGATTGCTTCTGATTTTCTAGAAAAAATATTGCTTCCTTTCAATTTAAACCATAAAACTGTGTCCAGCTCTGCATGCTATGGTGTTTCTGCCCCATCAGTTCAATTGTTCTGCTACAATCTGTTGTTAAAATGATTCTACATTTCTTAGAGGATATTGCAAAAGAGTGGAAGAAAACAGCAGAGATGTTCAGTGGATGTGGAGGGTCTAAATAAATGTGAAGATAACACTGAATTAAAACACTGTCACCTCAGTGGACCTTCCCTAAAGGTTTTGTTATTGACCTTTTATCTGAGAGCTAGACACACAGATGGCACTAATCCCTCCCCCAATGTATAGTGCAGTATAAACGTCATGTTCAAATGGTGTATCACAATAACTCACACACAAGTATCCCACAGAGTTCAGTCACTTTGTACTAAAATTGATGTATTCATTTATTAATATTTAATGTTTCTGCTGTGGGAGCTCCAGTGATACTTTTCTGTAGGCAATCTGTCTTTTATTTACAAGCACATGTAATTGTATTTGACAGCAGGAACATAAAAATATTTGCAGATTAATTTTACTGAGAAAAAAATAAACGCCACAATTTAAAAATATTCAAGGATGTTGAAGAATATATTTTAAATGTTAACTAAAGAGCTGTTAAACATTTTTCAAACTGCCTTATCTGGCACAGCTGTAAATAACAGTCTGTCTGTTTTAAACAGTCTTCTGTTGACTGTGTTAGCAAATGTTAGGATTATTTGCTATTAACAGACAATTTCATCTTAGAATAAATTTATAAAGTTCTGCAATGTTGACACTAGTACGTACACAATTTCTTACAGATGGGTATAATGCTGAAAGAATCTTTGTGCAAACATATTTAAAGCTCTTCATCTTTATGTCTGAAGATATTGCTACGGATGGAGTTAGAGACATTTATCACCGTCTTTACTTTGATCCTCCTCTGCAAAAAGGCGTTATGCTGAAAAATTCATATATCTGGAGAAGTAGGGAAGTAATTACTGAAAGTAATCACTTAGGCATAAAGGTTTGGCTGACTTCTGGATGTAAGTGTGTACAACATAGACATCTCTCAGATATTACGTGTCGCATAGTGGTCTTTCATCAAAGCAGAATTTATGGCTGTTTCTTCACTACTAGACCAGTGATGTGTAATATGTTTCAAATAATTACTATAAAAATCAGATAGCAGTACAATAAAAGTAAATATCAATTGCAGGTACCAGTGTATGTTACCCTGTATGAACAAGGGAAAAGAAGGGGGTCAGTTCACTCTTGTAGATGAGTACTTGAATGTCAGCATAAGACGGGTAGGGAGTCCCAGCCTGTGTTCGAAATGAAAACGAACTTTTGCTTGGCCCACTGGTCTGGATATAAAACAAATATCATATGATAAAGTGTGTTTTATAAAATACATTTTTCATTCGGTAAGTAGCAGTTACCAGTTTGTTGCTCTCAATTTAAAATAACTGCTTATTGTATCAGATAGAGAACGCCCTACCTGTGCTCAGGCCATGCTATTACCTACGCACAAGGCATATAAAGATTTCCAGCTTTCTAAGGCCAAAAGCAGATGAAAACACGGGGCACTAAAGAGGCACTAAAATATGCACTGTTTCTTAAATAACAAAACTAAACTAATTGTCTAATTACCTGTTCCCAAGCCCTGAAAACTTATTTGTCCCAGAAATTTTTTTCATGGGGTTGGGTAAAGTGACGGTGCTACAATTGCATAGCAAAGGGTGGAGTGGAATAAATGTGAAAGCAGCACTCAGTCCCAGGTACTTCAAAAACTGCACTGAGACTGTATCTAACATCTCCCACTCTGATGTAAAATTACTGCCTACTCTGTATGTTATTTATGTGTATTCAAAGTCACAGCTACTAGCTTGCCTTTAAAGCTGATGTTTTAACTATTTTCTTTGGCGTGCAAGCCAAAAAGAGATGTGCTGACAGTGAAACAGGTTCAACATTTTCTTCGTGTTAGCACTGTTTGTTACGTTCTGGTCTGCACTGGCTGTGCAAAAAATGCTGACAGAAAACAAAATGCTCAAGTGTCAGTGAATCAATTTGGCCAGAGGATTCTTCGTTAAAGGTAATTATGCATGAAAACTTTGCTTAATTGTCAGCTTGAGTTTGTAGAACTGGCAGACTGGGGAAAACAAAACAAATTTAACTTGCAAATAATGTGTACTCTACATGGTAATAACTGACAGACAACTTATAAAGTTCCTGCCTGCTGCTTTTATGACCACTTTGCAGGCAGAACTATCATTTATACGGAAGTAGAAAGCACTACTACCCTCTTCTGAAGGTGTCATTGTGATCAAGCTAAATCTGTTTAGGATGGGATATCTGGGTCCAGAACCTCAAAGGCAACATAAAAAAACCTGTTGATAAACAGCCTGTCCCTTCTGTGAAACAGCAGTACAGAAAACACAGCTTTAATAGAAGTGTCCATGAAGTTTAGTGTCTGTGAAGTAGCCAGATTAAGATAGACTGTTGGTTTTTTTTTTTTATTTTCTTTAAAAGCAGATAAATGTAAGAATTTTCTTCTTCAAGTTGAATCTTTTTTCTTTTGAAAAAAATTGTCTTGCATAGGCAGGAAGAACATCAAACGGAGACTGCAAAAACAAACAAACAAAAGACTTGCCCAAAACCCATTCCCCAAACCCTCATCGATGTGGGATCTAAAGCTAACAATGTTCCGGAATCCCTCCAGACCCCTTCCACACTTCAGCTGAGGGAGAATGGGAACGGATTCTCTGGGGCTTCACACAGTCCCCAGTTCTCTTGTTTCTCTCTTTGACTCTGGTTTGTAGAGGTTTTTCAAATACTTCAAATACCTCAAACTGATGTTTTGAAGATGACAAAAAAGACGCCAGCAAATTTCATTTCTAGCTTTGACAAAAAGTCTGTCATCAAATTGAATTGCATAACTATATATCAATTGTTATAAAGGCAATATACATTAAGAAGATTCAATAGAAAAAGGAATTGGTTTTAGGAATAAAAAAGTACAGGTTAGCTATGAAATGTGTCTGTTGAGTGACTGGGATATGAAGTACAACTGCAATGCATATTGGTTCTACAGATTTTTTTTTTGTGCTTTCAAGAATGATGGAAGTTAGAGTTGACTAAAAGGAGAAATTACAGAATTGAAATTTATGATATATATATTTGCAATTGCTACTTAGTAAGATACATTCAGAAGCAGTGAAGATGTACTATGCACTTGTCCTGGGTTCGGCCAGGACAGGGTTAATTTTCACCAGAATCCAGGAAGGGGCACAGCCGGGTGGGCTGACCCAACCCCAACCTGGCCAAACAGAGCAGGGTATTCCATACCA
>Ga0065711_1035960_pt1:0-20000 | contig 21609 bp, 11 predicted proteins | sample Hoacrofraction12_FD_59098 | JGI IMG/M metagenome (GOLD analysis project Ga0065711, IMG submission 59098) | Hoatzin crop microbial communities from Cojedes, Venezuela - Epithelial fraction 12 v2 (version 2) | ecosystem: Host-associated > Birds > Digestive system > Esophagus > Crop... | reverse complement strand
GGAATTAGGAAAGCCATATGACCCTTTTAGCTGAAGACATTTTTTTGCTGTTATTACAGCAAGAGAAAAATCACAATATTTTAATTAACATCCAGAATAATAGTATTCTGTGTAAACTGGCGGCAGAAACAATATCTATGTATTCTTTCATGTGCCGTAAATCAGGTTATTAAAACTACCATTTATCAGATCGAAACGTTATTCTTTCTGTTTTCTCTTTATTTTCTCCAGGTTCAGATGCCTAATAAGGATTTATTAAGCCATCAGAGCATACAGATAGCTATTGTAGTGCGTATTTTATTTTGCTTTTCATTTGACATTGGTAAAGGAGTTACTGAGAACACTGTATTGTGACTTATTGGCAAAATTATCAACTGAAATGGCCAGCTAAAGAAAGACAATATTTTTCTAGGTGGGCACAGAAAGTATCCCTTTCTAAGAATTGCTCTGCAAACTGATAGTTTTCATCAGGAAAACAGAAAAACAGATAAGTAATAGATACAAATATCAAAACTCTGAAATTGTCAGCAGCTATCTTGGATTAACCGTTATTTATTAAGTGCTTTCGTCGCAGTGAACTCAGCAAAACACAGAGAAGGACAGAGCCTGTGCTCTCAGAGACTGACCCTTTCTACAGATTTCTTTGTATCTGTGTTACCATTATAAATACTGATGTTACCAAGTACAGAAAGGGTGCATCATTATGACTAAAAAACGAATATCGTAGAAGGGCGTCTATTCATTCAGTAATAACAGCAACATAATTGTGCATGTCATCCACAACCACAATTCTCTGCTAATATAAGTAAAGATTTCTCCTTAAAATGTAATGGAAAAGACCCATCTGATACTATTGATAATTGCTACAAAAAAAGTTTCATTTATGGGATATAGGAAATTAATTTTTCCCTAACATAGATTAATCTCTCTATTTGAGTGACTGATAGAATGTAATAATTGCTTGTGCTGTTCACCAGTATAGTAATTTTTAAATGTGCTTATCAATTAGCCTTAAAACACTTAAACACAAGATTGAAAGCATTACAGAGGAAAATACTTCATCATGTTATTCAGTTTTATATGCACTTTCTTTCCTGTCAGTTGTGGAGATGAATTTTATAAAGGAAAACTAATACCGAAGCTTGATAATAAACCTTCAGCATTGTAAGAACCAGGAAGCACAAAGAACTACAGGGACTGCCACCAAAATGTTGTGTAAGCAGTGCAAAACGGAGGGCTTAAATCTACCATACCATGAATTTCAAAATACAGTCATACAGTTAAAATTGGTTTCAGATTTTACGTCTCAACATGAATCTCCTGACACAGTTTCTACAACCACTTCTTCCCCATTACTGAGGAATTAATTTTCCCCTTTCCGGTAATATTTAGCGTTTAATCCTGAGCACACAACAAGGGACACTGTTCACCTGAACAGTCAGAGGACACAGTGCCACTAATCATATCAAAAGTGCCATCAGAAGTGCAAATTAAATATAAAAACTATAGATTCTCCCCCACTCCCATGCACTCAGACCTCTTCCCATTAGTTCACTGTCACGTGTTGCATTTAACTGTGGCATCCATGTAAACATAAAGGTGATTTTTAAAATTTTATTATCTTTTAAAAATTATCTCTCGTAAGACTGACTGCTTATTGACAAAGTGCTTCCCTAAACTGGACTTCTGTGTGCCTAGGAATTGCAGAGTTCAGAGCAATAGGTAGCGTCTCTTCTTGCATTAACCAAGTCTACAAGCAAGCAGCCCAGGCTGCACGTGTGAAATCACGCCCAGTGAACATGACGAGGAACTGCTGGGTTTCTCTGTTTGCCTGTTTTCGTGCACTGGGCATCAGGCAAAGCAGTAAGTATATGATAAAACACTGATACCACAAACATAAACTGCTATTTACATGTCTTCCCTCACCCCTCCCCAAACGGTAACAGTCATTACACCGCACTACGGACTAATCGCTGGCTAAATAGCTTCTGCAGGGAAGACAGAGGCAAGGCTGCGTTACAGAAGACTGCAGCTTTTCACCTTAGGGAAGTTCAGACTAGGAATCCGGTCCAACATGCAGTTACATGTGGGAGTAACTTTATCCACTGGGGCAATTACTCCAAATTTTACACCAAAGTATAAAAAACTTCTCATGTGATCATGCAATTGTTAGGAAAAAAAAAACCAACTCCTTTTCAGATGATTTCAGATGTGACTAATGCTGGAACAAACAACACGGCAATCTTCCTTCACATCCTAAGTCTGTGACAGAGATGCTAAAAACATGCAGATAAGTAGCTGGGTGAAAAAAACCTCCAGGAGGGAGTTTGCAGTTATTGTTTACATTTACACAGCCCTAGGGATTTCCGTATTGTTTCACAGGCCTCTGAGATAGCTAAGCTTATCATCCAAAAATGTTCCCCTATGTGGCACGCAAATGTCGCTTGAAAGGTGGGAGTGAAAATCCTGCTTGTAGGACGGGTTCAGGAGAGCTTGCTTTTGTATTACATTTTGCATTATATAGGCACAAGTGGTTCTTTTCTTTAAAATGGCACGCAGAAATGTTAAGAGGTAGCCTGGGAGAAAAGATACAGCAACATTACTGAATAACTGGGGAAGTAAGTCTTTGCAATGCTCCTCCTCCTATTCTGGGTGCTCTCTGCAGTACGTCTCGGGAAGGGCTGAACACGGAAGGGGCCCATAACCTTTACAGATGGAGCGGGCAAAGCATCTGGGGTTGGGCAGCAGCATGACGAGGATGAGGGAATCCTCTACAGCTTCCAGGATCCTTGATCACTATGATCATACCCTCCTTCTAGGATCACGCAATACTCTAGCTCATTTCTAGCAAGAAGCTGTGGAAAGTAGAGCCTGTGTCAGACATGGCTACAAGTCTTCTGAAAAGTGAGTGTGCTTCAGAGCAAGCGGTTTTAGGCCGACAGAATCTGTCTAACACGTGCATCTTGGTGTAATTCTCCAGTTATCACTCTAAGCTCTCCATGCTGACCTTCCCCCTTCCCACACCACACACAGCCAGTGAGCACCTGCTTCAATGGGCTTAAAATTACTCTTCCCTCTTCTCTCACCTCCCTATAGGAAGGTTGTCTCCCCAAATTATTTTGAAGCCTCATCTCTTCGGACTCTTTCTTCTTCCAAGTACTGTTCTCTGGCATTGCACTGCAAGGAACAGATTTCTGCTTATCTTCATCGTAAGGAAATGCTTTCCTTGGCCACTACAAAGTTAAGACGTGAAGACTTTCAGATTACTGTCCAGTAGACTTTGGGAAAGAGAAATTTGCTGCTTTGTTTTTCCAAGTCTGCATTTTTGAAACTCCATTTTGCATTAATTCATGTAGCTTATGGGGTCTGAGTGTCATAAGGGCACTTTCCCACCCCAGGGCCAGGGACCACTCTGTCTTACCTTGAATATTAACCGGAGCTCTGCCGCTGACTCTGTAGCTTTGTGTGCAAAACAGGCCCTTGATGCTAAAGAAGTCTACTAGCACAATCTCTGCTTGTTTACACAACCTGCTGAGGGAAATGAAAAACTTAGTCCTCAACGTATGCTGAATTTCAAAAGAGAAAAAAAAAACATACTATTTTTGCAGCATACATTATGGGCTTAATTACTATGTTAACACCTGTGTTAAAACTGTGTGTTTAACATTCACAGGTTTTTTCATGTTTAACAAATACTAGTTTTCTCTTCCAACCTGTCACATCTTTCCTGCCAGCAGAATGGTACCAGAGCACCCACCTGTCTGAAATGCCAATCTTACTTGTGTGGTTATAAAGACAGAGAACTGCTGTGTGAGCTTGATTCAAAAACTACGCCGTGTATCAACGTGCTCAGTGCATTTCCTTCTTTTTAGCTCCCTGGCTTCTGTGTAAACTCAGTATGAAAAGTTACCTCAAGTCTAAATGAATGAAAAACTTTAATGTGAGGACTCTGCATGGGTATAAATAAGTCCACAGGCTGCAAGGTTATGAAAAGTCAGCCACAACGCACTTCTGTGTTTGCAGAAGACATCCGTGCATCTCCCAGCTGTCAAGAGTGCCAGGACATGGAGCCATCTTCAGGCAGGCTTTGGCTGATCGCGTAGGATGACTGATCAATGCTCCATCACATTTGAATATTCTGGGTTTTCCCTGGCCAGTATCTGTTTTCTCATATTCTGGATGTCGCTTCTCACTTGGGTCCTCTGATGCCCTAATCCCAACACTTGTGTCACTCATGGCAGTCAGTCTGTAGTGTTACAAGATCAGCTGTGACATGGATCTCTAATAAGATTAAGACTCATCAGTATGGTTTTAGTCCTTTCCTTTTCTGAGACAGAGGAACAGAATTATCCAAGACTTGCAGCAACAGCTCCAAGCACTTACTAAATATTACCTTGCTGCCCCTCCTCTGAGAAATCTACCAGACAGTTTTGCAAATTTGTGTAAACACTTATGAAAACAGCAAGCAAAAACAGCAACAAGTAGCTGATGGTTTTTTTTGAAAATTACTTTTCTTTGACATCATACAGATTTGCTTTTTTTTGTTTTTGTGAAGAGAAGTCATGTACTTGTCAGCCTCTGCTTTGGTACTTTGGTAGCCACTTTGTCAGTAATCCACAGAAGAGGTGAGAACTGATGTATGTGTCCTTTCCAGGAGGGACCTTCACTCTATTGTCTTCTACCTTGGTGCAACAGTTTTTATACCTCACGTGAGCAAACTACAAAGCCTCGTTAAGCTGGGATATACTGCAGTTTTTCAAAACTAGAAGTTGGAAGTAGTCAGCAAACCCAAGCTCTTTATTGTTTTCCTAATGTTTGCGTTAGCATCTTGTAGGAGCACTTCTAGGAAGTTTCACATGGAGATGCATTGTACCTTTTCCTTTACATGGTAGTTTCAGGTCCCATGCTGGTAGATGTTGATTGGGTGCCATAGAAAGCTAGAAAAGGTATTTCACCCACTTTCCACAGGGAAATCAACCCCCTCCCCCACCAACCCTGACACCCAAATCCCAGATACTGCTCTGACTGACAGCTGGATTTTGAATCCCATGGGGAGACTCTATGCCTCTTGACGGATTCATTGTGACACTGCCCAGACTGCCTGCAAACCAGCAGACAGCTCTGTTTGCCAAATGTCGACATTATCTAATTGGCATTTCAACCCACTTCTCATTTTTAATGGACATGAGAAAGATCCAGCCAGCGGAGCGCTGAAGCAGCGGCAGCGTGTTCAGGCTGGGTTGGCTGCAGCCTCCCTCGGGCAGCTGCGGGATGGCACCAGCACCTGGGGCATGGAGGCAGGTACTTGAAAAGCTGCTGGACCACTTGATGGGAAATACAGGCACTGAGGAGGAGAAAGTAGACAGCAGAGGAATGACAAATTCAAGGGTAGATGCTGGCAGTCAAAATAATGTCATCTTATTGTGGTAGCGAAATAGTTTAGACCTCCTAGCATATTTTACAGCAAAAGCAACTGTCGTCATCGGAAGATCAGGCTTGCCACAATCAAGAAGGTAGTCAATATACATATACTGATCTGTAGAAAGTCTCATGAAGCATTATGTTCAGAAACACCAAACCTTCAAAAGAGTAACTTGGAGCAGAGCACACAAAGTAGGCCATCTGCTGAAGCAGCTGAGAGATGGCAACTCATATATTAAGGTGACTGTCTATTCATTCATAATTGTTGCCTACATCCCAAAAAATAGATCTGTTTCTCTTTTTCATATCTATCTGCCTGGCCTGTCAGAGTAGTGGTAGATTACTTTTGCTCACTGTACTAAACTGTGGTTTTCCAAATAAATTATTACGCCTCTCTTGGCTTGCAGCAATAGCGTGGCAGAATGGATAAACAATCCACGTGGTTCGGCCGTCGCTCTAAATCTTCATCAGACACTATTTCAGTGGCTGCACCCCTTTATCTTAAACATGTCATTCCTAATTCCCTGTCAGAGGGTCTTCCCACATGATTTCATATTGCTTTAAATGGCAGGATATATGCCCATGGAAAAAACACTATAAAAAATAGACGTGTGGTGCAAGAGAGACAGGCATGAGTCAAGATGTTTGAAGCTGTTTTGAAATTGGTAACCCATAAAATTTTTAAATCTCAACACTCTGTAAATAAAACGTATGGCCAAAGAAAAAAGTCAGAACTACCAGATAAATATGTGATCTAACGGTTGTAATTAAGCTACTTCAGCAGTAACCCAGAGACTAAATGCAAGGAGATAAGATCACATGTGTAACCAGCACTTTTAAAGAAAAAGCAAAAAAAATACATAGGAAAAGTCCAAAATTAGAAAGCTGAAAATATAATTTTCAATTTCATGTTTCCTTTCATCTTATATTTCTTTAATATTAGCTTCATTGTCACTCGGTGGAGCTGGAAGATTTTACATTGCTCTCCTTTTGGGTAAGCACACTTTCTGGACTGCATTAATGATGGAGGACTTTTTTAAAACTTGACATCAAGAAGACTTTTAATGCTACTGTAAAAGGATTTTCCAGTTTTAGAGAGAATTATGACCTTATCCATCATTCTAACAACACATTAAACATAAAGGAAAGCTTTCCTACAGTCTCAATAACATTTTCCACAATACCTCCTTCTAACTGCATGCAGGTGCATGTTTTCAGCCACTCTCCACAGTTCCTTAACAATCATTACAAATCCCACTTATCTAAACCAGTGATTAAAAACCTTTAAGGGGAAGCTGTTTAATTAAAAGTAAAGTAGACATTTATTGTGTGTTTAGTGTGCCAATTTCGCTATGACCTAAGAACTATTCCCTAATTAAATTTTTAAATTCTTTCACATATTACTACTACGATATGATAAGGCAGAAGAAACATAACAGCTAATTCAGAACTCCTATGTGTGTTTCTAACATAGTAACTGGGCTAAGTTTTCAAACATGAGGCTGGATCTTGCCCCTGTCAAAGTCTAGGAATACATTTATATTTTTCCCACCATCTTTAACAAAACCAGAATGACACCTGTGGAACTCATGGTCATGACTGATTTATGTATATTTACCTAAATCTGTCATAACTTCTCTCGGTTCAGTGGAATCAATCCAGATTGACAGTGTCATTCTGCATGCAGTATTTTCTACAGCTTACAAACTTTTTTGTCACATTTTTTCACCATTACATATATATGCACACATGTACAGAGAACCTAACGCTAATCACCCTCATGGTAATGTAAGCCAGAAAGAATTCCACTGCTATGTATACATTTACACCAGAAATAGTGTAAAATCAAATTGCTTAAGAGCGTGTCCTCGCTTACTTGCCAGATAATACACATCCTCTTGTTTGTGCGTAGCATACGTACTTCCATACATATTCACCTTAAAACACGTCAGTCTTAAGGTCAAAAAGTTGCCTGTGTGTTCAGCAGAAACCAGGGATGTTTGTATCCTCCTAGTAAAGCCATGATGAATCGGTCACTTGAAACTTTACTATAAAAGACAAGTATGACTGCAGTTTCTTGCAAGGCACAGGACGACTGACAGCGACATGAGAACACACCTCTCTTGTTCAGTTTTTTATCGTTATTACTTTAACGCTGACATCTGACCTCTTTAGCTGCTTGTGTGTAGCGAAGTGTTCCTGGCGCACACCTGGCGTCAGTAATAAAGCACAGCATGCATAAATAATGAAGATATGTTTGTGAAACTTCACTAAGTGGCAACTGCCTGTGACAGAGATCCCGCTACTCACACTTGCTGCTGTAAAGGTTTGTTAATGGAAGCTGCTCAGCGGACGACAAAATGGCCCAATTAAAGTTTATTCCAAATGACATCAGGGTCATAAAAGGAAACAAAAGAGGAGGAAATGGCTCTGGTGGGTTGAAAATATATTGCAATATATATTATTACATCTGCAGTTTTTGCTATCACAGGAGGGCTTCATATTCACTAAAAACAAATCTATTGAAAGCCAAGTTAATGAAAAGGGTGACTGCTGGCTAGGCTGAAAAATGACGGCACGTAACACTGCTGGACATGCTCTCCAGGAAAAGATCTAGTAAAAAAGTCTTTTGAGATTGGGACAGGAGAGACATTTCTCCTGTCAGATACTAGATCAGAGACTTTCCAGATGAGAAAAGGAGTTCAAATTCAAGCAGTCAGTCCATTTGTAGGGAACGGCTCTCACATACACAGTAAAGTACTTCCAGGGTAGGGTTTGTCGGACTCTGATTTATTCTGAAATTTCTAGATGAGGGCTGAAACTGTGGGCCCCTTGAGGACTAGACATATGGCCCAATTTACGGAAAAGTTATTTGCTCCTAAGTGCCCCTTCCATTGGAAAAGACGAAATGCGTGTAAATGAAAGGAGACTGAGGTGCTCCAATGAGAAATCAGCAGGCAATAAAGTGTCAGTGATTTTGAGCCACCTGCAATTAATTTTCCATTGGTTCCAGTCATCGCTCTTCATAGGGAAGGAGGAAAGACTATTTCATGGCATTTCTTTTGCATTCAGACTCCACCGGCACCTTGTGATGTACTACTGCACCAGTGGGGATGAGAGAAGGTGTGTGATTCTTTTTTCAGACAAACAAGAGCAGCAAGGAGAATATGGGATTGGACCACAGGTAGCCCTTGTGCACATTCTTCGAGGTAGAAGGAAAACAGATCAGCTCGCTTCTGTCTGAGAGACTGCAAGGCCAGCCTGGAAGTCCTAGAAACACTCCTTACACAGTGCAAAATTATAATATATAAGGGCATTTTTAATTTAGGGGCATTTTTAACCCTAGGAAGCCAAGGAAACCAAGGCCACAGAGAAGCATGATGTTGCGTACACCAGTTTCAGTCAATTGAATGAGATGCAAAGTCCTACCACAGAATCACAGAATCACAGAATGTTCAAGATTGGCAGGGACCTCTGTGGGTCATCTAGTCCAACCCCCCTGCTGAAGCAGGGTCACCCAGAGCAGGCTGCACAGGACCTTGTCCAGGTGGGTCTTGAATATCTCCAGAGGAGACTCCACAACCTCCCTGGGCAGCTGTTCCAGTGCTCCATCACTCTCAGAGTAAAGAATTTCTTCCTCATGTTCAGACAGAGTTCAGACTCAGAGAAAGGATGTCAGAAATCAGCCGCAATTAATTCAGCTTCACTATGCCATTTTTCCCATGTTCTAGTTGAGGAGAGTGATGGCTTGCTTGCAGTCCTGCTAGGATGTTTTGGTAATTTACTGCTGCCTCAGCTCGGACAGGCTGCTCCTCTGCCCCACCAAGGTTTGCTTCATGAGGAATGTCATTTTTTAAGAAAGTTCATTTTCAGAAACTTGCTGGATTTTTTTCTTACTTCACACCGCCTCATACTTCCAGCGAATATTTAGTCAACTGTTACTTTGCAGGCAAGGAGCAACAACCCGTTGTTGCTTACACGTGCACCTCGCCAGCATAAAAACACATTGCTAAAGATGTAGCAACAGGTCAGTGGCTGCCTAAGCTGGGAACCTTCAGATTCCTAGGAACTGCCTTTTGCGGCCCCACTGAAACATATTTTGTCTATCAAGATGCAGCATTAACCCTGTAATTTCAGTCTTCTCTGGAGAGAAGGATGTTTGGGAAAGAGGGCTGGGCAAGCATTTGATTATGCTTTTTCAATGTATTAACACACCTTCCAACAGAGTGTGGCTCAAAACATCCTGGGCCATAGGTCTTGTGTTTAATAGGCCTCAGTGGACTTTTTTTTCTGTACTAACTGTGCCTGAGTTTTGAACATATGTGAGTTTTTGGCACTCATTTTATGCCAGCACTAAAAACACAGCAAAATGAACACCAAGTCTCCACAGACAGCTAGTTTAATATAGAAACACAATTTTCTCGTGATGGTTAGATGCTTTCCTCGCAAAGTGTGACGCTAATTGGAATACAGTAGTCTTCAGTATGAAGATTTTGTTTCGGTAGAAATAATGACAAAACAAGTAGAGCCATATTTGGCTTAATAAAAAGTCATCCTACCCTTTCAAGATGAAAATGGGCTTTGACCCTTGTTAGCTAAATGAGTTTGAGTGAGAAATTGAGCTGTAATATTTGGGCCAATTAGTCTCCACTATGCTGCTTCTCGTAGTAGCTTCTCATAGTAGAGGAAAGGATTTGCCTTCTACCCCAGCTCCTTTCTGGTGCTTCTTGGCACATATTACTTAATTGTGAAGGAAGACCCTTCTCACATTCCAGGAATGAGTGTGTGCCCTTGTAAAATCAACAAGATTAAGAAGTTGGCCTTAAGGCAGTGATTCCTGCCTGAGCAAAATATACTGCAGAGCCAAATATCAACGCTTCCTGTCACCTATTAAAAAGACAATGACAATTCTGAACAATAATCTCTTCAAAACTGGGGGTAAATGTCTTTTTTCTTTTACTACATTTGTGTAATATTTCTAGCGGATATGTCTTTCATTTTGTCTTTCATTTGTCAGCAGAAAGCCTGTTACCGCAGAAATCAATGCTTTGTAACCCCACCATCCTCAGTGCGATCTTGTGAGATCACATCTTGGGAAGGAGACGTTCGAGAGAGCAAAACACGGGCAGCTCAGCAGCGCTGCTGCCGTCTCCCAGCTCCCGCTGCGAGAGCCTTCCCACGGACCTCAGCGGAACAGCTAATGCACTGAAAGCAGAGCATGTGATCAAATCCTCTCCCAGAAACAGGCCCTCGGTAAGCAGTTGTCTTTCCTCACCCCCGCTGTGTCCGTGCCGAGCCAGCGTGATTAGGCAGGGAGGACACCGATGTAGTACAGTAGCAGCAACGTACTGGAAGAAAAGCAAAATAACAGCCCTAGTCACTTGCCCGTTTTTCAAGAGTGCAGTGGTATTTATCCAGCGTGTGAGAGCTCTTAGCCTCAGCCTTCTGACAAAATTTCTATTGCAGCTAATTATATTCTCCTTATCTACAAACCTCCCATGCCTCAGCTAGCTTGAGTGGAACTTTTCCAACCGAATGTTTTTTTCAATGGAAAACTGCTGTTTGACTGAAAACAAAGCTCTTCTAGAAAAGTGTCAGCTTCAACAAAATCTCAAAAACAATTACAACTCCTTCAGTAAGGTTAAAATACCCTGCATTAACCTTTTCAGAACAGTGACTCCATTTTTCATTTTGAAATTACTCCTTCCAACTGTGTTATATTTTAAATTGAGATTAAAGACTGGGGCATAAAATTAAATTGTTTTGAAAACGTCACTTAAAGTGACTTCATTTTATTCTGCTTCAGAATCAAAATAAACCTTGAAATCCTGAAATTTCCTGTGAAAGAGAAATTTTGTATCCTTCGTAACTTTGCCCATTTACTCTTGGTTCCTTGCTATGGCACATCGTTCCTGCCCTCATTAAGGAAATGGATGCATATTCTCCATTAGGGCTTGCATTTCAGTCATGGTGACTGTCTTATAAAGCACCAAATTTTTCTCTCTCCTGATGCCACGAAGGCCTATGCTGACCTTGTGTATTAACACGTGTCAGAGCTCTGATTGCTTGCTCTTACAAGCCTGAACAGCGTGCCACCGAAAACCAGTCACATGTTTCTGCCCTACGTATACTCATGGAAAAGAGAAATAAACAACACACAAAGGTTATGATGAAAAAAACTTTCTAAATTGTCACAGCTGGGTGTCCTCCACAGAGAATGTCCTGTTCCTCCCTTCAGATCACGTTTCTCATAGAACTTCAGCTGCTAGAGTGAGTACCACGTACCAAACAGAGTCATGCAAAGGGAGGCTCCAAAACACAAGTTATGGAGAATACCTGGAACTGCAGGTGAAAGTAGATTCAGAGAGCACAAAGTTACTTAAACCGCTATAGTAGCGGTGTATTAGTAGATGGTGCCAAACATCCTCATTTGCTTCTGGATGGTCCGTTAGGATATAGGAAAATGGAACAGGTTAGCATCAAAAGGGTGGTCTTTTGGTGACAATTCAGGCTGAACTTCAGGAGACACAACTTCTAATGTTGTCTGCCTCAGTATAAGAAAGGGCTCTGTGTCCTCGGCACCTCTGAAAGCATGTCCCATGGATTGTGCTCACCAATTCTCAACAGAAAAAAAATGATCATGACACCTGGGCTCAGCCTCATCTGAAACGCAATGGGGAGAATAATACTAAAGTATTTCATTGAGTTGTCATGACGTTCAGTTAAGTGGTCAAAGAAAGTCTGCAGATACGTAACATTCATAGATTTTCACCGGATGAGGACCTGTCCTTGAATACTGATTTAGAAGTACATATTCTACTTTAAATAAAGCAGGTCAGTCTGCTTCTAATTGGTTCTTGCTTGAATATGAGATTATGAGATTTAGAGCATCACAGTGCCACTGGGATTGTTATGATCCATCAGAGAAACTATCGGTAAAGCTGTAGTGCATAAACATAGGCACTGGCATTAGAGAACACCAGCAGAAGACAGCTAGGAAGCCTAAGGCCTAACTTAGACTTCATTAGTGCCTTGTCTGTTTAAGTTCACACCAGTTACTGCACTTTGGTACTCTAATGCATCTGGCTGACGCATAAACTGTGTGAGGCAGAAATGTTGTGCCTGTATTTGTCACCCAGCATAGGCAAGCAGCTTTCTAGATGCTTGGAATGGATGAAAGCTGTGGCATCTGAATACAAAGCAGGTAGTATCACAGATCCTTGTATCAGGGGTACAAGAACTGAGGTCACCAACACTGGTAAAGAATGCTCTGATAGCACCGAGCCTTATCAGAAAACACCCATTTATCAAAGCAAAATCATTTTTGTGAAAATACATCTGGATTGATACACCCTAATTCAACCATGGTAGTGGTTCTGATGGAGAGTTACCTGTCAGGAAAGATCCCCTGAGAACTCCAGGCGTCCTAGGTTCCCAAGGGCAGAGACAGGATTTCTCGTCACTCCAGGCAGCCCTGGTTACCATGCTGCCTGACCCCTAAACACACAGGTCTGAAGTCCTTTCGTGCCTTTGCCGTACTATCCTTCTACCAGAGATGGAGGTCTCTGCAACTGATACCTTGCAGGGGAGTTCTGAAACTTGCCGCTTTTTCTGTTGAGTGGTTTGATGCCGCCAGCTGAGATCTTCCTTAAACAAGCAGGAAATATACAATACTGGGTGAAGTTTGCATATTTTTGTAGAACATGAAAGAATACAAACCTATAGGCCACCCAAGGCAATCGGTTTTGCTAGTGACTCTAATGGATTTCTGAACCTTTGCTTGAAAAGAATCTGATTAAACCTTCTTATGGTTGACGGTTATCTTCTAATACAATGTTCTCAGGTGGTCCACCTGGAAACTCTGGTATCAGCTCTTCAGCCCGCACTCAGATAATGCTCTAGGAGGCTTTGTTCAATTGCTTCAGATTATACGCTCATCAATGCACAGTCCAAAATTAGGTTTTCTATGAAATTAATGCATATTAAAAGGTTGCTTTAATACCAAAGGAAAAATTCTTCCTCCTCCTTCCTCCCCTCAGACTTTCTCACACACGATTGAAGTTTCACTCAGGCTAAATCATCTTGGTGATATATGGGGGGGAGGCGGATGGCCCTTGCATCCAATTTGCTCTTCCTCTGTAAATGCCTAATTACTAATCAAAAATGCACTTGGATAGTAGGAAAGATTTCTTTCTTCAGTCAGAACTACAAAGTAGCAAATTTCCAGAGGAACTAAAAATTATGCAAGTCATGACAAAGTATTGATTGCATAATAATGTGATGTCAACAGCACAGAATAATCATGTTTGCAGGTGGGAGCTTTACATGCATTATACAGCAAAGGTTCTACTGTTGAAATGGAAATATAAATCGAGCAGTATGTATTTCTAAAAAATAAAGCATTATTCACATACTAATACCCATCTTCTACATCATGATAAAGTGTTATGATCTCTTTCCTGGACTGACTAATGAAAAAGGAAAAATTCAGTGTTTGGAATTAAACCTGATGTGGATGACATTTAAGGTCATGAATGGCAATCTTAGTCGTACTGAAATCTTTTAATCTTATTTGCAGATTATTCCATCAGTGGCTCCCTGGAGTTGCAAAAGGATTTTATTCTCATATCTTTATTATTTAATTGAACGTTGAGAGTGTAACATATTGTAAATTGCTCTTAATTTAAAAAAGTACTTTCTTGTCTCAACATCATAGCATTTGCAGAGCTACAGGAGTACTGACTCAGAAGTATACCTGGGCAAATTTGATAGTGGCATATGAAGTGGTTGGATATAATTAGGTAAGGAAATGACTATAGGGGGTGAAGTACATAATCATACTTAATTGTGATTCAACAGATGTTCAAAATTACTGTAACTTACACCAATCTGATGTAACAGCCAAATTTCATTCTGTGTTACATCAGGATGCAATTCCCATCGAAATCAGCAGGTCCAAATCATTAGGAGTGTCAGACTACTGAATTCTGTGAGCAGGAATACATTTGGCCCTGTGCAAGCACTGGGGCTAATTAGACGGGCACTGGTATGTTTTTCCTTCTCACAGTCATCACTTCGTGTACAACCAACTGTTTCCTTAAAGATGTTGAAGAAGTTGCTGCTCCTCATACATACAAAACGCCTGGACTTCTTAACCTCCAACAGCTCTCTAAGGACTAAATTTAGCATTTGGCAACTGAATTCAAGCCAGCTTTCCCAGCAGCCTGAGCAGCCAACCCAGGATGGGTTTCCCGGCTGGACTAACACACCACCAGTGCTGAGTGTTGAGTTTGCATAGAAGCAGTTCAGAGCTTGTCTTCACTACCCAGTCAGCCCAAGTCTGAGCTCCTGTCTTCACCTGGCCTGGACTGAAAGTTTTCTCAGCAAAGCTGCATCCACAAAGTCCAAACCTTTGTTCTCACTGGTTTTTGTTCTCACCTCTGTTCACCTGGAGGTATGATCCCTGGCTCCTGGGTTAAGGTGAAGAACATACCTCTCCCTCGAATTACAGGAACAGCCAACAATGTGCATGGTTTTAGCTTGCATGCTCGATGCGAAACTGGAAAATCCCACCACGAAGACAATCTGGACTTGGTTTCTAATTGCTCCCCTACACAAGCCAGCAGCGAGGCCACCTCTCCCTGAAACCAATGTCGCTGCATCTGCCAAGGAGCCTAGGATGGTGTTCTCTTGCGACCTACTTCCACGCGTTTCTTGTAAGGCAATCTGATTCATTTATTTCCTGGCCACAGCAGGGCTATCTCTGGTAGGTATTTATACAGCAACAATTGCAAACCACTTGTGCACAGGTATTTATAGAGCGCAAATCACACGCAGTTGTGCCTAATGACTGATATTAGCATGATGTGTCAAATACAGAATCTTTCTCTGAAAACAGCAGGGTCCAAACAACTCAGTTAATGAAACAGGCAATGCAGAACACGTATGTGGCACCACCTTGCCTATCCTATTTTTGACCGTTAAAATAAATTATATGGATCTCAAGTACATGAAAATAATGCAACAAGAATACCTAACTCGTGTGCATGTCAATATCTCGCACCAAGGCTTACAAGAGAGGGCTTTTTCCTCAAAAGCAAACCCTTTGCATAAATCAGCTCTTTGGGGATAAACCACGAGGACCGCTGCGAGTGCTCAGTGCAGGGGACGACGGAGCAGCCGAGCTCTCCCTTTCCTGACAGGTGTGCCTGGGTCCGCAGCATGGTACTGCCCATATTCAGGCAATGTCCACCTTGCAGCATGAATTAATGTCAGTAACTGCAAGGCAGGAGAGCGTTAGCCCTGTTCTGCGCTCTGGCAAAGGGTGAAGCTCAGCAGCCAGCCTCGGGTTGCAGTGAAGGGATCAGCCTCATGTTGCAGGCAGGATTTGACACACAGAAAGAAAGACTCGCAGGAGAGCACTGTCACCAGAGCAGTCCCTCCTTCCCCTGTTCAGCTTCCCTCTCCATCTTCTAGTCTCCTCCACAATTAAACAAGTTTTTTATTTCAAAGAGAGTAACTTGCACTGGGTTACATGGGGCTGATCTATTAAGCAAAAATGTTGTTGATGTTACTCTCCCATGGAAGCAGAGACAGGGAAGCAGATGAGAGGTAAGCTCCAGAGATACACAGATGTAACCCACACTTGCCCAGAGAATGGAAGGACATACAACTCGTCATGCTGGCACAGGACAGTTGCCTGGCTTATTTGCTATCGGTCTGTGGCATTGGCCTGTATCAGGTGCTTTAGAGGAATGTCAGAAACACCACCAACATTGACTGTAAAATTACCTGCCTGTCATGGAAGGTTTTTTCAACCATAAGCAACCAGCAGCTGCTCTACAACCTTCCGGCTCACCTCCCCTGTGTTTGAGTACGTCTCTGATCCCCACTAGCCTGACTGTGAACATAATAGATGAAATATTTTTAAAGTTATCAGAAACCTACCTAACGGATTGAATTCATAGTCTTAATTTAATACAGTATCTCTGAGAATCAGAGTCTACATTTGGAAATTGTGCTTGTGACACATGATACAGATGGATTTATTTTCTTTAAGAGCACACAAAAATAAATATACTTGAGCCAGAAATCTCCCACTGTGGTGGCTCTTTCAACCATGGATACTCCTCTGCACCTGACAGAGGAAAATACAGCATAGCTACTGTCAAGGATAGAGGTTGCAGCTGACTGCTTAGATTCTGAAGATAATAATTTTTGTGAAGAGGTGTGCATGGCTGGATGTTACTTTGAAATCAAGCCCTGTGTGCAGGAGAGAGAGAACAGAGGTGTGCAAGTATAGTTTTCAGGTCTATATGGACATACCTGTAGCACTCTGTATATAACTATTAAATATACATATATATACACACATACACGCATGCACGTGCTTACACAAGCTGGTGCATTCAGGACACAGATTCCAGACTGGGAAATAAAACTCTTTCCTTTATTCTCAAAAAGCAGGGCAAGAACAGGTTCTGCAGTATCATTCCTGTCAGCAGACAGTGGCAGGCAGGGTGACTGACTGATCAATTGATTTTGATCACTGTAATGGCTGAGATTTCGCTATAACAACCAAAATCACAAGTTGGGAGCATTACTGCACTCTGTAAGTAAATGTTTGCATCCCAAAGGTGATAACTTTATAAATTTTATCCGAGTCCCACCCCACATCACCATTACCACTATTTTGTACCTCTCAGTGGTGAAAAAAACTCAGAAAGTCAATGCTTCCACTGCCATTTTGGTTCACCTTGAGTGAAAGTGCTGCCAGGTGACATTAGCAAAGGAATCAAATGCACGTGCTTGAAAAGGTGTGCGATTGTATGGCCACATCATCAGCCGTTCAAACTAAAAGGTGTCCCCTATGTATATAAAGTATATCTGCAAAAGACACATCATAATACGACTCAGTATCAGCTGCTGGAGGTCTTCGAAAGCACAGCAAAGTGTCGGGGCAGAATACTCCTTTTCGTGCTTTCCTTTTATTAACGTCATGCCCAAAGAGAGCAACACCGTCCCTTCAGATCTTAGCCTTTCTGCCCTTTTATGCCTAGAAACTTTTCAAACACAACGATGTTTCATTTTAAATTCAGAGAAAAAAAGTTTTAAATGGGATCCACAGGTTTGATACACCTAAACTCTCCACAATCTTGTTCTATTACTTAGACTCTCAAGCTTTTTTAAGAATCCTGCCTTGCACAGCTCTTTATGCAAAATAAAGTCTGCAATTTTTCATTTGCTAACTTCTACGAACTCCGTGCTAATGTTTCCAAAGCGGTCTCACACGTTCTCCCGACAGTCACACACTGGCCTCCTCTCTCTCTGCCTGTGTGATTTCCCTTCCCATCATCTCTGTTTCACCTTTTTGCCCTCACCACTACTTTCTTACTATTCAAGTGCCTCAGAGTCTCCTATCCATTTTCCCAAACTGCTCTTTTTCTTCCTTTTAATAGCTCTTCTTTACAAGTATTCATTATAGGCTGTGCTTTCTGGTGTTTCTCCTGTTTCTCTGCACATTGCTGAGTGATTCTAACCCAGGCTACGCTGTATGAACTAACAGCCACCGTCTCCTAGCAAAATGTATTCCAGCATGCTACATACTTCATTTGTGAAAATTCACAAGTTATGGAAAAAGTAAAATGCCAAGAAAGTTTTTCGCAGCTCCCTCTGGCCAACACCGTCTTTCTGAAAGGCTCAAACCCAGCAGAAACCCCAAACTTCAAGAGCCTTGGCACACACTTGGAGCTTTCTCCTCTTTCTGCAGCGTGTGACATAATGGTTGACATTGAAAGGCCAGCATACTTATCTTGAGATTTGACGATCTTCCTCCGTGTGGACTTCAGAATTCAAATGTTTCTGTGCTCCCTTATCTGACACGTTATTCTTTCTCACATTCCTGTTATTTATATGGGTGCGCAGGCAGAGTGGGTTAGCCAAAATCATTTATGGAAATGTATGCTGCTTAGTTTTCAAAAAGATTGTATTTTAGCTATCCTTATTTCAGATCACAGCACACAGGCTATCATTTAAAACTTGCAAATACTCAGAGAAATAGGGATAGCTCAGCTAGGTCTGGTAGTAAAGGTGGTGTCTCTAGCACAGACTGCGTAAATGTTACACGCGAGCGTGAAAACACGTATAGGATTTGCAAAACGTATAAGCACTTTCAAAAACCCTCACATCTGAAAATATCAGATGTTCTTCCTAAAGGGAAGCTAGAGTGACACAGAGAGAAGCTGTTTCCTAATCAGGTGCTGCCCGTACCCAAGCAGGGTAATCTAATTTGCAAGTAGGTGACCCATATGTCTGGACGTACCTGATTATTTATTCAACTAATCAAATTATACTGTGTCATTTGATGATAGGATGTACACAGTGCTGACACGATGTTATTTTTTGTCACCAGATAAGGGGAATTGATTCTAATCTGTATTACTTTTGTTAGTCATCAACTCTTACACGTAGACCTGCCAAGGGAAGCACGAATGCGTTTTGTGAAGCTCAATAGCACACATATCATTTGGTCATAGCGAAGATATGTATTGTTGAACAAAAAAAAACCCAGCGACCATCCTAATTCGATCAACAACTTCCACGCACTAGCAGCTGAAGGGTGAAAGCACCCTTCCACCCCTCTCCCACCAGCCCGCGTGATGCACTTGCCCATTTTCACCTCTTCATTTTCTTCCTGCTGTCATCGTCTGGTTTTAGGGAGAGACCACCGCACGTCGGACTGCGTCTGCTGAGACACCTCGCCTCTCGCTATCCCCAAAAGCATCCAAACCTTACGAACACCCTCTCTTCCCCCGTGTGCACTTGCGATGCCTGTTTCATAATTACTTTCCAGTTGTCTGTCATAACCCGGACAAAAGGCTCTTTTTAAAATTTATTTACGTATTTATTGACTGATACCACCCTCTGACAAGGCCTGCCACAAAGGTCAGTGAACATGCTCCCCGGACACCCACGGGGGGGGGGTGTCTGTGTGACCTGATGGGGAGCGGGTGCTCAGGCCCCAACAAATCTCGCAATTTGTCACATCCTCCCCCCCCTCCCCCCCTCGTTTTTTTTTCGATGACCCAGTAGGTGACTTCCGTGGGGAGGAGCGGAGAGAGAGGGCGCTGAAGACTTCGTGGGAAGGAGGAAGGCTTTTTTAAAAGCTTTAAAATACACAATTACGAGGGGATGGGCGTGCGACGACAGTAATCGCTGCCGCTGTTGCTCGCACGGGCAGGGGGCTCTGGCCTCCCTACCGCGGTGCCAGGGGGGCCCTCGCTGCCACCCCCGTGACCTTTTCCGCACCACGGCCACGGGTGGGAGCTCCGCTGCCCCGCCGCACCGAGGAACGGCTCCCGGGGGGGGCGGCGGACCTGCGGCTGCCCGGGCCGGGGGGGGGTGTCGAGGGGAGGCAGGGCGAAATCTTCCAAGCCACGAGAAGCTGGCGGCACCGGAGCGGGGCCCCGGGGGAGGGGCCAGAGTCGCCTCTGCCCCACGCGTGTCCGCGACGGGCGGGCGGCGCGTCCCGAGGAGCTCCCGCGGCTCGGCCCGGCTCGTCCCTCGGGGTCCGCCCAGCG
>Ga0065711_1035959_pt1 | contig 21611 bp, 17 predicted proteins | sample Hoacrofraction12_FD_59098 | JGI IMG/M metagenome (GOLD analysis project Ga0065711, IMG submission 59098) | Hoatzin crop microbial communities from Cojedes, Venezuela - Epithelial fraction 12 v2 (version 2) | ecosystem: Host-associated > Birds > Digestive system > Esophagus > Crop | place... | reverse complement strand
GGGGGGGGGTTTGTCCAGTTACAGCCATTGTTGTCTACAGTACTAACAGTGCCAATTTTTGTGCTCTGGAAGTGGCAAATTCCCCATAACTTCTTTTTGCAGTGCTCTGCAGACCTCTCTTCTTTCCCTTTTTCTTTGTCTCTCCCTGATATTAAGATAGTGTTGCCGGCCGTGTGAGGGGCCCTGCTCCACACCACGGTGGAGCACCACAGAGAGGGGCTCCTGCAGGCTGCCCATGGGTTTGGGAAGCTGCCAGTGGGAGCCCACCCCCTCCCATCCCAAAGGCAGGATTTCTCGGTTTCAGTCTTAGGCCCGTGGAAGGTGCAGTGTTAGGAGGTGTTTGTATGGGAGGGCTAGAACAAAAGCCCTGGCTCTTTCAACTTGGGCTATATATGTAGTGCAGTAGTGCAGCTATAGCTATATTCTCTTCCCAGAAGAGAATGTAACTTCACCTGGGAGACTGTATATCAAATTTTTTAGCTGAAACTTCATAAATGGAATTCTTTAGGCATACAAAGGTGCTGTTCTTTCACTGTGGCATAGAATTTCATCTGAATCAATCCATTTGTTTTGCCTCCTTACCTGTACTCCACATGACATTGCAAGGAAACTCTGTTTAGCATGGTCATGCTTTGTTATGTTGATGAACCATTTGCGTTGTCCCCAGGTCTGTCTTAGTTTGTAACCAGTCAGTGTAAAAAAAAAAAACAGGTTACTTGGTCCTGCAGATCCTCGAAATGAATGACTATTTAGCTCGGCACATTTCTTCTTGTGAATGTAATGGCTCATCCCACTAAATCATATCTGACTTCTTCTGAGCTGCGTCAGAAATATGTCGATGTCAAAAAATCTGAGTGCAACATACTCAGAATTTTGGTATCAAACCTGATGGCACAATACCTACTGTTAACAATACAGGAAGCTTATGTTGGCTAATATTCGTTGTTCCTGTGATTGTTAAGGTAATCCTGCTCCCCACACAGGCCATGAATCCAAAATAATTAGGAAGTGCTTTGATGTAAAGGTTTGTTGCTTTCCTCATGTTTAGTTATTGCACTGCTGCTGAACTTTTTAACCATTTGTTTGTTTAAAGTCTGTTGAAGTTATAAGAGAACAAAAGCTAGTATTTCTTGACTGGGTGTATTTTGCCCTTTTTCTCCGATTTGATTCTCAGGATTAAAATTTTTAGAAGACTTGGTTCCATCATCAGAAGGTTAAATAATATTTTTTTCCTCTGTAACTTTTCTGAAAAATGTTTACTGAGAGTTATGTTTCAATATCTATAATTAAGCTCTGTTTGAATGGCCAACAACTTTCATCCATGAATAGGGACCTTTCTTAAGTAACTATTTCATAGCGTTGAGGAAGTGATACGTGCTGACTGCTCCATACTGGAATACTTAGAATATTTTATTGATATTGAGGTGGTGGGCTCTTCCTCCATCATCAGCATTATTTTATGCTTTCTAGGGAGAATTCTCAAGACTTGCGAAGAGTAGTGTAGATACTGAGTATTTCAAGGTGGAGTGATTATTATTATTCCATGAAACTTTATTCTGTAACGTATTGCAGACCCATCTTTTAAGTGAGATGACTTTTTTTTGTTTTGTTTCCCTCAGGTTCAACATGGCTAGTACATTCCAGGAAACACCTACACTTGAAGCTTCTTATTCAGAAAATGTTGATGCTAAACTGTCCTTTCTGCCTGAAAGACTGAGAAAGAAACTGCTTCCTTTTCAGGAGAAAGGCATCATTTTTGCACTTCAGAGAAGTGGCAGGTAAAATCCTTGTTCTATCATATGCTAAAAAAAATTATTTTAGGTAAATGTAAATTAATTTTTACAAAGACTATGCAATACCAGCAGCTCTTAGGTGAGTTATATTACAGAAATTTTTCGTTAACTGTAAGATAGCATGGTTTAAAATGGGAGATTGTTTTGTTTTTCTCGAGAGGATGAAATGTTTAATAATGCATTATGAAAAAGAGTATTGTAGTATCAAAGATCTCACGTAAGAGGAGGTTGATATCAGTAGGACCATCCTTTTTGTCCTGTTAATAGAGAATTCTTAAAATAACTTAATTCACATTTATTTCTTTAGTTCTTAATGGCGTGGCAGAGCTGGTAAGAGAATGACTAACAGATCTTGATGCATCTGTGTGGTATTCTATTTTAAACTTGGTACAATTCTGGCACGTAATCAGGGTGTTCTGGAACTCGCTGAGCTGCAACAGCAGAGCAGAAGAAGCCTTGCAGAGTGCTCAGTTAGCAAGTGCAGTAACTGATGGAGCAGGCATTCAACAATTAAGTACCTGATAAATCAGAAAAAATAGTTGATGCAGCAGAGGCTGGAAATATTTTGCTGAGTAAGAGCCTGTTACTGAGTTACAGGGGAAAAGAAGAGGGAAGGGAAAAGCTATTTTCACATTTATAAATTTTAGAAAATTTAGGCAACTGCAACCTAAAGCTGTGAAACTACTATATGTTGTTGTTTTGGAAAGTAATGACATTTTAGAAGTCTGGCACAAACAAAATTATTTTAGCTTAGGTTTTAAAGAAGGGTGAACTTAGTTTCTGATTACTTCATCATTTCACTCAGACAAGAGGTCTAATAGGGTTACTTACTAACATTTGTGATATTTTGTTGGAGAAAAGAAATGTGCCTCTTTTTTCTAAAGGTGAAAAATTGGAAAGGAAATGTTTATCGTCAGTTCTTGCTATTACATGGAACTTTTGATCAATTTAATTTCCTCTGAAGATTTTCACTTTAATTCTATTCATTTGGGCAAAAACCTTTGGCAATTGTAACATTGCTGTCTTCAGGGAATGAAGCAAACCATCTATTTTATGCTGCTGGATGAGGTAGCACAGTAGAAAGATGAGCCCAGCCATTAACATGTAAGCCTGAGATTTAAAAAGCTTTATGCTCTATTGGCATTAACTTCTCTGTGACCACTGGTCATATTAGGTGCTTTTTCTGCTGCACAGTGTGACTGTGAGAATGAACGCATACAGTTCTAATGGATTGCTATGACTTTGATAGAACAGACAGCAAGGTCTGCATTAGAGTTGAATTTAATAAATCCAAAGCCCTTGGCTACCAAATCTCAGTTGATCTGATTCTAATAAGGGGAAATTAGGTTTATATAGCATGCAGTTGAGGTGCATTTGTATGCAAATAGTGAAATAACAGAAGACATTAAATGTATATAGTTTCTTTGATGTTAATTAGTGTCGGCTAGTGGATGTGTTTGAAAGTAGCATAATCTTTTGCAGCCTATTATATAATGTAGAGGTTCCTCAGGTGGCAGCTTAACAGTAGAACTAGATACATTTTAATAATGTATTTCTTTGTTCTTTTTGTTTGAAAAGTAGCAATTGCCTGCAAGAGGTATCTAAAAAGGTTTGGAATACATAGGCTAATGACTCTCTGTCAAGGGAGAAAAGATACTACTTTCATTAAGATTATGGGATTTATGTTGCTTTCTTTTCTTGAAACCCTTCATTAACAAAAGACTGAGTAATAAGGCACTGATGGTTTTACTGTGGCATGCGCATGGAAGTATTTTCATTGTGATTGCAAGAAATCTCATTGCTTGGCATAGCAAATTCTGTATGTTAGGTGAGTCAAACTGAGGAATTGTGTACATGCACTCAGCCAGCCTCGATATAAAGTAAAATTTATTAAGTCAAACTTTCCTGAGGAGTAGTTTTTTAAATCCGTCCCTTGCTTGGGCAGATCTAATTTTCTTTCTGTCCCAAAACAGAGAACAAGAGCCTCTGCTGCTCATGGATGAATTTTCTTACTAGTTTGTTAGACCTGGGCTCACTTAAGTCTTTCCCTTTTGTGTACTCTGTAATGATTTAAGCCTTCTTTCAGTATTCCCAGTGGTATATTTTAGCAGGGTCTGGTACTTTTACATAAAAGTGTCTTCTCTAGTTTTAAAAATATATAAACATAGGGCTTGAAGTAAGCAATATATGCATTTCAGCTCTTCTTTCTTCTCTCCCTCAGGCTATGCGCTCCCTTTGCAGTCATCACTTAATCCATGCTTTGCTGTAGTGGTAGGAAACTGGTGTAGGGAAAGTGCCCTATTGTTGGCTGAAGAGATTCAATTAATATTATCTCAGGTTAGACAAGCACTTAACGTGAAAAGGGACTTATTATTAGAACAAACTTTTATTTCTTACATGAAAGGGGCTGGGATTAAGTTATCAATTACCTTGTCTTTTCCTGGATCATAAAATAAATAGGCTGTTGTGATTTGTGCTATTGATTCATTAGTAAATGAATCAAAGGCTTTTTCAGCAGATGGTCCAAAGGCATCATCTGGACTTAACAGAGACTGCCTAGAAAACCAGGAAATAATAATTCTAGAGCCAACAAGACTGTGTATAGTTCAACATATGCTGAGATACCTTTTAGCTTACAGACATGCCTTAAAGATAAATAACTGCATGGCTGCTTATTCGTTACTAGAGACTGTTCTTCAGAAGTGAACTTGGGAATAGGTACCCAGGGATGGAAACAATGTTTGGTCTTTGTTTATAACCTCAAACGTTAATGTGCAGAAAAGATGGGTGCACACAAGTTTTGTCCTTGAAAACTTTTATTTTAATGCTTTTCTCTCAGGAAAAGTGTAAATTACTTTTAAAAATAGCATTAATATGTGTTTATTTATATGTGCTTTAAACTGTCTCCTAAATAGAAAGCAATGAACTTTTACCTTCAAGGAACGTAAACTCTTAGCAATGGGCTTAGGAAATATTTTGGGTTATTAGGGTCAGTTGTGTGTATGCTGTTGGGAGATGGAGGTGAGCAATTCTCTCTGTTTGCTCTTTGCTGGTTATTAGTCATAGCTTGGGCAGATGTGGACAAATCCCCATTTCCTAAGAGCTCAGGGTAACCTAATCGTAAGTGAAGAGGCATAAACTGAACACCTTAAAGTAAAGGTGTCATCTTGTTTATTGGGCTTAGTTGTTCTGAGCAACTGAATGCAATTTTCAGGAATATTTTATTCTTCCATGTAAAATTCGTGAAGTATGCAAGAGGAGGCTGACTTGAGGATGAAGGCCTAAACAATACTTAGAAGTCACCAGCCAGTGGTCAGATGTTAGTGAAGAGGAGGTAGCAGCGTCGAAGCACAGCACTCTGGAAAAAGTGGTAGAAGTTTGCGCAGAATATCCAAGATGCAGAGATATGTGGGCACATGACTTGGTTGTACTGATAAGGATTGTCTTCAATCTCTTTTGAGTCCACATCTCTCTTCAGATATTCGTGATTTTTACTGTTACTGTTCACTAACATAGTACTTGGAAACTCACAATCTCTTCCTATCATGTATTCTTGTTTTATATCCTCTCTTTATAGAAGAGTGTGACATCTATCTTGTATTACAAACAATTTGCTTACCTGAATATACTGTAAAAGTCATAGGCATGCTATTATTTGAAAGTTAGCTCTCTTGCTGCTGGCTAACATGTATGAACCATATAACTAAATGCTTTGTCAAGTTCTATAATAAAAACTGTCAGCATGTGATTTGCAAACGTCATTATTTAGCATTGCTTGCCTTGTTGACAGTATTTGAAAAAGATACCTTCAGACACAGATATATTTTTTCCTAGAAATGTTGGCAGAACAATTTGTTTAAGCTGTCTTGCTTGTGGATGTGAAAGAGGAGTTTGAGATATTTACCACTCATGAAATAAGCTTTTGCCATTATAATTGTATGCTCAACTCATTTTACTGGGGTAATCTAGTTTCCTGCTGTGTTTTCTTCTCACTTTCTTACATACAGTTCAAGTGCATTAACAGTATAACTTCTATTTTTCTGGCCAAAAAACCCCAGGATTTTTTAATATAAATTTATCCAAATATTGAAATGCTTATTGGTCCATTTGCCATGATCTCTATTTTACTCCACTGTTGACTTATAGATAATTTTTGCTTTTTAATGGTACCTTTATAAGTTTTAGAGGTAATACATTAACTTATATTTGTTCTGGAGCATGTGGTTTTTAGTTTCCCATATGTGTTGGCTGAATGTTCTTTATTGAGTATAGACACAGTAAAAAAGTGGTAAATGTGAGTAGATGGCAGTAACATGGTATGCAGAGTTCATATCTGGATGGGTATACACTTCACTCGGTAAAGAAATTGGCTAGATGGCCAGGACAGAGTGGTGATGAACAGAGCTAAATCCAGCTGGCAGCCAGTCACGAGTGGTGTTCCCCAGGGCTCAGTTTTGGGGCCAGTCTTGTTTAACATCATTATCAGTGATCTGGATGAGGGGATTGAGTGCTCCCTCAGTAAGTCTGCAGATGACACCAAGCTGGGCAGGAATATCGATCTGCTTGAGGGTAGGAAGGCTCTGCAGAGGGATCTGGACAGGCTGCACTGATGGGGTGAGGCCAACTGTATGAGGTTCAACAAGGCTCAGTGCTGGGTCCTGCACTTTGGTCACAACAATCCCATGCAACACTACAGGCTTGGGGAAGAGTGGCTGGAGAGCTGCCCGGCAGAGAAGGATCTTGGGATGTTGGTCGAGAGCCAGCTGAACACGAGCCAGCAGTGTGCCCAGGTGGCCAAGAAGGCCAATGACATCCTGGCTTGTATCAGGAATAGTGTGGCCAGCAGGAGTAGGGGAGTCATTGCGCCCCGTACTCTGCACTGGTACCGTGCGCTGGTGAGGCCGCACCTGGAGTATTGTGTTCAGTTTTGACCCCCTCACGAGAAGACAGACACTGAGGTTCTGGAGCATGTCCAAAGAAGAGCAAGGAGGCTGGTGAAGGGTCTAGAGAACAAGTCTTATGAGGAGTGGCTGAGGGAGTTGGGGCTGTTTAGTCTGGAGAAGAGGAGGCTGAGAGGAGACCTATCGCTCTCTGCAACTACCTGAAAGGAGGTTGTAGTGAGGCAGGTGTTGGTCTCTTCTCCCAAGCAACTAGCGACAGGATGAGAGGCAATGGCCTCAAATTGCGTTAGGGGAGCTTTAGATTGGATATTAGGAAACACTGCTTTACTGAGAGAGTGGTCCGGCATTGGAACAGGCTGCCCAGGGAAGTGGTGGAGCCACCATCCCTGGAGGTGCTCAAAAAACGTGTAGATATGGTACTTCAGGACATGGTTTAATAGGCATGGTGGTGTTGGGTGGATGGTTGGACTTGATGATCTTAGAGGTCTTTTACAACCTTAATGATTCTATGATTAAGAGCTATTAGTTTTAATTAAAGTTTTTTGTTTTTTTTTTTGTTAGGCAGTCATTTTCTAGAGTAAGAAAAAGTTGTATGGTGTTAAATGTTGTTTTGGATAGTAGGCTACAGAGACTCATTATGGTAGTGAACTCATTAGAAAATGGAGTGCAAGTGTCCCCTATTATAATGAGTCAGTTGCCTACACTTCAAAATAGTACACTTTTTTCCACTGACTGTGTCTCTGATCTCCAGCAAGCTACACAGGAGAGCACACATGCTTAATTCTTCATTAATTAAAACAGATTTTTTTTGTTCAAAGACTTTATCAGTCTTCATAGAAATTAATTCCCCTCCTCCCACCCTCAAAGTAGACCAGAAAAACAGAGGCTCAAATCAAAATTTCCTCCAAACGCTTTGAGGAAACACAGCTAGAAGGTTCTAGCTCCAGTTCCTCACTGGAAAGGCAGAGTATATACAGTCTGCTGAGGTTTTAGTAGCTGAATGATAGAAATGATAGCTCTTGGGCAGGAAGAAAATAGAAATGTTTAGAATTCCCAGGCACAGTATAGCCCTTTGTAGGTCCAGGAATTTGTGATACATCGTATTTAAATTCTTGGGCAAATTTCTACACAAATTGCTTTAACTTTCTAGGATGACAGTAGGAAGGAGTGATGAGAATGCACAGAAGCTGAGTCTAGATATCGGTGCATCACAGTAGACTGAGGGGTTTTTTTTTCCGCCTTGAAATTCGAAGTTCTGAAGTTTTCAGATATTATTATTCTGAGTCTGCTTTGTTGTATCTCATTCAGCCTTCCTGAACATCAAAAAAACACCCTATAGTCTACATGTCCAGTGTGTTGGGCAGGAGTAGAGGGGGGTGGAAATGTGTCTTTAAATAGAATTTTTTAGACCTTGACAAAGAGGTTAAGCTTTTTTTGTCTAGACTCTGAACTAGATAGCATGAATCAGGTGGGTTCCTCTGTTTTAGCCATTGAGTAGTATGAAAGATACCATTTCCAGTTGAGTGTGTAAGGGAGTTAGACTTCTAGCTTTTGGAAGCTGACATAATAAGAGAAAATATGTTCAGTGTACAGTGCTTCCATGGACATTTTATTTTGTGCTAGAACAGTAGGTCCTTTTCTCTTATGCTTTCGTTTAACTGTTTTTCCCTTTCACTCTGTTATTTGTCATTTTTACTGAGTTTGGTTCTGGGTTTTATGTTGTCTATTAATCTTTCTTTCTCCTTCTGTATAATGCCATTTTTGCTTTCTGTCTTTTATTGCCTTTTTAGGTTACCAGAGCTTTTGTTTTACTTTGCTTTTATCTTTACTACTTTGGATCCATAATTGCTGATTGATTTACTTTTTCAGTGTATTTCTTTTCTGCAATTTCTTACCTTTGAGTGTAGCTATGAATAAGTAAATTTCAGAGAAGAAAATACATTTTTCTTCCATTTCCATTTTGAAGCACTAAGCCTACATGCATGTTTATAAATCTTTTACTGTCCACATGTAATTTTTCTGTCCTTTGTTTGAAAGGTCACAGGTTGCTGCAAGTCTATGTAGTGATTAAGTGCAAGACCAACTGCTTTTTACGATTGTCCGAAATCATCTCTCTTTTTTCAGAATCAGCTACATGGTTTAAATGAGCACTTAACAAAAATATTTCACAGGCTAGTCTTGGATTGTCCCCAGTATTATTTTTCAGTATTTCTCTTCTAGAAGGGGTGGCATAGTTATTTTCAGTTGAATTTTGCTTACTGTTTTCATCTCTGTCCTCACAATACTACAGTCTATTAGTTTAACTTAAGCAAGAAGCATGCAATTTCATCTAAGCAGTGAAAACATTAATGATCAATTTCTAAAGGAAGAAAAATGTAACTCTCCATGTCAACCATTTGTCCATATTTTATGGAGTTATAACTATTTGATAACTATAAGTATATTAGTTTTCACATCAGCATTTATGGAGAACATTTATAAGTATTTTTCTTCAAGTTTTATTCATATTGGGCCATTTTGTTTTGAATAAGTTGCTGAAAATCTTAGTGAGCATTCTGACTGCTTCCTTGTAAGCAGATAACTACAACAATCTATAGTTCTGATATGCTGCAGATAAGGATGTAGAACTGGTGTAAGTACCAAACAGAATATCCTTTAGTGACTCCAAATGTAGTATCACTGTTGTTGCAAGACTGGAATTAATCTGAATTCTTGTGATTAAACTTACGACCAATTTGATCTTAAGATGGACAGTTCAGAATTTAACATAAAGAAGATAAATTAAAAAACAGACAAGGTGAAGCTAGTTGTAGTCTCTTTTGGGAGATCTACTTATTATCTCTGTTTTTGTCACACTGACTTTGATAGATGCAAATTACTTAAATTTGCATGTTAGAAAATGAAAATCCCTTCAGATAAGGGGGGGATTGGCGGTGGTTTTTTAGTCATGTGTAGGAATATTTCTATGAATTTTTTATTTTAATTTGTACTTGGGGACTTGAAGCATCAAGTGCCATCAACAAGTGTCTCTATTATTTGTAGATCTTCAGATCAGAGAGAAATGAGAATAAAAGTACGTGTAATGTTTCAATGTGACTTCTGTGTCTAGTCTCAGTGGGTTGTGCTTAGATAGTCTGAAAGAAATGTGTGAAACAAGGCATTAGTCTCTTGATAGAGTAAGAAAGAAATCCTCTGTTATTCCAACATATTCAGCAACTTATTTTAGATATGTGAAGTGATTATAATTCCATGATAATTCCGAGTCCTTAAACCCTGCATCATAATAGATAAGCAGTTGCTTCCAGTCTTAGAAAACAAAGCTGAAAAGTAATCCTTGGGGAAAAAGAATGGAATGACTGTTGAACGAATACGTAAAGGATCAAACAATTCATTTAATACATTTCAGCAATTAAATATGCAGTAGCTCTGTGTTTTTAAAGTAAGGTTTCTTTTTTTAAAGATGTTGGTTTGTAATGTTTCAGAGTACATTTCACATCTGAGAAGTGCCAAAGGAGTGAGAGAGATGATTAAAGGAAGATGCTAGCTCACAGAATAAGGTTCAGATGCAGAAAGTATGAATGAGAGATTGAGCCAAATTCTGCAGAGCTTTCATGGCCAGGGAGGCTTGTTTGGAAGTGATGCTGGAGGAACTGGGAAGCAATTCAAATGGAACGAAAAATGCATTGTCAGTAAGTGAATGTAGAATGTCATTCAGGAGAGGAAATGTGTGGGGTTAAAAAAAAGAAGATTTTTAAGAACAGAAAGAAGAGATGGTAGTCATCTGAAAATTATCTGGGCTTAAGCGTGGCCATTTAGCAGCAGGAATAGAGAAGAAAATACAGATTTTTAAAAATGCAGGGCAGCATTTGTTAGAATGGAAGAGAAAAACCAACTGAGGTAAAGACTGCAAGTGTAGGTAATGGATTGTCAACAGTGATGGAGAGAGGGGAAATGCTGTTAGCTATGTGCAATAGAAGTTTGCAGTGGGAGAATCCACAATGAAAAATCGGTGTGTTTAACTATAAGCATCAGGGGGAGGGCAGAATGAAAGTCATCAATTTGAGTACGTGAGACAAGCTGCTTTCATACAGATTAGAAAAAGTAAGGTCTTAAACAAGTATGAATCAAATTCTGACTGACTTAATGGAAGTTGGAAGGAGAGGAAGAACATAGGCAGAAAACTACCCCAATGGTAACTGGATAAACAATTTAGATCCACATGCTTTATGATGTCTTTGTACAGTGTTGAAGGGGGGACAAGTTAGAGTAGAGGAGATAAAGCAACGCAGGAAAGATCAGCAGAATTGCTTAGTTCAGAGATATGCGTCAGAAAAGAAGTGGGATATTCTGTCAACAGTTGTATGGATGGTGGTTTTTGTAGTATTTGGACAGTACAAAAGTATTTTAAAGTATTGTTATGGAGAAGTAACCAAATGTAGGAGAAAACTAAACACTAGAGTTGAGAGCTTGGGGTACTGGAGGGAAAATACATTGAATCTGGGAGCAGTTGAAAATGGAGAGACTAGGGATGAGACACTTCTGTAGGTAATTCTTTTCCCTGTTGCCTGGTTCGACTGCCTTTAAAGGAGGAGAGCGTGAAGAGAGTAGTTCTAAAGCTCTTGCAGTGCAGATCACTGCAGGGGGAGGGTCACTTGGGAAGGCAGAATTTGTTGGAAAAGTAATGAGAAGTACCTACTTTTCACTGAAAGTCATTAGAGTACATACTAAGGAAGAGCTCCTGTTGATTGCAGGCATTTCAGTTGTGCCAGTTAATACTAAGGTTAAGGTTTGTAGCCTAGACTGTCAGTAGCTGAAATTAGTTGATGTTACTCCAACTGTTCCAATTAACTGAAGTCCATTTTTCTTGTGTTGAGTCAGCTGGTAAACCAATTCGTCTCTGAAGCCAGTGGCTGAATGGGTAAAGAGTTTTCACTAGAACTATTAGGTGTCATCTTGACTAGAATTTTGATCAGTTAACAGTTCAATTAATGTATTCTGAAAACGTATTGAAGTGTCTGAGCTTAACCTTCAGCTTGACTGCTTTGATATGTGTTATTCCACACATCTTTGTCAAAGCTAAAATACTAGAATATGCTAGCAAATGTGCTCTTATAGCTTTCAGATCTTAATAAAGCATTTTAGGTGGGTTTTTTTTCAGTTACGCATTGAGGAGTGTTGGAGCAAGGCACAACCGTTCTCCTTTACGCTCCTTTAGAGAATCATTAACACTGCAGGCTTGGCAGTTTAGTGAATCTTACATTAGAATTAGGGTTATTTTTTTATTATTTAGGTTTTTTTTTTCAGTACTTAGTGTAGTTCAAGGGTATCATCTAGCTTAAATCTTCTGGGGCTCTATTTTTGGTGAAACAACCTTGATTATTTTTGCAAGGAAGTCAGCTCTCTTTGTTCTAGTTTTAAGCCTGAGTGCTGTGATTACTGACACACAAATGTAATGGTTGCTTGCGCAGTTTTATATAAAAATGTACTAAGTTCAGATTCCTTAAATAACCCCTGCTTGAGATGTTAGTGCTAAAGTGTTGGCTTGTGAGTAGGAGGTAAATTATATGTTGTAGCGTTATATAAAACTGACTCACATGAGTAGGTGAGAATCCCAAGAATATCAGGACACCCACACTAGTGAAGGAAAGATGCGCGCTTTCTCTGTACAACATGTTCCAAAGACTGCATTAACAAAAACAGCTTTAATTTGTTTAAGTAGTAACAAAATTTTTCAGTGTTTTAAGAAATGAAGTGTTACTGCTTTGACTGTTTCTCTTGATAATGCATTTAAAAGTGAAGGAGTTGGTTCTGAAAAAGTTACCTGTGGTTCTAACTATTTTTTTCTGGATAAACAGCTGTTGAAAATTAATCAAAAAGTTAAATTTTCCCCACAAGCAAGCAATAGTTGTATTGGATTGCTATACCCCTTTAGCTTTTAGTCCCCTATGTAAAGAAGCAGAACTGTCTGGTTTAGAGTGGGTATTATTGCACACTGTTTCTGTAGTTACAAAAACCTTCTAGCACTGACTGTATGACTTAGTAGGATTCATGGTTATATAGACCTTCGCTATATGCCAGCGTGTTGTTAATCAGTATTCTTGCAAGAGCACAGTTCAAAGTTAGATTCTCTGTCTTTGCAAAGATACCTTGCTGAAGGAGTTATTTGCTTCGTTAATATTGCTAACACCTCAAAAAGAGTGACCTGAATGTAACCCAGACACACAGAAATAGAAATTATTTTCATTTGAACGTTTTTTCCTTCCCTGAAACTAATTTTATGAAACTGTTTTAGTATTAATTTCTTTCTGATGCATACTGGTTTTGTGTGGCTATATGTCATATGCCGCAGGAGCTTAGCCCCAGTTTCCTTCTGCTTCTCCAGTCAACTCATCTGCATGAAATTTTACAGATCTGCTTCCCCTTCTGCTTTGCAAAGTTGTTCCAATCTTCTTGACTTCAACACAACCAGGAGCTATTTCTGTGCTCTGAGGTTTGAAAAATTACGCTTTCTGACCTTCCGAAGGCAGAACTTTACTGACCAGAGTTTTCACCGGGCTACGTTTTGGGTTTCTTCATTAGTTCTTTCACCTGTTTTTTTTCCATCCAAGGTTTGTTGTAGTAAGAATCCGCAAGTGCACCTTTGCTTGGTGCTTGATACCTTTACAACACTGTTCTGATAGTGCGTGCTAACCCGTGAATCTCTGGTTCCGGGGTTCTGACTCATCCAGCTTTGTGTGGTCCCTTAAATTAAGTGATTCTTTACACTTAGAAGAAAGCTTCACACACAGTGATGGGGTTTGTGTATAACCTCAGGTGCTTGGATTTGTTCTCTACTGTGTGGGGCTCAACAATCAGGTTTTGGACTTATGTGCACCTGAGGTGAACCAACACAGACTTCTAGCTCTCTTATCTACTTACATATTCACTTACCAGGATACATTCTCACACAAAGCCTCCTGGTTTGCTCTTTGTGTTTGCATTTTAATGGAAAGTGTAGTTTTATTTTAAAGCTAATACATCTCAGAGTGAAAGGGTTGTTAAATCCTGGTAGAGACCAGACTATGTGAGTCCCTTCTATTTATGAAAGATACTACTGTATCCGAAGCCCATTGCTAACCCTACAACTGTGAAAGGATTATGAATAGTAGGAAGATTGTAGCAGTATATGCAATGCATACCAATGAGATTCTGATGCATTCTGTTAGGAAAAAATAGCAGATTTCCTTGATAAATGGACACAGATTCAAATACCAGCCACAGGATTCACTATGAAGCAGGAAAATATTTAAAGCTGAAGTTGGAAAGAATCTGAAAGGATTTGCCATTGACTGTGGTGCTTTTTGCACGATTGGACATTGCTGCTGAGAGTAAATGTAACTGAGACATGTAAAATGATTCCCCCTCCCCCCCTTTCTGAAACTTTTAACCGTGTGGGCTGAGCTTATAACAGGATATGAAACTACGTATCAGAGCTCTGATTTATATTCTTGGGTAGAGCTGTTATTTAGGTGTCATATGAACAGATGGGATATGAATGATGAAGCTCAGATTGGGTAACTACCAGTTGAGAGGAAATGACTAATTGAACTTCAGAGAACAAGAAGTCTGTCTTCTTGCAGTCAAAATACATGAAACAAAAATACATATTTGTCCCTTCAGTGTAGCTGAAGATCTGTTTCTTCTGCTTTGACAGCATGGAACCTTTACGTTCGTGTTGGCAGCCTGTCTGACTGCAATAATATAGAACATACTGAAGTTTGTTTTAAATAGAGACTGCATATTTTTAAGATTATGTAAAGTATTTCTTTTTAACAGCTTAGTGCAACTGTTAGATATCTTATGAGTTTTGTGTGATCTCGGCTGTAATGATGGGGAGATTCTTTACATTTCAGATCTAAGTGTTGTGATTATAAACTGGGAACACTTGATGATTTTCCTCTCAGTAATATAAGCTATTTTTCATTGCCCTGGAGTCTAATGAAAAAATTTTGGACTTCTGATATTTTGTAACTACATTAAGTAGGCATCTTTAAAGTTCTTGCTCTAAAATGCATGAAGTCATATAATAATTTCAATATTATCAACTTCCACTTACAGTAGTTTTATTAACTTCTGCCTGTATCATAAACTCATGTGTCGTGTCAAAATTTTTCTCAAGTGTCAGTGTCAATAATGTTAATTAATTGGCATAACTCAGCAATTTTAAAACTGTAGCACTTCAGGAATTCGAGTATGAACAGTGTGGTTCAAAGCAGTGATTCATGTTGCTAACTATCATAACAGAGGACTTAACACATTCGGATGCTCTCACTGGAGCTTTAAAAATGATTTTGTGCACCTGGTTCATACCAGTCTGATGTGGCTAGTCAAGTGTTTAAATTACTGAAAAAACGTATGGGTTGCAAGTATGGGAAGAAAATCCAAACTACTTATGACAAAGCTATTTCATCGCTGGATGGGAAAAGAGAATGAATACTTAACTAAATAGTAAAATATCACTATGGATAAGTAACTATTAAGTATATGGCTGGACTTGATGATCGTAGGGGTCTTATCCAACCTATGATTCTATATGGGCGTTTCTTTGGAATCTGTTTTTGTATTGGTACTGCAGAAACAGTAGATAAAACTATGTTGATCACTTTACCGTGATTATTTTTTGAGAGAGTTTGTCACGGAAAAAATGATGCCAGTTATTTTGTGCTTCCATTCATTTACCAGCAACAAAATGATGAATTTTTGTCACTAATTAAAAGCAAGCAACTTTGTTGCTGCTACGTAAGAAGTTTCACTTCAGACATATTAGGTGGAAGTTAATAGACATGAAAAGAGAAGATACTCTACAGCAGCAAAGATTCTATGAGCACAGTCTGAAAATGAGTGCAAAAAGAAAAAACAGAACAATTCTTATTCATCAGCAGATACTCAAGTCACCAAAGTTTAAGTGGCTACAGTTCACTCTAATTAAAAAAAATCTGATTTTATGGAAGAAACATCTGTTCCTGTGGTTGACATTTTTAAGGCTTTTTATTTTAGTTGTTATTCAGCTTCTAATTGTCAGAGCAATTTGTAAATCAGTCTGATTTTTTTCATTTTAGCTTGTTATCCTGAAGAAAAGAATGGAGGTCCAAATAGTTAGCTCACATATGTCAAAAAACAGTGCAATAGAATCTTATGTGGTCTCACTTTCATTTCTGTGTGTTTGAACTGGCAGAAGTAATATTTCATTATTTATGCAGTTCTACTAAAATATAAGTTGATATGCTGAGAAATACTGTATTTGTCAGCACAAGTTGGCAAGGAACATTTGTATTCCTGTACTCTTTACCACATTTCCTTACGACCAGATGCTGCTTGGATTCAATATACTCTCGGTTATTGCCATATTTGTACATTTGCTATGATATCCTTGTGTTAAGTATACTATATTGTTGAAGAAGGTCTTTGGTTTATTCTTGAGATGCCTCTGCTCTGTAGCTACTTGCTGTAGTCTTACTCATTTTCTGCATTTGTGTAAGGACTTTAAAAGACCCTGCAACACTAAGTTGTTGTGCATTCCAATAGATTTCAGGCTTCAAACTGTTTTTAAAAAACATGATGAGTGTTCTGAAAGCAGTTGGCCTTTGAAAGAATCTGCAAAAAGAAAGACTTCTTTTGTAAACTTCGGTTCAAACAATTAACAATGAGTATCAAATGAAAAAAAAATCAGTCTTTGATGTGAGCAAAAACGGACATTTTCAAATTAGAATTATTAGTTGTCTGCAAAAAATGTCTTTGCCCAGCTGCAAATCACAGGCATTAAGACCTCACAACCAAGAGTCGCCACTAAAAGTAATTCTCATCCTGCCTTTTTTCCTTTGTAAATCTGTGCAGACTCAGGGCATTTGTTTCATTATGTCTGCTTCCTTTCTTTTCATCGCTCCATCCCTAACAGCTTGGGGGGGAGTGTAGTTACAAAGCTATTGCAAGTAGATAGTTTGTTACTCATAAAAAATTAAGCTATGTAAGATAGATTTTGAATTCTTTTTTGTGTTAGTTGAAAGAAACTGATGAAATTGGTAGACGTTGAAATTTACACTGGCAGGTGGAGTGAGCGAACAGCAGAATACCATGTTTCTCAGAATATCAAACATTTCATCTCACACATCATGTCTGAAAAGTGCCAGTGTACGTTTTCTGCTGAGATTTCTATTATGACTACAGAAATGTCCATTTTGGCCCCATGAAAAGATGCATATTATCAGACGTAATGACAGCTCTAAGCTGACCGTGCTGCTACAAGCATTAATCATTAGTGTAAAGTGGATGGGTTTTGTGCAGAAAAGAAGACTTCTTTTGTGGTTTTGGGTAGCTGCACTAACTTCAGAGTACCTACCACTAAAAAAGCAGTTCTGTATTACTTTAAAAGATTTTCGATATCAAAATATGGAACATTTATATCTTGGTGTGTTACATTTTATTGTAGACTTAAAGATCTGGATGATCTTTTCCATTTTTTCATGGAAGGAACGTTGTGTTTGAGTTACATGATATGATGGGTGCATAGCTAGTTATGTGGCATAGGGGCAGGAGAAGTTTAAACTTGGCATGAGCTGGCAATGTGTTCTCGCAACCCAGAAAGCCAACCGTGCCCTGGGCTGCATCCCCAGCAGCCTGGGCAGCAGGGCAAGGGAGAGGATTCTGCCCCTGTGCTCTACTCTGAGACCCCACCTGGAGTCCTGTGTCCAGCTCTGGAGATGTGGTCCTGTTGGAGTGGATCCAGAGGAGGCCACAAAAATTATCCGAGGGCTGGAGCACCTCTGCTGTGAGGAAAGGCTGAGAGAGCTGGGGCTGTTCAGCCTGGAGTAGAGAAGGCTGCGGGGAGACCTTAGAGCAGCCTTCCAGTACCTGAAGGGGCCTACAAGAGAGCTGGAGAGGGACTTTTACAAGGCCATGTAGGGATAGGACAGGGGATAATGGCTTTAAACTGAAAGAGGGTAGATTTAGATGAGATATAAGAAAGAAATTCTTCACTCTGAGGGTGGTGAGGCCCTGGCCCAGGTTGCCCAGAGAAGCTGTGGCTGCCCCCTCCTTGGCAGGGTTCAAGGCCAGGTTGGACGGGGCTTTGAGCAACCTGGTTTGGTGGAAGGTGTCCCTGCCCATGGCAGGGGGGTTGGAACTGGGTGATCTTTAAGGTCCCTTCCAACCCTAAGTGCTCTATGATTCTATGAAGTTCCAGTTTTCTTAGAAGATGCAGTGACTGGGAACAGACTGTGAAGAAGAATTCATCCACAGCAATTTATCAAGACTAGTTTGTGTCCATGACTGAAAGCTGTGGGGGCTAATAAGCGAAAAGCACAAGGCAGAAGGATATTTGAGTCAGGGGAAAACAAGCAGAGTGGCCTGTGAAGTTTATTCCCTTCCAGAGCTTGAAATATCTCATCATTTCTGAGACTTGGCGCTTCTTTCTGTCAATGAACATTTCTAAATCCTCAGGCAAAGTGATGGACTGCATGGAGCTGTCAGTCTATTGCTGTCAGTTCAACCAGCAGCACTCACTGCTGTATATCTCAATGGTTTGACTAAGCCCATGCGCTTTGTGTGGCACTATGATACCAACTGGTGGGAGTTATTCTCCGGTTTGCTTTTTATGACAATTTAGAAAATTACACAGAGCTTGAAAAACTTTCCAGATCACTTAGTAGCTGGAGATTTCGTCTAATTACTACTTACTTAACTGCAACCTAGGCAGGTATTGCTGTCGAACTCTGGCAAATCTTATGAAGCTGCAGAAATTCACACTTTGTGCTTGTTTCAGATCTTGCCTTGGAATTCCTGGCGTTGATTCTGGCTAGAAGATACTTAGTAAATCTGTATCTTCTTGCAGCCCGGGGTTGCTGTAGGAGAAAAGGGAACTTAAGTCATCACCTTACTCTAAGACTTAAACGGAGTATGATGCCTTCTCACCTCTTTATCTTCACAGTGTTTGCTTGGGCCCGTGCCTTCCTCTGAATTTGTTAGTGTGTATGAAAGTAATATATGTATTTTATCTACTAATTACTAGAGGCAGAACAAGCTGTTGTAGTTGTTTAAAAAATGCTTTTGCCTTGGATGGTCTTGTTGGTGAGGTTTGGCTTTTTTTGTTTAATTTGTTTTTTTTCCAACTTGGAAAAGTTTGTAAAGTAGTGGAGGTAAAAGTTTGTGAAATAGCTGAGAGCCGAGTTTGTAAAATAGCTGAGGGTACACATCTGGAAAGATGCAGCCTCATCCATTTAATGGCTTAACTCAATGTCCATCAAATAATTTCCTTTGTCCTTCATCCAGTCTCAAAGATTTGATGAAGAAGCTTGCATGGGTTAGAAACATTTAAGTTCCCTAGACCCTACTTGAGTTAAGAATGTATGCACTAAATAACTGAAATAAACTAAATAACTTAAAATACCTATAAGAAGTTCATAACAAAGATGACATTTAATGTTTAGAAAATGTAAATACGCTGAACAGAATTTACTAGTTTTGACTGGGGACTCGGAGTTGTCCTTGTTTTTACATCGAGTAGCATTAACTAAGTGACTCCAAAATGGGGAAGAAAAAGCAAGTTCATGTTCTAATGCTTTAGCCGGTATAATTGGTGGGGCAGAGGGAGTGTCTGTTTCTATTTCAAGACAAATGTGACAGCACTGGAAAGCAGCTTTCTAAAATCAGTCTGACGTATAAATAATCCTTAATCATGAAACAGCAAAAATATTGCTGTTTCTGAAAGACAAAAAAAAAATGGAAGATGCGCTTATCACCTTGAAAATGTCTCTTAAGATTACAATTAATATAGCACTAGACCAAAGCGGCAATTCAATTTTACAGTGCAAGTTCTTCAGTAATGCTAAAAAATTGAATACACATTTTTAGAATAATTAGCATACTTACTTTCAAATTCATACCAGATTTACTTTTTGTAGTTGATGTCTGTAGGAATGAAGTCTACCTTTTCTTCATTTAATTGAATAAGTAGATCCATACCTTAAATTTATAGTACACAGTTCGTAAGTATTGGTTTATCTGTTATACTTACTATTAATTTCTGCTTTTTTTCCCCCCTCTCTTCTTGTTTCTTATTTAGGTGTATGATTGCTGATGAGGTAAGTGATGTTCCTATTCCTCTAACACCATTTTTCTTGTTTTAATGTACTTCATGCGGATGTGACTTTTTTATTTGAGAGATGTGGGCAGAAAGGTTGGTAATGAAAGAAGCCTAATTCCTGTGGTATTCAGTCGACATTCTGAAAATATCTAAGTGGGGAAAAAAAAATAAACCTGACAAAAGCTTAAAAGAATCTTTGAGAAAACTTAGAAGGTTACTTTTAATTGTATTTAGGTGAGTTAAATCTCCTGTATTGTTAAATCTTAAAAATACTAACTCAGGGTTGTGGGGGTTTTTTTTAGTACTTTATAATTGCATAGCTAGCTATTTTTAATGGATTAGGAGACATCAGGGCCCAAAGAAGTAGGTTTTGAACAGATATGCCCTTCAAAGATTAATTTTCCTAAATGCACTAATCAAGTAGTAATAGTGAAATTCATTACTTCCATACATTTGAAAATTTATATTTTATTCCATACTAGGGAAATTTGAGTCCAGCATTTCTTTCCACAGAGAAAACATTTTTGTAATAAAGTTCTTGATGTGTTGTCAGTATAAAACTTTACTGAAGAAGAGGCAGTGTTTGGGGATTGACATAGTCTCCCAATTCTAATTTGGGTTTTCTTGAAACTCTGGTGGGGAGAGGGAGAGAGAGATGGATTACTGGGCTTAAAGCATCTCCTCATACTATAAAAATCTCATTACAGCTGGGGATAAACTATCTTGGCATAGAATGTGAGATTTTTGGATGCTGTGGAGAATACCAAAGCATTCAGGGGAAGAGAAAAAAGGGAGCTTTGGAAAAATCAAAATATCAGCAAGAGCTATTTGTTTATTAATACAAACTTTCATATCTCCTTCCTTGATTGAGAAAATAAACTATGTATAATTATGTTAGCAATAAGAAGTACTGTAAGATATATTTATTTTGAAGTAAATACTGTATATTTCATCATGACAGTAGGTCTGGCACTGGAGAAGTATTGTGCTGTGGTGTGTGTCTTGCGATTGTTGATGTATCTCTCAAATAAGAAGAAAATGTTGGCAAAAGAAAACATCAGTATTGTGAACTTGTATACAAAAAGAAGTTATGTATGAAAACTAGAGATCGTATAAGGACTGTACATATACCTGAATTATGTAATTATGTAAGGATTAAAGTACAATGATGATGGTATCTTTTTGAAAGGTATTCTAAAAATATGTTGCCATTTTTTCTTGGAGTGGGGACAGACAACATTTTCCCCCCCAAATTTCAGGTTTTCCTTTCCATGACTGAGAAAGATGCGTTTAAGTCAGAAACTAAACGCGTAATATTGTCTGTGGTTTTTCTTGTCTCTCACGTTCTTATGATCTAGACTGGTGATCAGCTCTATGAGATCTAGATTCAGTTATGGGCGCGCTATTGCCAAGAGACCTGCCTGTTGTTCCCTGCTCATTTCAACTCGGTCGCCTGGATTGTCACCAGTGCACCAGTGACTGGGCAGTCTCAGCTGGGGAGACAACTGTGGCAACAAACCCAAAATGAATGTGTTGTGGTTTTATTTTATTGTTGTTTTTTTTTAACTTCGATTTGTTTTCAGCTAGCTCAGGCACTACTAGTGACACAAGGGGTGCTTGCAGGAAAATTTTAATGAAAAATTGGCAGTTTTTAATGCCAACTTAGTATCATGGTAGTTCTCTGATTATTTTTCTAGTAGTAGTAGAAATATTCATTATATTTTCTTCCATACCTGGGAAATCTCTTTGTGATAGCATTACATCAGTCCATTTAAACTCAGTCGTAAGGATATAAGTAAG
>Ga0065711_1035958_pt1 | contig 21614 bp, 20 predicted proteins | sample Hoacrofraction12_FD_59098 | JGI IMG/M metagenome (GOLD analysis project Ga0065711, IMG submission 59098) | Hoatzin crop microbial communities from Cojedes, Venezuela - Epithelial fraction 12 v2 (version 2) | ecosystem: Host-associated > Birds > Digestive system > Esophagus > Crop | place... | reverse complement strand
GAGAGGAGAGGAGAGGAGAGGAGAGGAGAGGAGAGGAGAGGAGAGGAGAGGAGAGGAGATCTCAGCTTCATTGAAGTCGAAGCCAAACCTCCCGTTGATTTCACTGGGGCCACAATCTCACCTAAGCCGCGTAACAGGCTTTAAAATGCTACTGACATGATAATTATACAAAATAGACTCCACATTTCTTTTCTGGAAGAGGGGAGGGAGGGGGAGGGGAACCTAACACACATGTTTGTCTGATCCTGTGAGGCATTTACCTGTAGCATGTACTTGGCAAAAGATCTGATGTATGAACTGAACAAACAATAAAATAGTCTGTGTTTCCTCGCGTCGCAATTCATAAATGCTCTCGATGTACATAAATGATCTTAAAAGAGGTACTTGCATTTCCTTTGAGGAATCTTTAAGGAATCCAAATACATCAGAACCATGGCTATAACTTGGAAACCTGAAAGTGATCTAATGAGGCAGACCCTGTCTAATCTGGTATGTGAAAAACCTTTGACTTTGATTTGAGAGCGAGATTTTTCTAACCCTGACACTAAGGCATCTCTTAATAAATTATAAAGAAAACCCAGAAGACACCCCCCAACAACTGGCAAACAATCAAACCCACTATGAGTAATCATACCGGCAGCAGAAGTGATGCTGTAAAATGCTGCTTGTACCCATTTCTTTACCTTCTCACCTACTGTGCAGATCACAGCTATGCCTGAGGCAGCAGGAATTGGTTAAAGCCACCTCATCTAAATACATCAAAAAAAAATTAGTGAGCCATATGCTAGCTCGAGGGGAGAGGAGAGACTTACCTAACGGCAGTGCCTGCACACAACCAGAAAGTGAAGCTCCTCGTTTTAACCACTTCTGCTTCCCTTTGCTTCAAAGCCATCCAGGCCCCGATTCTACAAAGCACTTCAAGACCATGTTGGACTCTCAAAGCGGTGGGACAATTGTATGTACTTTGCAGAGATACAGGGATGGATTGGCTTACATAGATGTCAAGTGCGTCTTTTAAGCCCTATTCTGAATCAGGGTCTGATCTCGCTCCCATGTGAGTTAATGTGAGTACAAGTCTCCAAGACCAGCAGAACCTGGGATTCTGTTGTTCATAAGCAAAGGTACAAGATGGAGTCCCAGCGAGGCAGAAAGTACAAGTCTGGAATCAGTTACAAGGACACTTTGCTTTTAGATGAGTATCTGGCTATTTTTCAACATGCATTTCACTAAGAAAACGGGGGAAAAGTTATTCGATACTAGACTTTTAAATCCTGCTTGGGAGACAGGTGTTGCTTTGAACTCACAGTATGGAAGATGACTCCAAGCTGGATTCCTGAGATGAATGTGAGGCAGATTAAGTCCAGACCACAATAATGTCATCTTCTCCAGTAACATCACTGTCCTGGGATACCGAAGGCAAGCCAAAGTTCACACACTAGTTTAAGATACTGCTAGCTAGTTTGCAGCCAAAACAAAAAGTTCAGACATGGGTTTTGATGAGTTTTATTTAGAAATCTATGTTCAGGCCACGTTTGCAAAAAACAGTGTGTCTATCTCCAGCATTTATCATCAGGGTCTCAGATCCAGTGGAGTCGGTTAGAATGCCTAATTATGGGTAGTTGCCTCACATTAGCTACTCGCCTTGGAGCACTGCAGACCATGTTTCATGGTCCCTTTAAGCAGGCAATGCAGTGGGACAGCCTCCGACAGAGGCAATTTTGCCCCACTTCCACCTTCGCTTGCGCTTCCTACCTCAAAAGTTGGCCCAGCTCATGGCTGTACAGGGGATTGGACAGCTGGATTAACACATTTTAAACCAAACGTGGCTGCCCCAATGCTTGCACCAGTAAAAAAGGGTGCAAACAGCAGAGCAAGCAGCAACGGGCAAAGACAAGATGCTCCTTCTGTTGGCACTCGAAGCCTCCGCTTAAGGAAGCCAGAGAACTACAGTGTATCTTGGCCACTGCTGGCTGGAGTGACTAATTACAACGTGAAAACAGTGCTTATTTCCCTGGAGATTCGCCATGTTTTGAAGAGATGGCTCCAGCTCTATCGGATTTCTCACAGGAAACCTCCTGTGCCTTAGAAAAGCCTCCCCCTTCACTCTAGCTCATGCTTGACTCCTGTTATCTGCTGGGTATGGATGAGACACTCAGTTGTTACAATTTAACGCTGCTGTCCTGTTAGCTTTCCCAGGTACCCGAATCCAACTCCACTGAAGTACATGACAGTCTTATCAACTCCATGGACTTTGAAGCAGGCTCCAGCTACGGGATTGATCCAATATGTAAATGCCAAGTCTGATTCCAGGAAGGGAGGAAAATCATTAGCTGAAATTCTTTAAAGACTTGCAGATATATCTTGGCATGCTAAAGGGAAATGAAGGAATTTCTCAGGCAGAATGTTAAACTATTCTCAAAGTAATTGTTAACACACTCAACACAACCCTCATCCCACCTCTGTCACTCACTCAGGTTATGGTTTAGCCATGGCAGTAAACTGTTAACTAGTTTGCACTGTTCGTGGTTATACTTACTAATGTTCTGAGAAACAAAGACCAAATTAGTGGCTGGCTTTAAAAGTTTAGAACAAAAATCTGGTGTCAAGGTGTGCTGGTCACTCTTGTGTCCACCAAACATCTGTATTCAACACAAAGCATTTCAGAAAGTGATTATTTTCAGAAGGGCTTGTAGCGAGAGGACAAGGAGCAACGGCTTTATTTGAAGGGAGGGTGAAACACTGGAACAGATTTCCCAGAGAGGTCGTGGAGGCCCCATCCTTGGAAACATTCAGGGCCAGGTTGGACGGGGCTCTGAGAAACCTGGTCTGGTTGAAGATGTCCCTGCTCACCGCAGGGGGTTGGGCTAGATGACCTCTAAAGGTCCCTTCCAACCCATTCTGTGATTCTGGGAGCATTGTTTGGGACATAAACTGAACCTAAGGCCAAGAAAGAGATCTAGAAAGCCTAAGCTCCATCATCACCTGCTCTTGAAAACACTGACACTCACCAGCATCCAAATCTGGTCAAACAAATATCCTAAGCACTCCAGTTTAGGCTACCACACCTGAATTCCTTGATTTGGGGGTGTCCTAGCGAGGCTCTGCACCTCCATTCATATCCCTCTGGATCCAGCAGACACACAGACAGAGCACCCAGTGTGAAGTTTTAGGGGTGATTTCAGCAGTTCTAAGACTGGCTGCCTTTGAGCGGGCACTGAGGCTGTGAATAATACCCAGGACTAACAACCTCAGACAACAAATTACGCATCTGCCAGCTATAAGTTGCTGTCCCATGGCAGTGAAATACTTCTGGAAAATGCGGCAGGAATGGTGCCACAGTCCCACCTCTGTCAACATTTTATGTCTGCAAAACAAAGGCCCAAAGCTCTAGCAGCAGTTACCCAGGATAAAGACAAGATGGGGAAGAGGGAGCCTCTACAGCTTAACATCACCTTTGCACTTTCTGTCATAGAATCATAGAATGGTTTGGGTTGGAAGGGACCTTAAAGATCATCTGGTTCCAACCTCCCTGCCATCAGCAGGGACATCTTCCACCAGACCAGGTTGCTCAGAGCTCCATCCAGCCTGGCCTTGAACACTTCCAGGGAGGCGACATCCACAGCTTCTCTGGGCAACCTGTGCCAGTGCCTCATCACCCTCATGGTGAAGAATTTCTTCCTAATATCTAATCTAAATCTGCCCTCTTTTAGTTTAAAGCCATTCCCAGGCTTCTCTTCTCCAGGCTGAACAGCCCCAACTCCCTCAGCCTGTCCTTATAGGAGAGCTACTCCAGCCCTCTGATCATCTTCGTGGCCTCCTCTGGACCTGCTCCAACACATCCACATCCTTATGTTGGGGGCTCCAGAGCTGGAGTCGCACAAGAGCAGAGCAAAGGGGCAGAATCCCCTCTCTCACCCTGCTGGCCACCCTTCTCTTGATGCAGCCCAGGATACGGTTGGCCTGCTGGGCTGCAAGGGCGCATTGCCAGCTCATGTTGAGCTTCTCATCCACCAGTACCCCCACGTCCTTCTCCTCAGGGCTGCTCTTGAGCCACTCTCCGCCCAGCTGTACTTGTGTTCGGGTACTTTGTACTTGTACTGTCCTCTGGTTGAGTCCCAACCACAACAGGGCTTGTTTAGGAGCTTCAGCAGTGCCAGGCATCAGTCCTCCTTCAGCGCTCTTTTTCAGCTCAAGAAGCACCACAGAGCCTTGGGTACCTTCTGAACCAAAAGGGTCTCTCCCTTTCTCACAGCAGCATTTCCAGACAGCTCAGAGTGGGTAAAAAGCCAAAGCAGGGTCCAGCTGAGCTTTAAGCAAGGTAAGAAGAAACTCTGTTTCATTAGTTCCGTTTCATTATAGGATAGAGATAGGCAGAAACTGTAGGGCAAAAACTGTGACTAGAGACAGGGATAACAGCAAACTTGCTTAAGCGTGGTCTAAACAAACTGGAGAAAACACTGAAGAAACCTCCTGCACGTATCTTTCAAATATAACCTCGTATCTGCTGTGTTACATGCTACAAATACATATCTGCTGTAATTAACAACTGGTTAACCGTATGCATTTCAGGAAGGGAGTCCTTTGCGATTTATCACTCCTCCTGAATTCACCACCAAAAGCATTTGCTAAGGCAGAGTGTTTGAATATCCATCTAGCTCTGGAGCTGTCAAAAATACAGGAAACATCAAAGCGGCTCTGCTGCAGCCCTAAAAAGAAAGGAAATAATTGTAGTTGTGGTATTGGTAAACTTACAAGGGTTTTCTGTTAATATCTCTAGCTACCACACAACCACAAGAACTGTCATGATATGTATTTATGATTATTTCCTTTTGGGTACAACCATCCAAGCTAGGATAGCCCATATGCCAAAAGATTGATGCTTAATACCTCTTTCCAGATGTGCTCTGGTTTAGTTAAATATTTAACACATTTCTAGAAGTATGTCGTCTCTAATTGCATTAATACTTCAGAAGAATGATGTCCTGGTGAGTAAAAGGGAAAGATATTCCAAGGCTGGCTGTGTACCCACTCCCACCAGCGATCGGCTGAAATCAAGACAGGTTACTCTCAAATAAATGTGATTACCATTGATCACCGTGGATGGCATTTAAAGCGCCACACAACCACAACCCTGACATGTCCCCCAGCAATACTCCCCAAGGCCTAAACAAAGTGACATTCTGTAACATGGTAAAATTGTAAACAGCAAGGTCCTCATTTAAATTCAAATATGTACAAGCAAAATTGCATGATGCACGCAACTGGATGTATTTAACTGCCAAATTCTGTGCTGTTAACAACACAGTTTTGCCTTTTTCCCCAATGCATTTCCACAAACAATTCCTCAAAAGACCCAAACTGTAAGGTCTGGAAATAAGATGGATCCCTGAAGAAGTGATGAACGCCGCCACAAAAATAAAAAAGAAAAATAAAAAGAGAAAACAATCCTCTAATGAGATGCCTGACTGGTAAATGCATGTATTAAAAGCATTGGGAATAGCTGACAAAACTTTAAACAGTCATCTAACTCCAGCGTGGTCTGACTAAACAGTACTCCAAGAAAGATTTGGGATGAGATCTAGAGAAGCACCTCAATGAATGGGAAGCAACGCACTCACCCCTTTCAATAATCCCATCCTTACCCTTCAAAGAACAGTCAAAGCAGCGAGAAAATGAAAACCTGCTGAGATGTGGTGAGAGGAGAGACTGAGTAAATAGTGAGCTTTTCTCCACCTGGCTCCAGGGTTGCTCTGGGAAACAAAGCATGCTGAGTAACCAACCCTCAAGGAGCAGCAGGAAATACTACCAAGGATCTCAGAAGTAATACGGGCTCAGGACGTGCTCTATAAACCCCTAAATGAGAGTGTGCAATGGTGACCTGGTGAGACGATGTGTCCATGTCTTGGTAGTAAACTAAACAATGTTCAGGGCACGCTCCCAAGCACTCGGGCAAACTGGCACAGCATGGACACATGTAACAAAGCTACTGGACACATCCTCACTGCCTACTGAGCATTCCCAGCATCCCTGGCCTACGCTAATTCACAAACTATGACCTGGAGATGCTCCGAAGACACCAGTTGATCAGAGTCAGTACAGGTCAAAGGGCACTTCTAAAAACTGAACAGAACAAGCAACTGAGTTCCAGCGCTTGCGATGTGTAAGACACATGGAGATAGCTTCTCTGCAATCACCTTCCACAGAGTCTGGGCCAAGGCAGAACTGTGATGTTACCCATGTCCTTCAGCTCACCGCATAAAAGTCAGCAGGAAAAGGTTCCTCAAGCAGATGGAGGGAACATGCATTATGCACAGATGATTTCAAAAGCATTAACACTTCGAAAATTTAAGGGTACACCTTCTGCTGAAATCTATGGGACCAGTTAGGCTATGCTGGGTGCATTTCTAAAACTTAAACCTACCTGTCTCAGGATGGTGAAGTTATGCTTACTGCCAGTATGACCATTTGAACATCCCGATAAAAACGGGAGTGTTTAGTCACATGCACAGAGAAGAACCGGGAACATGGACCAGAATTATACCACACGGGTCCTTCCTATTACAAATTACAGTCTTGGAAAATAAAAGCAGCAGCAGGAAAGAGAAGAAAGACAATTTACCAGAAACACAAGAGAGGCCTGCTATAGGGGAGGATTCCATTTTAGTTAAAAGACAAGCATTTCATTTCTTTATTACTTTTTAACATTCCAGGTTTATTCAAAAGACATTACTCTGCAGGCATGTATCTTACAGGTCTTAAGACTGATAAAACACTAGGAATAATGATGTGATCACCCTAGCAAATGAAGACATGGCTAAAATCATACCAGTGTGACTTTGTTTTTTTCTTTTAATAAAATTTTGGACATTTCAATCCAGTTTTTAACACTGGGCAAAGCCATTTATACTTAGAGCATCTGGAATAGTCCATTAAAGGAAAAAAATTGACAAGAAGCAAACAGCAGACTACACTTGATTTCTGCAACTGATGGCAAAAAGCTGCTGGAGAAGTATCTGTACACTTTAAAAATGTTACATCAGCGACGAACGGAATTTTGTGCTTTAATACTTTGCTTGAAAAGTCTCTTTATCCAACATGAAGTCAGCAAATCTCTGCTGGAGCTCCTTCTCTCTCTCCTGCTGTCGCTGCACATCTTCCTTCAGACACTGTAAGGAAAATGTAATTAAGCAACCAGTCAGTCTTTCCAATAGTCACACCCACAAAGATCTTTATCAAAGGTTCTATTTTAGTTCCTTCAGAGGAAGGGGTCAGAACTGATACACGACGTTGCTAAAATTACTTATTTTAAATATAAATGTAAAACAGAGCAGTTGATGTAGAGTATCAAGAACCACAGTTATCTTACTTCAAATGGCAGGTATCTTACCCTGGTTTTGACAGCAGTCAATATCACATGCTTCAAAAGGAGAGATTTCAAATTGGAAACTTGCGACAAGCAGTGCATTGTATTTAACAGTTATCCATGGATTCTTCTTCCATGAGTTTGTCCAAAACCTTTCTTGGGTAACCTTCCTAATTAACCCTGCATCCTGCAGGCCCTCTTCCACTAACTACATAGTGCATAAAGAACTACTGTTCATTCTACAACTGCCAGTGGCTAGTTCATTTGATCTCCCTTCGCTCTTGTATTAGAAGACAGGAAATGTATTCTGAGGATTAACCCTGAGTGAAGTGTCACTTACTCTAAAACAGGTGCTATTAGTAGCTATCAAGCTGTTTAATACATTTTTACTGTTAACTGTCACTCAAATCGACTAATCACTTCTGAGTTTGTAAACACATCTCTCAACATTTCTAAACCATCTTCACAAAATCATTTTAAAGAACTGACACATTTTATCTTTTTTATAGCAAGTGGTTGAGAAGATTTGAGACTCAACAGAACCTTCTCTTCTAGAAGGAAAAAAAAGAAAAGAAAAACTATGCTCAGACGAGTATTTATGTCTTGGAAAGCAAGCCTAGGACTGAGCCTTGTTAGATAACAGGGCAGTGAAGAATATCTTGGAGATCCTTAAACTAAGAATAGTGGCTCTGAGGCACTGTTTTCAGGTACATCGGTGTAGCTGTTTTTGCTAGATCTGGGCTGAAGTTAAGGCTGCTTAAGAGAAAGAGATCTCTTCCTCCTCAAAGCCACGCCAACCAGTCAGAGGCCAATAAGGCAGGCAGTGTTCTGCAGGAGCAATGGTCCAGGTCACATACGCACATGTTGTTAGCCAGAAACAGGACTGCAGGCAAACGGCCTGAACTCTGAGGATGGCTCAAAACTGTAACTACAGAACAAGTGCTCAGCTTCAGAAACAGAGCGCCGTGTTTAAGTCAGCACAATAGCCCCATTTCAGTACTGGCTTTCTAAAAGTCCAGACATCTGCAAGTCTGACAACAACATTAGCTTCGGGGAGTAACACAACCAACATGTGAAAGGAAAGGAGAATCTCCTGTAGTATATACTGGCATTTGGTCCACTGACTTTTTAGGAAGTAGGAGGCTTTATGCAAGTCTCAGATCTACCCTAAGAGTAATTAAAAACAAAACAAACCAAACGAAGATAGATACGGAACTTCTGCCGATACACATTGCAGAAGATTAATAAAATAAACCACACAAGGAAATAAAATAAAAACAAAGTTAAAGAACACACTAGCAGATTAGTCCCAGCTTCTAATATATATATCACAGAATCTTTGATATTGAAGTGAAGAGCAGAGGAGTCTGGTAATAGCCAAAAGTATAATTTAAAAAGACCATTAAAAACTTGATACAAACTCAGGCTGTGAACCTCAGAGCCCATTCATTGCAAAAACATCTTTTTCATAATGTGCCTGTATTTGACCTAAGGAAGTACAGTTTGGAATCTCACCTCCAGTCTCCGAGGGATTGCAGCATCTTCATGCTTCTTCAGTTCCTCAAAAGTACGTAGTTCCAGATGGGCTTGTTCAATTTGGTCCCACAAATCATTCAACTGTTTGATGAGGCCCATTGCTCGAGACTGATAACCACCTAGCAGGATCTTCAGCTTCTTCTCCATCTTGGCAGCCCTCTTTGCTTCAGTTGTCATGTGACCTCTGTTTATCTGTCAGAAGGAACCCAAGAATTGGTTTATTTATCCAGAACTCAAAAGTCAAGAGGAACAACAAAAAAAGTAGTAAAAATATATCCATGGAACTGTATCGAGTTGATGGGAGTTCTCTAATTTCGACTAACCAATCACTGCCCTTTTTACAACCACCTAGACTTCTGAATTAAAATCTTTACAAGCTATTCTATTATTGCAGGGGTGAAGTCCACTAGCTTTATAGACAGGAATTGTTGCACTTGCTGAGCTAAGTTACGATAGCTTGCTACGCCACATCCTACTTACACAGGAGATGTTCTTTGCCTTAGTAAAGGAAAATGAAATAAAGACGTTATGTTCCTCCTTTTCAAAATTATATTCTTAGTGACTATCCCAACAGGATTCACCTAAATCATATTCCATAAAGAAAAAAGGCCTTCAGCAACATTAAGGAAACTCCAAAACTGTCTTCCCTGATGCAGAGAACCATAATGAAAACATTTAGACTGGTCTGAGTGGCAAATGAATGGCAATGTTGGGGCATGGAAGCACTGCAAGGATAGCAGAAGGACTATTAGAATGGTAACCAAATCCTACCACCTATCTGCATGCACTTTCTCAGGACAGCCACATCAGGAGACCAAGACTAAATCCTGGTAACTCACAGAGGTGGGACAGGATGGAGAAACCAACTACTGTCTGCTTCAGCAAGGTATGAAAGGCAAATCCCCACTCCCCCCCAAAACAAACAGAAAAATCCCTGTGGACACCATCCCAAGAAGAACCAAGGTGCAATGACGAGAACTCAGCATGTGGTGACCCTTCGTACCTGGTGTCATCATAAAGCATCTCAGAAAGACCGCTTGGATTCAAATGTCTTGGCAGCTGAATGCTGGACAGATTACTCGATTAAGTCTTCAAAGTCAGGCTGGATGGGGCTTTGAGCAACATGGTCTAGTGGAAGGTGTCCCTGCCCATGGCAGGGGGGTTGAACAGATGATCTTTAAAGGTCTCTTTTGACCCAAACCACTCCATGATTATGTGTCTTAGTGTTTATAAGCACGTGAGTATGAGACTGCAAATAAGTGAAACTGCTTTTTCTTAAAATAAAGTAACTTTAGCCATCTGTAAGATCACCCATTCAGCTTCTCTACTTTGCTATAATGTTGCATCATTATTCCCTCCCGTGCCATATGGAACATCTGAAGTTCCCTGGTTGTCTCACTAGCAATGCTGCTTTTGCACAGGGCTTTCTCTTATGGATCTCACAGCAGGAAGGTAAAATTATCTTTAGGTAACAGACAGCAGAACAGATCAGCTGCCCCAGGTCAGTGGCAAAAAACAGAAGCAAAACCTCACAATTTACAATCCAATAGCATACACAACAGATAGGACAAAGTGACGAGATTAAAATGTGGTATCAAAACCACAAAGCAATTAGCATGTCAGACACCAATCTACCCATCCTGCACCATTCTGGTAAGCGCTACCTGACGTGCCTTGGATTCAGAAGTCTCAGTTTCCCCAAAGTTGTCCAGGTCTGTACTCTAAAACCATAATCCAGGCATAATCCATAAATGGACAAGTGATACAAATTACAAAATTCTGCCAACTGGGACACAATGCAAGTAAACAGCATCTTCATGTTAACAGGTTATAAATGTTTTATATAATATCTATAAAAAGCAAAGATAACCAAAGCCTTTGCGTATTTTTATGTATGTATGCATGTATTCAGCAGGGCAAAATGAAATGAGCAGTAAAAGCATGAAACACCTATCAGCATTTTTTAAGCCTGATAAGACAGCATCAAAGAAATCCTTTAACACTGAATCACAAACCAGCCAACAACACAGGACTATCACTGAGCAAGACTGCGGAGAGGCGTGACATTTCACATCTCGAAACATGGACATAAGCTTCCCAGTTGTTTTTTTTTAAATGCTAGTTCCTTTAAAAAAAAAAAAACAAAACACACCCTTTTTTAAGAAAGCGTTGTGTGAAAGATGCCAAACTCACCAAAAAAGGAAACAGGCTTCTCAGACTTTGATTTTTGCTACAGTTAAGGGTGTATTAGTGCAGGAGATGAAGAAAACCACGTAAGTTTCTCAAGCGTTAAAATAGGAAAGCCTAACTCTGAAGCACAGCGGCCAAATCGCCTATCCTTGCCTCATTTCTTTCAAAAAATCAAAGCTCTGCTGGTGAACATTCTTACATACAAAGGAATTACCACTGATTAACCAAAAAGCAGCAGCTTTTCACTGCTTTGAACCCTCCAATTAGCCAAGATACCACCTTTTACCAATGAAACTGAACTCCATTGGGAAGGAACTACTTTCTGATCTGTTTTTTACAGTGGTAACTACAGTCAGACAGACAACCCCAGCCACTAGGGCTAGTGCAGCCATCACAGTCTTACGCACCAAGCTACTGCAGTGCATTTCATGGACATTTCAACCATCCAACTTCATTAAAGTACACTCTATTATACAGATACGTATTTCTGTAAAATACCCTACTCCTCAACAATTTATTCACTTGCTTAAAACAGCTTTAGTAGGTGGTGCAGAGATAAATAAAGTGAATGGTCAAGGGAGCAAACTGTTAATGGGTAAGTGAAAGAGAAATTTGACTTTCTGAGCTGTCTAGTTTGCTCCCGTGGAGAGAGATGCAGACTGCTATGTTTTTCAGATTCTGTTTGCAGTGTAGACTTAAGCTATGCCCAAGGTGCTTTAAGCATACAGAAAGGCGCCTCTTTTTCAATATTTATATAAATCTAGAGAAAATTAAATAAATAGATTAGGGATTTGTGAGGATAGTCTCTGATGGAAAAGTATGAAAGCTTTAAATGTCTTCACTAGTAAATAATATGCTATTACTGCAACAACAAATACAGCTGTGTGGTAAATGAAATATTTTCCAATTACTATTTCTTGGACAAAAAACGTGTGTTGAGAGCCACTGACATTTAGAGATCATGGGATAGATGGACGCACAGGCAAACAGAATTTTGTTTGTAACAGAGGTCTAATGTAACAAAGACCAATTGTCCCATGTCATTTCACAGCACTACAGACAACCTAGAGTATGCTTGGTGTGAAACGAAACTTCAGTCAGAATGTCACTTCTCTAGAACAGGCTAAAAGACCATTTAGAAAAGTTCCACTATTCTGTCAAACCGAGTGAAGATCTGTCAACAACCTAATCTAATAAAATGTTAAACACCGAGTACCTCAGGACATGAAATAGCGCTTATAATTGTATCTCCACCATACAAAAAAGAGACTGGATCAGGGCACTGCGGTCAGCAGTCCTGAATCATCTGCATGTTCTAAGCATCACCACTAGCAGTGGCAGTAATGTGCTGGTCTCTCACTTTTACACACTTCAGTTAGGATTCACTTTGCCTGGCTTTAGACATCAACATCTGAGCTTGTCACCCAAGGTCCTCCCATAATGAGGGGAGAAACTGGCAACTCTAGGGCATGGCTCATCTGATCCAGGGCCTCAGAACAAGACTACACTTGCCACTGAAGTGCTCTTCACTATGACGGGAGCACAGCCTGCTTGCTCAGACACCATTAGCTAAGGCCAGATGGATCAATCCCACCGTAAGTGTGCACTGTTTTAATGTACGACATACAACAAACCATTTTTTTCCTCCAAGAAAAAACACAGCCAGTTCAAATCTACTGCTTATTATAGTATCAGACCCTCATTATCTAAGCACTCTTGAAATTTTCAGACAATGAGAACTGGACTTAATTTTTCCAAGCTGCTCTGGATATAGATTCTTACTTTAACTACTAGAGGTCCTTAGCCTCTATACTGCTATTCAGCTCTTGCTTTTCTACTCAGTTCCTTGTCTACTGTGGATTATCACAGACCTCACTGCTGTAAATAGAAAAATAAGAAAAGAGGGAAGAAAAAAAAAAAAGGAAAAAAGCCTTCCAAGCATCTAAACACAGAAATAACAGCCCTTTCTTCCTTCTCAGCTTATAGAAATGTGAACACTCACCACCTTTCCTCCTCCCTCCCAACTATAAGATTTTAGGACCTACTACGAAAAGGTCAAAAGAAGGTCTCGGCTTTTGAAACAAATACTATTTATTAAAAATTGCTGACTGCTGCATTAATGCTAACAACTGCATATAATTTTAGTTCAAGCTTCGTAAAATTTTTAGGCTCAGATACCAAGCTAAGAATTCCAAGCAGTTAGAAGAGGTGCGTTTAAACAGTAGTCTACATTATTTGCTTAAAGCTAAGAAATAGATTTCAGTAAAATCTGACAACCATTTCCCCTCTGAACCAGCAGAAAATGTAAAGACATATGAAAGATTTCTCCACCTAGTTATTTATTTTGTACTGCTTCTTGGCTGACTTTGGTTCCACTGACTTTTGTACCAGCTATAGCAAAATGAGAACAGCATGTACAGACACGGGGTAAAATGATACACGATGTTAGGGCATGTGTGAGAGCCTCATCCCATCCCAAACATCTTATGTAAAAGCCTTCCCTCATGCCTAGCAGAGCTGTGTTTAGTTTTCAACACCACACTAGAGATCCAAAGAAGAGAAACCAAAACAGAGTAACAGACACAATCAGAGCTACAAAAGCAAGGCTGACTGAAAAAATGGGGATTTTTTGTTTGTTTTTTCTCCATCTAACAAAAATAGAGAAAATGAAGACACACACAATAACATGTTTTAAATATCCCAAAGATCATTGTGAAAAATTAGTCTGTTCTTATGTCCACTGGGAAAGGAAGAGGGATATAAATTCGGCAAGGAAGTTTTAGATAGGAGGTTAGTTGTAAGGTTTAACTCAGGACAACAAACAACAGGGAAGAACTGCTTATGAGAACAAACATTCACTGGGAAAGATTTAAGAAAAACTGACCCTGAGGAAGGAAGGGCTCAAATGCCTTCAAAACTGCATTTTCACAATTCCTCATCTCTCTAAGTCTACTGAGGACACCCCTCCTCGGTTCAAATCGCTGTTTTTCCCTGTACTGACTGTTTTGTTTTCCTTCCATGAAAACGCGGAGCTTCTGGTAATCCCTAAACAGCATCATGCTCTCTTGTCTTCTAATTGGTCTTCTTAATCATGCCTGATGGATAAAAAACATCGAAGAAAAAGTGCTGCATGTTCTTACCAGAGTCACAGTCAAAAGCAAACCAGCTTGTTCTGTGACCTTGGAGAATCAATATATCGTCAAAAAAATGCTGAGCTCGTGCAGAAAAATCCTCTGCCAGCTTCAGCTATGCTGGCTGAATAGGCTGGAACCCATACAGGACTACTTTAAACATCACTATAACTTCCTTCCTCAACTCAGACCCACAAGTGGCCGTCCCATACTCAATTCTGCTGGCAGGAGCTGGATTAACTTGCGTAACAGGTTTTGTGAACTTGCCTCACATTGGCTCAGCCAGCCAGAGTAGCTGGAATGAGACAACGCACACCAAGATGACAGTCTTCTGCTCAACAGCAGGTTACATCAAACATTTCATCAGCACTTCAATCCACCCCAGGGACAAAGATGACCGTAACACAACTATCTACAGTTTGACCTGGCAAAACACTCTGTAAAGCCTGCTCTTACCTCTGAGTTAGTAAAAGTTAACAGTAACTCTGCTGGAAAATGAGGCTGGGGATTACTATAAAACTCAAAATTGCATTTCTGGTGTGTAGAACAAATACGAGCTCAGTCTATCAAACTGACATCAACACTAGCATTAGTTCTGCTAACCAACTGAAACAACTCCATATCTTCAAACAATTTCAGCTCTCTGCTGCAACACCGAAGACAATGCTGACTTAACATACGAGGGGGTATGAGGATCAGTAAGCAAAGGTGCTGATCAGTATCAGCGCAGTCAAAAAGTGCAACTTTCAAGAGATGACAAAGTGGGATTTAATTCTTATTGACAGGGATCACACAAAGTTTTTCACGGAAAGTTTCAGTCATAGGTGGTCCTCAAATTAAGGCTCTGCTGGTATGCAATTGCAACTTCACACCCGAAACTAGACCAAATGTTCAAAGCTTGCATGGGAATATAGTTACCTTTCTCCAATTTAACAGGGAAGCCTCATCATAAACTCCTATACAGTACTTTGTTATGTAGATAATGTATCATTACGACTTACTGACATCTGCAGAAGGCTATTCTCTCTACTCACAGACAAAACTAATAACCCAAGAGCAACCTCCACGTGAACTATGTTTCAGAAATTGTGACGACTTGCCTTCAAACGTCACAACAGGAGTTTGTAGTACTGTTGAGTAAAGACAGTACAGGTACATCAAGAGCAATTGTTCCCATAAAAGTTCATAGAATCCAACTATCTAGACCTAGAATAATCCAGAAGGTTACCAGATAAGCCAGCAGTCACTGCTGATCTACAATGATGACATTAAAGCCCACTTTAAATATTTTTATTCAGGAATAGCTTCTAAGACCAGCAGTATTATCAGTGATACCCATATATCACAATCATAGTAGAAACACATCTAGAAGAGCACAGTTCAAGAAAAAAACCCAAATGTTCTTACTAAGCTTTTCTGAAAACTTTCTACCTCTCCCTGAAAAAAAAAATATTACAGTAAGATCACAGACAGCAACAACTACCTCAGGCTAACAACTTTCATTAACTGTAGGCAAACATGGGTTACTGCTGTGTCTGATGAGATAATACAGCAGCAACCACAGGGTAATTACCTACAAAAACTATCACTGCAAACCCAGAGTTCTTCGACTGGTCTCTTCCAGGGAAGAGGCTTACAATCTTGTAGAAGCTCATGCAATAAACTAGTTAGCAAAGAGCCTGGTTCCTTCCCAATACATGGCAGAAGCCCCCTGATGAGCTTGCAGCAGTCACTAGCACACTATTCCAGGAGCTCCTATTACGCCAAGTATACATGAAGCAAGTTACTTTGTGTGCAGCAACTCACACTGGCTCAGCAGTCACACCTTCTGGCACTGCTTCACATTAGGACAGGCTTTAAAGAGTGATGGGTCAGCAGATGAGGCGGCTTCCAGCAAAAGATTGTATCAATTTATAATTGTCTCTTTCCAAACACATTTTTCAACAGTGATGGTGTGCAAAGGCCTTTTGCAAGAGCTTTGTCAATGCTGAACTTTATTTCTAAGCACATAAGTTCCCATTATGAACTGTATTTCCAAATGCAAAACCTGATTTCACCAGCCACCACAGAGGAAATCAATGGTTTTAGACAGGGAGGGAAAAACCTCCCACCTTACTATGAGTAAGTGCCCAAACAAAAAATAACTGCAGTGCAGTCTAAGCTTATTTTCAAAGAACTTTTTCACTGCTCACTTCCAATCTTTTGGTACATCCTGGACTGAGGACATGCAGAAATATGCTTTTTTCTATAGAAAGAGTTATCCACACACACACCCCCTCACGCCCTCCCAAAATTATGACTTTAGAAGAAAGGCTAGCTCAACTGCAATCTGAAGACAAATTTATGACTCATAGGCAAGATCACAGAAATTAGAATATGAAGAACCCTCTCACTGGCATTCACCTGCTTCCTTCCAAAGGTCCCAAAGTCAAGAGAACTGGTATAAAATCAACTAGTAGCATTTTCCTCTGAAAATAACTGTTTAACAGCAAAAGTATAGCTCTGTCTCCCAAAGGTGTTCAATTGGCAGTCTGAGAAATATCATTATTTTAAGTGTTAACTAGTTACCTTTGAATAAAACTAGATCTGCCTTCCTTCTTCCTGCTCATGGTGATGAAGATTTCAAGGGGGGCAGGAAAGCGAGCTGCTAACTGTAAATACAATTTGTGGGGAAAATCAAGGACGCAATAGGTTATTTCACCTAAAGGACAGTGAACAGTATTTTTTTCCCAGACTTCTAACATGCAAAGATACAAAGCTCCAGCTCGACTCAACAAGCTGTAAATGCAAAAGACAACTACCTTCCAGGTAGTCCAAGTACATGCAAAGATTTAGCAGTTTTTGACAGTTATTCTCAATCACAGGTCTACAAGTGCTTCGCAGACAAAACTACAGAGCCCCATTAGGTAGACATTACTCCTTTTCCAGTGACAGAGGAACCCAGGGAGACATTAAGACCTAGTTTTATTTCACTGATCTGAGGTATTCTACGTGCCACTGTAATAAAAAGAGAAAAAAAAGGAAACTCTAGAGGGAAATTCAACTCCTAAATTGGCCAAGCTGCTCTCGGGAGATGTCTTGTCTCTACCAAAACCAAAAGGCAGTCTAAGGCAATTGCAATTTTGTTTTAGTTAGGAGGCTAAAATAAGATCTATCGAATCTGAACTCATGGGACTTGCTCATGAACAGGCAATGAACACTCACCTGCACTGGAAAGAAAACACAAGATTTCTGGTAAAATCCGTTTATCTTCCCTGGCACCTTTCTTCTTACTGTAGACATGAGCTACCCTTAGCAATACAAGAACTTTAATTTATTGCTTTCCTCATTATAGGTTATGAGTTAGTTTCATGGTGGTTCTCACAAATATTCCAAAATTCTGAAGACGTGATGTGTTATAGCAAAGCTGATCTAATATCTGGCTACTGTGGAAAGGCGTTTGCTGCTTAATCTAAAAATAACTTTTTTCCTGCCAATTCAGTGAACTGATCCAGATTACCACAGAGTTACAAGAGCACTGGTACCATGTCAGAGGTAATGGCAGGGAGCAGCTGGAGAAAAATAAGTAGCACTGATCCTTTCTGGCACCAGCTAAAATGTTAGAGCATCCTAGCTATAGCACAAACTGCATGGTAACCACTCTGGTAAACAATAAAAGTGTTTTCATATACAGGTAAAGACAATTCCTAAAGGATCTGCCATGTATCTGTTACCCAGGAGAAGCACATACCCTCCAGAACTGCTACACTAAATACAGGTACTCTGATGATCAGCCGTACGTTAAGCAGAGATCAGACAGTGAAGACCACTGATGTGATCCTCTTGTACCAACTACATTTCCAACAGATCTTATTGAAAAACAAAACATATTTCACAAAGGCAACACAGTAGTACAAATGAATATATGTGTCCATAGAAGCAGACTACTCGGGAATTCCATCGTATTTTAGTTTCATGAGTAATTTCTCCATTCCTAGTCTTATAAATTCTCTTCTTTTGTCCAGGTGTTTTTTCAGTTACAGCACACCTGAAAATCCAAAATAAAACTGCAAGCTTTGGAAGCATGTAAACTAAAGAGAACTCATAATATAATCTCCAATAAACTAGGAAGTGATAGACCTTGCTGCAGAGTGTACCATGCAACCCATAAAACTCCAGCTAAGCAACTGGTTTTCAACATAAATTAATTCACAGGACTTGGGCTGCAAACAAAAACAAAAATGGACACTTTGGTCTGCTAAATTACCATCTTGGTGTATCCTGGATATTGCAAAGATTAGGTAATTTACCCTGCTTTGTGTATACAGTGTAATCAGAGCTTCGTCCACTGTAGACTTTCAATAGTGTTTATAATTTAGCAATCAATGGAAATGATGACATTAACTACCACAGTTTTAATAAAAATATTTGTAGGCTGCAAGTCAACATTATGAACCATGTTCACAGGAAAAGTAATACTGGCAGGAAGTTTCTACGTTACGAACTACAAAGTGAAGCAACTAGCTTGTTATGTAGATGCCTCTACTATCTCATTCCACCTGATAAGGTTCCTAGTTTAACACACACATTAGGTAGGAACGCTTTTCTTTATAAATATATTGCTTGGAAGAAGATGGAGTGCAAGGTATTGCAGAAAACTGAAGCAGTTGCTAAATGCAACTGTGAACATCAGAAAACTCCCATTCCTGAAACAGTTAGCTTTGCAGTGTAGCCTAGCTTTGGACAAATAGGCCAGACTTCTAGAAACTACTGGAAAGATCAGAAAATTCCACCAGGGTTCAAGCAAATCTAAGCTGTACCACAGACACAGAGTGAGGTGACAGGCATTCACTTGCATGGACCTGAAACTCTGTAAGGCAAAAAGGTTCACATACTAATCTTGTAACACTCTCAAGCCAAATTAAGGAATGTATTCAAAGAGTCCAAAACCCTCAACATAAAGGAGAAGTGAAAAGTATTACTAATACATAGCAGTACATTCCAATATTCAAGCTATCCCTGAGTTGTGTGTTACTGATGATGATGCCTGGACAAGGTATCTGGCCAAACAGCAGCTCTCCATAAACGCTCCACTTCGCCTCCTCAAGTTCATCAATAGCAGCACAAATCTGCTTGTGATACCACCATCCATGTCAGAAAGATAAATGTCATGTCAACATATACAAGGCTGCCACCACTAAATCACTCCGGCAGTGAAAACAGGGCAATTAGAGAAAGCTGACTGCTTGTCCACGCCGTCAACCCACCCAGCAATCTCTGTGCAATGAAGATAGCACTAGAAACAGCCATTTTTTTTTGCACAGGATCTGCAGGGTGTCAGCAGCCCCATATGGAAGCATTAGATAGTGACTACCTGATGTGCAGCTGTCTCCAGCAAATACCACTAAACTCGCACGTTTTTTCCTCATGATCTTAGTGCAGTGCGAAGGGGAAGAGGCAGACCCAAAAGCTGACCAGCCCCAGTTCCTGTTGCTGACAAACTCTTATCTTACAGTTTCTACTCTTCTCTCAAAGGAAGTTAAGAGTACAAGCAAGTATCTTGGGGTACTGAAAGCTAAGCTAATATCCCTGCTTTTCATTAAGGTTGTCTCATACTTCCCATTAAAATATCTATTTCAACTGATACTGCTTTCAGACAGTTTTTCCTTGGAAACACATTAAAACGAAGGTGGGTTTTGCCATTGCTGAGAATAGGTTAGGAAAAAAATAACTGCTCTGCTTTTTTCATTGTATATTCATTTGTTCAGTAAACTGCTATGCTTTTTATTTAAGCATAAATTCAATTAATTAATTAATAGCTTTAAATAATTAAAAAATTATTCAGCTGGTGACCTATACTTCGAAAACTGTATATATATACCTTTCTTTTAGGAAGGGCTTTTTAAATAGGACAGGCAAGAGAGCTGCGCTAAACTGCATTCTGCACACACTTGGGAGAGATTTTCAGCTCAAATTCAACTTCGCAAAGAGCCCACCTGCACTTCACAAACAGCGAGTCGTGAAAAGCAGCACAGTACTTCCTCTGCACTTGCAGCTGTGGGGCACAGCAAGCTCTGCTGGGCCTGGGTGCCTGACTGGATTGGGCTGTGGCGCGTTTTGAACACACAAAATAAAGTGAGAGAGCGAGCCTGCGTAAGTGCAGCAAGCAATCAGCCTTGTCTAGCAGCACTCCAAGCTCCCTGCTAATCTGAAGAGATGTAGCCTCATGATGCAGCAACTGACTGAAGACACAGCTAGCTGGATTTTGTAAACTGTCTTCCATGAGTCCCATGCAATGCCGGTAGCAAATGAAACCCAATTTTTTTTGTCCTTGGCAAGACCTCTGATTTTGTATTTTGCTTCCTCAGTGACTGCCTTGTGCCTACAGAGCAATGAGCACGTACAGAACATACAAATGCAACGGAGGTTTGACAAATTGATGCCCTGACCTTACCTTGTTACTTCAACATCCTTAACAATCACACCACCACCAACTACTCATTCAAATACTAGGAGGAGAGGAACAGAAATCAACAGCACAAGGAAGCCCACACAGAAGTAACCAATTTAGATTGCAGACGTAGCGCACAGCATAAAAGCACAGGGCCACACACTGAACAATAAAGTGAAAACAAAATATTCGATAGCTACTCACTAAGCAAGTGCCATCCACCCCGTACAGTAAATGAGTCTGTGGAAAAACTCAGCTGTAATCATGAAATTAAAGACCTTCTCATAATGCATATGCATAGGCAAATTAAGACTGCCAGTGTCAGGCTGTTTGTGCACTCCCTAACTTCGACTGTTTGCGTTCACAACTTTAATAACGCACTTCTAATGCCGTTTTGGGCGTAAGATATATAAATTTCAAAAGCATTTGTACACAAATTAGGTGCAGCCCTTCGACTGCTGGCGTGATGCCAGCACAGCCCCTCCCACCATGCAAGCCGGCGGCTGCTGCTGCGCTCAGATGCTGTTTTTTGTGAAAATACGAGCAGAGCGGCACGGGTGAGCGCCTGTGAGAGCGGGTGAGCAGGCAGGGAGCCCTGGGCAGGGCAACGGTGCTCTCTGCTGGGTGAGCGACAGCAGGACAAGCACCTCGGCACGATGCTAGCCCACCCCACTACCCGGCTGTCTGCAGGTGAACCAACAGCTGTGGAGTCTGTACCTGCACGACATTCTTGACTGACAGACTTCACAAAACACACCTTCACGCTGGGTTTCAAGTGTATCAATCAAGTGAAAATTCCGGCTTTCGGGCCTCTCTCTCCTGTTATTTCTGCAGTAGCAGCTATTTGAGGAGGTTTACCTCTAGCAACAGTAGCTATGTTGATGTTAAATACAGAAGAAATTTTTTTTTAAAGTTTCCTTTTACCATGGAAAAAAAGAATTAAAAAAAAAAAAAAAAAAAAACA
>Ga0065711_1035957_pt1 | contig 21617 bp, 10 predicted proteins | sample Hoacrofraction12_FD_59098 | JGI IMG/M metagenome (GOLD analysis project Ga0065711, IMG submission 59098) | Hoatzin crop microbial communities from Cojedes, Venezuela - Epithelial fraction 12 v2 (version 2) | ecosystem: Host-associated > Birds > Digestive system > Esophagus > Crop | place... | reverse complement strand
TGTTGAACCTCATCAGGTTCCTCTCTGCCCAACTTTCCAGCCTCTCCAGGTCACGCTGAATGGCAGCACAGCCTTCTGGTGTATCTACCACACCTCCCAGTTTGGTGTCATCAGCAAACTTGCTGATGGTACATTTTAACTCTTCATCCAGGTCGTTGCTGAAGAAGTTAAACAAGACTGGGCCCAGTACTGACCCCTGGGGGACACCACTAGTTACCGGCCTCCAACTAGACTCAGCGCGGCTGATGACAGCCCTCTGAGTTCTGCTATTCAGCCAGTTCTCAATCCACCTCAAAAAAAAGATTTCCTCCTGGCTGTTAACATGTTTTCTTGCTCAACTTACTCATGGTCATCTAACTCACCCCATCTCTTATGAAGTGCTGAGCTGCCTGCTTCAGAGCTATGAACTCTATCAGACAGCAAGACTGTGAGAATTATGCACTGCCATAGCTACATCTTCTTACCATTTAGCCTCAGGCCAGTCATTGCTTTTGGAGGATTACTGCAAATCTTAAGGCAGAAGAACAGCCCTTCGTTGTTTAGATTCATGAGCCACATTTACCACCCAAATTGCACCAGATATGTTACTTTCTGAACACTTTGTGCAGGTATCAATGACTCCACATGAGCCAGCAAAAAAACAGGACTGACTTTCAAGTAAAACTATCCAAACAATAAAGAGTCATCATTTTGTTTTTAACCACTTCAGTGTTGAAAAAACAAAAGCACTTGACAGCTTTAATTGTCTTTTCAGATTTTCAACAGCTGTGTTCGATACGCACCAGGAAAGGGGTAAGAAAGGGCAGTAACAACAGTAAGAACAATTAACAATTCCTGTGCCTGTACTGTTGGTCATGGGTTGAAACATTTAGTGCTTCCAGGACTGAAGTCTTTTCTCCCATGCAGTTTAGCATGCGGAGACAAGAAGGAAGAGGAGGGAACAGATCTAAGAACTGGGGGAAAGAGGTGATGAAATGGCCATTTTGCTACGCTCAGACTCCCTCCACAGGCAACTGCCTGCTCTGCCCATGGCTGGAGCCAGCCCTGTGTGCAAGCAAGGGAAAATCTGCAGCAAGGTCTCGAACAGTTTCATTTAGCTGCCTCACCTACAGTGTAGAGATACAAACACATCTTAATACCTAGAGCTGTATATATATACCACACTCACAAGTCCACGATTCAGCGATGCAATTGTACAGTCTGGCAACTAACAATAGCTATTTTTAAATATTTTTGGAAAAATGTGCTTGATGTGAAATTTATGTTTGTGTTTCAAGGTACTGACAGTATACCATGCACATGTATTACACAGGTCCATTACAACCACTGTTAGCAGCAGATAAGCTTATAAATAATAACACTAATAAACTAGGACTTTTTAATAGCCTGTTAAACATGTTGACTGTTGTGAGCCTGCTGACTAATGTGAGTCTAAAGTCAATGAGAACACCTGAATTAGATGAGCAAGGCTATTAATTAGACTTAAGTAATATCTGTTAGAGCATTTATTTTCCTGTTGTTTATGTTATTACTCAAATCTTCTCATCATACATAACTCTAGAAAAATATTCGGGCTACAGAAGTTTGGCCAAGAATATAAGGTAATGACAAAAAAGGGCTTGTTAATAAGTTCCTATAATCTGATATTCTTATGTGATTCATAAAATAAATACTACATTTATATAACAAAGCTCCTTAACTTCTTTAAAATATTTTTCATAGAAGAAAACTGTAACAGCATAATTATGAAAATTAAAATTTATACAATTACATCAAAGTGTTTGGAGTTTGTGCTTCCTTTATGGGATAGTAACAAATTATTGTTTCAAAATAAAGCACAAGACTTCTCAAAGACCTGTACTCAGAGGTTACTCTTGCAAACTGAAATTATTTCAGCTCTTAATAGTCCTCACTGTCCCAACCACAACAGGGGCTGCACTTCATTCCCAGCGCAGTCAACAGTAGTTTTATTGCTGATGACAACAGGCAGTGATTCACTGGGGCTTTCAGAAACATTTTAGTGTGCATCAAGACTTGCCAGAGAAAAAACAAATGCATTTTTTGCAGGTGTAATAGATCAGCCTCGGCAAAAAATGTCTCCATACTTACTGCTTTGTCATGTGCATATAGAGCAGGTGGTGCCACTTAATATTTTCCATCTTATCTGGGCTTATCCTGTGTCTGCTAACGTTACTAAATCCCCACCAAAAGAAAACACAGTCTGAGACTGGGTAAGCTCCTGGTTCATAACATATGTATTCTGGATGAGGATTCCATGTAAATCAACTGAACAGATGTCAGTCAGCCTAAATTGTTTCTAACAAGCAGCTTCATGAAATACAGATCTAGTAAAGCCTGCTTACCAACAGATACGTATTCCACATTTGACTGCATGCCCCAGCTGAAGCTCTTCCTGTGGCTGAAGTATTTTAAAGACATCCTGTCCACATGGATTCTGTAGTGTCTAGCAGGTCATATATGCACAATGATACTTGTCCCTTAAGTGGGAACTCTAATAGGGTCTCCCTGTTCTGCCCAATGGTCAGTTTTCAGAAAACCTGTTTACCTGTGTACGTTTTGGTTAGAAGCAACCACTGGGGACAGAGACACTTTGAGACTGCATGAAACCCACTTCCTTACGGGAACAGGCAAAAAAACCTGTCAAGAGGATCCCACCAATCGTCTCAGTTACCTTCTGCAGTGTCTACTTGCCCATACAGCTGTAAGGTCTTCCAAATATCTATTTACCTTGCCCCAAATTAAACTCATTATTTCTCACTCTGTACTCATGGTCATTGAAAGAACTGATTGCTCTCCTCATCATAATTGCTACTTTTTTAAAGGTAAGATGTATGTTCCTTTTCAGTCTTTATTGGACTGAACATACTCAGCCTCTGAGTCTCCATACATTATCTGCTTTACAAGCTCCTTATAGCTCTGTTGCTCTTCTCTGGAGTATCTTTCAAGATGGGTAGATTCAATGCCCTAATCTATATACCGTATTCCAACAGATGCCTTTCCAGCAGCTAATGTAAAAGGGAAAAGATGTAAAAATCTAACACAAAATTCCTTTTGACCCCAAACTGAATTTGCTTTGTTCTGCTGCGTTACACTGAGATTCTGTCCCAGCACAGCCACTAAATCTTTCTCTGCAAATGGGCCTCTCAGCCAGTAAGTTCTTATTACACATCTCCACAGTCAGTGCATATTCTCTTGGCTTTATGGAATTTCATCTTTTACAACCGTAATTCACTGAGCAACCATTACACAGGTAAACATACAAATTCACCCTAGAAGATACTTCCATTGTATCACCAATGGATCATAGTAAAAGCTATTTACGTTATTAATGACTATATGAAATAACATGTAAGACTTATAGGCTGACAAGATCTGGTTCACACTCCTCCAGTGACTATTCCATATTAAGGACAGCAGTTACTGTTTAGGCAGACATGGACATTCACGCCCACTTCCTTTTATGAATTAATTGCCATTCTTTGGAAAACACAGATGCAGAAAGTGATTCCATTTCATTAGTAAAGCAGTCATTCCTGTGCTCTGTTCAGTAGGTCTTCCCTATTACAAGGAAGCATCTTACAAGCCCAAGGCTTGGTATTACATCTTCCCGCTCTCACTAGGACTTTAACAAAAGCACTGGGTTAAGTGCTAAATATAGCTAATGAAGATGGATGGACTGAAACACATGCTTGAATACCTGGCTAAAACAGGGTACCTGTGAGGAACCGAGCCCTTCACAAGATCTCAATGTTTTGTTGTACTAGATCCACAGTTTTCCATGTAAGTAGCAAGCGAGCTACTCCACATGTGTACCACCAAAAAGCACTACAGTCCTTTAGGGACATGTACTTATACTAAAAAGAAACAAAGTCTCTAATTTTAGCTGTTCATTTTTCTCTGCGCTTTTACAAAGAACTTGGATCAGTTCAGCCTCTGCTAGATCCAAAGTGTAAGTAATCTAGGAAAAAACAGTCAAAGAGCTGCACAGGCACCAACTCTGCTTCCTGAAGCTCATGAACCAAAATTGCATTTGGGTGTGACAGCAACCTCATTCTTTCATTCTGCTTTGGGTGCATTAGTTCAGCTCCTGAGTGAGCTTCGAAAGTGAATCTTCTGATCATACCCAGAACTTAAGTTCACAGTCATGCCCATGACAGTCTCTGGGCACGCACACTGGTCAAATTACATTACATGTGCTCCATGCGTGCACCTACTGCACTGCAGCTGCTAAAACATGTTTGGCCCACTGTATCAGACCAGAGCTACTCAAACCCATGTTACTGAGTGTGATGCACAGTGTGGACATCATACCCTCAGCACCAACTTACTCAGCTGAGAGAGATACTCTTGGTGCTACACTACTTACCACAAAAGACACAGCCAAAGTCCATTGTTAGATACAGGATAATGAAGCGGACGGTCCTTTTACCATCCCATGTTACGTTCTTATGCTCTGCCAGCTCCTCATCATACACGTCCTGTGTTCTGCCAGTTCCTTTCCATACATTTCTTACTTACAGTCAGTTAATGACAGAAGACAATTATAAGTCTGTCTTGTTAAAATATTTTTTACACAGGAAATGGTCGAAGAGAGAAATAAATTAGCAAGTAAATTAACATCAGCTGGGGAGTTTTGAGTTAGAAGGCAGATGCTACTCTTACTCACATGTATTGTAGATTGACGTTTTTCACAAATGCCTGACGGGACACAAATCTTAAGCCTGAATCCACCACAGTCCTGTGAAATTACATAAAACTGTTAGAATATTTCATTTAAAGTATAATGGAAAGCATAATGATAATAATGGTTACAATGGGAGTATGGATGAAATCTCAACAAGGCTGAACCACTATATCTACAACTCTCCTCTGTAACACACAAAGTTAAGCCGACACTCTGATGAGATCTCTACATGCTTCTATAAAAGCAATACAGAAAAAATGGCTTTAGAAAATACACATCCCATATACTCACAGATTTTTAAGTCCAACATAAAATCCAACTTCATTGTCATTGATACTTTCTAATCTTCGCTGGTTTGCGATGTAACTGTTGAAAAGGCAAGACAGAAAAAAGTATGAAAGTGGATTCTTCCACGGCTTTGCAAGTTCAGAGCTCAAGCACTGCTGTCTGAAAGTCAGCAGTGATTGCCGACCTATTGTAATTAACACTAAGATCCAGTCAGAGCATCTGCAGAGGGAAAGTGCTCCTCAAAAGCTTCCCCATCATTTAAATGGTACTTTGTGGGACGGGGCTGGAGGAGAAACAGTCGAGTTTTACACAGGTGAAATGAAGCCTTGTCCATCAAGGAAGCAAGACACCCTGAAGTCACAGCAAGCAAAGCTGCAATACAGTGTCACCGTTCTCCAGGACACATTTCCGGACCTCATCGATTTCACAAAAGCAAAAGGGCCAACTTTAACGAAGGCAGCGGAGTTACCCCCACTTACAATGAGGGAGGATCAGACTGCCCTAATCTTTCCTCTAACATTGTTAACCACTTGTTAAACTGATCTTCTCCCTGCCACAAAGTAGTTTCAGTTCTGTTTACAAGGTGTGGCAATAGGAAAACTGCGGAAAGGGAGGCTGTACTTCATGATGTTAGATCACAAGCAGAAATTAAGAGAAGAGAAACTGCCATAGTAGACCAAAGCACTGAGTCTGCTCACATACCAAGCACATCTGCCTGAACCCCAAAAAGAATGTGGGTATGCAAGCCAGTCCTTTGTATTGTCATCATGTGAGATTTATGAATAACCAGTGACATCCCACAGGCTGGAAGTTAAAATGTTTTACAGATAATGCATGGGATGATACATAATCTGCTACCTCTTCTGCAGCAAGAAAAAAAGTTTCACAGTGCAAGTCATGCAGTGTAGGAAGATGAAATTGGTGGAAACTGCAACTCAGCTGACACTATGGTCAAAAAAGTAAGCCTGATGTGAGAGATACCTTGCTAAGGAGTCCAACCTTGCTAAGGAGTCCATGCATTTCAAAAGATAACTCCAGTCCCAGAAAAACTTGAACAGAGATGAACCTACATTTTCATGAGCATCCAGAACTAACGAAAGCTGCAGGCAGGTTTTCCTAAAAAGGAGGAGTCTCTCTTTGCTAGAATAAAACTTGCCTTCATTTTAAGCATTTTTTTTTTATGGAAAGCGAATTCTGTTGAATTGGAAAGAAGGTGTATTACTTTCCCAAAGGCAACCCATCTACCTCAATTGATGTGTTACAGAAATTCACTGTGTGCCCAGATTCCAACAAAAGCTTAAGAATCCCAAAAGTTGGGTTAGGCTCTCCTCCAAAGGTGGAAAGTTGACTTCAGCTATGCTCTTGCCAGGTACCAGGAAAATCAAAAAGCTTCCCTTAGTGGCATTCAGTGCCCCTTGGGAAAAAGAAGGGTGGTAAAAAGACAATGCATGACGATAGACAAAACACACTACTACAGCATCATTTGACACTTGACTGCTCTGCAGGGCTTCTTAGGGTAAGATTAACACAGTGTACCCATTACAAGATAATAGAGTCCTTCGTATTTTGTGTTTCCTTCCTTGGATTTTTTAAGGCAATCTGATTTACTCTCTTGGGGTTTATTAATCTATTTTTTTGTTTGTTGGTTGGTAAATTTACATATTTTGCCACGTAAAAGCAATTCAGTAGTTTATAAAAGACTATCAATTCTTCCAAGCATCCTACAAGTGAATGATGGTACTTCCTCTGAACCTGCCCTGAAGAAGGACTCCTGATTTAATTAAGTATCACCTTCTCTGTCACTTGGATCTCATCACGCTAAAATAAAGTTACGCAAAATGTATTGAAGATACTTTCCTCATCCTGCCCTCAGTGCTCAACCAGTGAGAATCCTGTCAAGACCAGACAGAGGTAGGGAAAACACAGAAAAACAGGAAAATAGACAGAGAAACACAGAGGGAGAGGAGACTCCAAAGAGTAAAATAAAAGAAACTGAGCAACTAGCTGTATTAGACAACGTTTAAGCCATCAAAAAAATCCTCTGACAAACACTGCAAGAACGCAGATCCATCACTTCAACGCACTTATCACCCATCCGAATCTGACATGGCAATTTGAATCATGAAAACATTTAACTAGAACCTCACACTATGAGATGCTCTAGAACTTGACATAACTTACAGTGTCACACACAAATATATTAGTGTATTACATCCTGTGGTAAACCTCAGCCAGTGTAAAACAGCTCAGCTCTGCTGAATTCAATAAGCTACCACAATTTACATCAGATGAAGACCTAAGTATGAGCACACTATCTATATAAAAGCATCAGTGTTGGTCCACGAGGGAGCAAAGCAAAAGGATGATATTTGGGATCTTTTGTTTCCTTCTCTTTTTGAGTCCCTTAAAAGAAAAGGGGGGGGGGTGGGGTGGTGGTATGCTTTACTCTGGGATAGTACTAGATTCTTTATGGTGAATAATTTATGATTCCAGTTCCTAACTGAAAGAACCCAAAGAAACCACTGATTCTCCATAACCATACTTCAAGCAGGGACCCTAAAGAAATTCTGGCTAAGTGCAACTAACCCAAAACAATAACTGCTCCGCAATACATTTGTAAAAACACTCTCAGTACAGAACACGACAGTAAAGCAAATTTCACACAGTTGGAAATCCTTGAAGAAAGAGTGGACGGATGTAATTTATCATAAGCAGCTCACGTCCCCTTACGCTTCCTTACTTGCTTAACAAGTCTGTTTTAGTTAAGCCTTTGCAGCTATTTCATAGCAGTGAGAAAGAAAGGAGCACGATGATGTAGCTGTACACTGTAAGGGGAAGTTGTTCTTCTGTTTAATTTAGAGGCAGGTCTGAAATTAAACCTCTCCCTAACTGAAGTCTATTTTTACCTTCTTCACAACTACTCTACCTTGATGTTACTTATCATCAAACATTAATGCTCTAAAAGCTCTGAGTCGCAGTGGGCGAGGCTGAGGAACATAATTTGCCTGCCTGCCTGCCCTTAAGAATATTCATCCTGTTCTTTAACCGAACGTTTTTATTGTTGCACAGAAGAAAAACATCCTGAGTCATGGCTGGCTGAAGTCACGTGAGGAGCCTGGAAGCTCCCACTGCACACCACAGCAAAGCGTAGCATCATCGAACCCGCCTGCGTAGAACCGCGTCGGATCACACGAGCACTGACTGCTGCCTCCCAACCAAACCCTCCGCTGCCTACAATACTATTCGCTTGATTATACTATAGCATTCTGCCTCTACTTCAGTGAGTCACCAGTAAACAATATTTGTTTCCAGACCTTTAATCTCATCTCCCCTTTGTAAACTACTGATTAATTCTAATGCAAGCATTCAGAATCACACACCTGCTGACTGCACACTGCAACCTACAGTAACACATTGATCTCAGCGCACCTCAGCAGCTATTGAATAATGCCACACGCTCACACTTCACCACTTCTGCAACATTCTGGAAAGGGTACTTTAAAATTCTGTCGTAAAAGAGTGAACTCCTCCAATTAAGTTCTCTTTAAGAGGGCGGTCCTCCCTTCTGCTCATTACACATGTGAAAGACTACAGGTAAAATCTGTGTAATGTCAGTGAAGCAACCTCTCAACTGCAAGTGTATGAAGAGAAAGCAGGTTCTGCTCTTTAAATTATTTTTTGCCTCAATAGCTCAAAAAGGGATTTCACTCTAACTTTCAAATCTTTTCTTCAAACTGGAAAAAAACGGTCAGCAGAAGTATACCTTCCTAACTCCTTTTATTTACTCTGTTTCCTCTGGATGTATGTTAAGGTACACTCCTCCATTTGGAGCTATAAGGACATGCTGAGAAACCCGTGCAACTAGTCTTAACAACATAGATGCAAGCAAATAACACTGTAATACAGCTCCAGAAGTTATTTCTGTTGCTAGAAAACTCCCTTTATGGGAAACATTTTCTTAACACTCCAAAAAATAGATCCATTATATGTTTAGCTCTGGTTCATACAGCTGGGAAAAAAAGTTTTTAAAATTAATAAACATTCCCCAGTGAAATGTTTCTGCACTTTATACTCCAAGTTATTTTTTCACAAAACCTTTAGGGAAAAAAGCAGCACACTGCAGACATTGAACTGTCAGTAGATAAATTACCATTTAATGACAGGTCACATATGACCCTAGTCTACACTACTGTGAGAGCAGTATGGTAACATTGACCATTAAACACTGCAGAGTTCCCCAATGCTGTATTTTCTTACAAACTCAAATGTCAGACCAAGTTCTTCAAAAGGTATGCTAAAACTCAGGGACATTTTCAGCACATCTGGGCTGATTCATGGTTATGCATCAAAATCATGCAAAATTTGTAAGCCTGACACAGTACTTGATGAAACTTGGCAGATTCAAATGGTTTCATTTGCAGCCCCTCTGAAACCAAATTTAAAATAATGCTCAAGGGGTGTGAACTCACATAGTTTGAAAATGAAGCATAGAGCTACACAACGTTGCGTATCAGGAATGCCAGGTTTCAGACAGATGTAGCGACCAATGATACAATCTCCGCTCAACCAAGAAATCTTTATATATAGGACCAGGCTCCCCCTAAGAAACTCTTAACAGCAAGCAATGAGCATGACACAGACACCTACAAGCGACAAGTACTCTACAGATACACAGGCTTGTTCCAGTTATTTTTTTCTACTTTGCTGTCGCCATCTGGTACCATCAGCACCAGATTTCATGAGGCCAACCTCAAGAAACAGAACTTCTACTGCTAAAAGAGCATGCCGTCACTTGGGAAGGAGGCAGTGTGTTGAGTTAGTCCACCGCGGACTCACCTTGCATTCACTGATTTTACAAACCGGTGCTTGACTGCTTGGCTGTCTAGTGTCTCCCAACAAATTCTGAGCAAGTGCCGTGGTAGTATTTTTTTTTAAACTGTGAATCACTCTGTGTTTCACAAAGAGTGAAAAACTGATTGCCACAATCACAGGCTCCTTAAGTCATCTTTTGGGGTTTTTTTCCCTCCCATTTAGAGTATTTAACCATGAGTCACAGAAGACTACAGGAGGTAGCCCTCCACACGCCAGTACAGCAGCTCCAGAGCTGGCATAATTAACTCTGGGATCTTTCTTTAGAGCCACAGGCACACCCATTTTTGAGCAAATCCTTCACTACGCGTATCCTGCATTCAGGTAACTCGCTGTTGAGGGCGATGGAGAACTTAGCATCTCACGGCCAAGGTCCAGTCCACAGTTAACCTTCAAGAACTCCCTATTCTTGATGTGTGGCTGCGTCAACTGTCAGCAGACTGCGGGACTCCGACATTCTGCTCCATGCCAATATACCATGATTATTCAATTAGTAGTATCCAGTTAGTAGTAAACAGTTGCCATTGGTAATTGCTTCTCCAGTGCTGTCATCCTGAACAACCAGTGCAAACCCACCAGCTTAAGGCAGGAGAAAGCGGGAATTCAGTGGAAATCGCCATCTTGTTTTGGCACTGCAGGAGCGGACCTATACTCTCACCTCTGAGTACAGCTCCCTGGGAAATGGAAGACCCACGGTTTGCCAGCCAACCTTAGTTCCCTTTTTACAGTATGCAAACACGAAGGCAAAAGTAAAAATAAATGAGTATGTCTGCAATGCAGAGTTTAAGGAAACAGTTACTATATTTAGAAGCAGGGAAAACAAAATGTAATACACCCCTGGGCTTACTTACGTTTCTGGTTTGGCTTCAAGGTGTTTGTTCTGTTCTCTTCAAATAGCAGACTATCAAATAAAGCAAACTCTCGAGACATTTCATACAGCTTTCCAGATTTAAGATTCATGCCCTTGACCAGCTCCACCTTCAGAATTAGTTTCCCCAAAATGCACGCAAAGCTTATGTAACAATTTTCTCCATTTGGAGACCTGTCCTCCCCCTTGAGCTCGATGAAGTTTGTACATTTGGTATTCCACCAAGATACCATTTTTTGACATTTCCCCAGATGACAACTGACAGTTACAATCTAGCTTTTCCTTAAAAAAGATGTTTTGGAAATGTTGATATTTCTTAATGTAGTCAGAAAAAAGTATCAGCTGGCCAGACAATAACCTAGTTATTCAAAAAGATATGTCTTAATCACTGACCTTATCCACAAAACACATTTCATCCACTGTGTATGAAATAATCTCTACAGACTGCTAAGGAAGAGGCTTAAACTCCTGTACATACTCCTTTACAATATATACACTAAAAATCACACACTAAACAACATACAAAAGGACAGCAGTGAATGTGCCTTTTCACTAGTTCTCAACAGAAAGCAGACATAAGACTAATCTTTTTTGTATTTGACTTGCAAAGAAGAAAGGGCATCTCAAAGGAATGAATAAATACAAACAAATATACGTGACATTGCTTTCTCCTACAGAACCACATAGTGCAGCAACTCTTCAACGGCTAGTAACACAACCACTCTCTTTTTCAGCACTTGCATACACTACCTCTGTAGCTGTCACTGGCCTTGATGCAAAAGAGAATAGCAAAACATCAGTTCCATAACACCATAGTAATATTGTTCCAAATCATCCTTTCTATGCACCATTTTAGGTCCCTCAGTGAATCAAAACATTAAAGCATCTTGGCTGATGTCAAAACCTCTTCTTTCCAGGCGCCCATGCTCAGGCAGTGACTTTGTGGAAGGGATGTCTTAAGTGAGTTGCACGTCCTTCAGAGTTAGATAAGCACTTGACATAAATCAGCATGCTTCACAACATTTCAAGTCTTTTGCCTGTCTCCAGGTTTTGACACGTTCAATATGCCATGACTCTTTGATTTAATGTTAAGAAATTCCCTCTGAAATTCCCTCTGAGGTCAGTCTTTCCCCTCACACGTATTATTTGCACTGTTTGACATTAACACTTGGCTTTACTCAGTTTAAAAATACTGGCTCTTGGAACGTCAAATACTCTGTTCAATCTGCTCTGATATTGACTGGATCATCGAGACATATGTCCATACCTGCTACATTGTCCACTGTCTCATGCACTGCATGCAAGACACCTCATGCCAAATACAGATCAAAAGGTAGTACTTCCAAATGATGGAGTGAAACTGCAAAACTTCAAGCCATCTATCCAGGAAAATCCATCTATATCCTGTTAATGCATTAAATTTGCTGAATAATTTGACTCCTGACATCTCAAACGATACTCCCCTTTCCATAAGCCAGCAAAAAATTTTCCTTCTTCTGTTTTCATTTAAGTCTTGAGAGTCTACATATGGCCATAATCTCTACCCTTTTCCTCTGCAATTATTACACAGAGAACCCAATTTGTAGATGTTTTTCCATTCTTCAAATGATACCATCTGCTGCCATGGTTCACAAATGATTTCCTAGCCTCTCTCCCAAGACCTGTGAAACATCTTGTGTAGCCCTGACCACAGATCTGTGTCTTCTCTAAGCTGTATCTTGTCTTTTAATGGAAGACATGCATGAATACTTCTTCACATTATGTTACTAAATCATCCCAAAAGGGTTACGGGCTGTCTTCTTGACTTTCCATGATACTGACTCTCTTGACGTTTACCTCACTCTTCGAGGCCCAGGTTGCCTAGAAGGTTACAGAACAGGTTGCCACCTTCCATATGTCAACACCAATCTTACTATTTATATTTAAACACGGCATTTTTTAGAGAGCATTTCAACAGCATTAAAACTGCTTCTTTGCCAAAGCCTTTCAGAGGCACTCTTCACTCTTCCACATTTATGTGCTCTTCACAGTTCCCAATTTCGCTTTCTTTTATCACATACATTTCCATTCCGTTCTCTGTCCTGTACAGTCCATTTCTGCTCATTTTAATTGGCCAATCTTTTGAATTTATAGCTTCTTCCATTAGCATTCCTAAAAAAAGCACTTTCTCTTCACTTGAGGAATCCTGTTCCTCACTTAATGTAAGTAGTTTCTTACTTGCACTGCATATATTAACATAATGATGTGTTTATTACACTTTCTGCACAGTTGTCAGTATCCAAAGTATTTCGAATACTCATGCTGACTGCAACATTGCTGCCACTGTTTCCATAACTGCCCATGTTCCTGTATGTGGCCACTTTGATTTTGGGGAAATTTTGTCTTGCAACGGCGCACGCAGACAAGCGTCCTCTGTCTGTCTTTCAGGTTTCTCTTTGTATTTCTGTTTGTTCTTTTGCCTGATACAAATGTACTGTCTCTTCTAGAGTTAGATCACCTTTACTTAAAAACCCACCCGTGGATGTTGTTATACTTTATCAAAATATACTCTTTAGTAAGCATTGATTTTCCATTTTAATATCACGTCAAGTCTTAGATTGTCTTCTCTACCATTTTCCCTTCAAACTAAACTCTCATCCTGCATGTACTTCTTTCACAAGGTGACATCTTTTGCTACAGTAGCCTTCAAACTTCATCACTATTTCCGCAAAGCTGCCTTGTCCTTACCCACCACTACTTCCATAGCATTCTTCATTTACCTTTCCAGCTTTTGTCCCTGCCACTGCTTTATGAGTATGGTAATATTCTTCTCACCCATCCGCCAGCCTGTTTCTCCTCGTGGTTCTCACGACCACACCACCACACTGCACGCCTTTCAGCACTCCTCCAACCTACACACCTTTGCAGCATTCCTCCTGCCCCAAGATGTGCATGGCAAAGGCGAACTGTTCACCTGCAATTATACAACATTGAGCAGACATTTCTATGGTACCTCTGACTGCTAGGACTCTCACCTCCTAAACCTTTCATTTCAGATACCCACTGTGAAAAGTAAAATTGCTTCAGGTTAAACTGCCGATTAAAAGTTGTAAGAATATGCAAAAGTGCTCTATAGCTGGCAAAAACTGTGCTTAAAACCAGACCAAGCAAACAGAAGAACAACTGCCCTGCCTCCACACAGACAGGAATGCCATGGAGGCTGGGAGAAACATTCAAGGCAGGGAAGATCGACAGAGTCTTTCTCCAACCCACACCCACCTCCAGGACAAGCAGCATCTATTTCTGCAGCTCTGCCACCTAAGTCCAGCCGCCCAAATGAGAGGGTCCAGGCAACATGACAGTCGCTGCACACAAACACTGTCCAGTATCTGCAGTGATGTCTAGCACAGAAGCAGTATCCAGCACTAACATTTTTCTGTTTGGGTGCCTTGAAATCATGTGGATTTCCGCCAGTTAAAAATGTTTGTAAATCTATTTGAAGCTAACCTGAAAAGTTTAAAATTTCGTATACATGTATAAATTTGTATGTAACACACAGTCTTCAAAAGATACTTGTATTGCTACCACTATAAACTGTAAAATACTTCAGCATATGCTTAAGTATACTACATAGTCTCATGAAGTCAACAGAACTGCTCCCAGCAGGGGACCACAGTGTACGTGTTTTGCAGGTGAGGATCATGGTACGCACAAGGTGTTCCAAAATCTGTTTCTGAAAATTAGGAAGAGGCAAGACTGGAGGGGGCAGTAGGAGAGGAATATGCAATAGACTATTCACCCACCTAGTGGGGGGGAGAAAAAAAAACAGAATTTCACCTTCCTGAACTGGACCCATAGTAACCAAATAGATTCACCTGTTTTAAAATCAAAAAAAAACAAAAAAAAAAACAAAACCAAAACGAAAAAAAAAGACATGTCTGTGTGAGGTAGAAGCCCACAGATTTGGAAGAAATGCTGCAAATAATGCTCCAGTAGCGCTACGTCCAGAGGTACCAGGTTAAATTCCTTCCTCTCCCTAAGGGCATGGGTCTCGGTCTCCCAGAAGATACCATGCTATAAAGCAACCTGAGAGAGGGCAGTCTCAACCTTACCTGTTCATGCTGTTCTAATTCTTGCTGTAATTGAACACTCTGTGGAGCAGGAGCAGGACCCAGCTGTCTCACTATACAAACAAGCGTCACAGTCGTTTGGTTAAACAGACTGTCCTGCTCTCTGACCCAAAAGCACATTTAAATACTCCATGCCAAGTAAGACGACTCAGACGGGAAGAACTGAGGCAAGCCCACATCTGTACACCATACAGGACAGTAGTTAAGATGCTGACATGCAAGACCTTGGTTCAGACCCGTGCTCTTGCTTCAGGCAGAGCAGCTCCCCACGTACGCTGCTGAAACGGTTGATCTGGGACCACAGAAACATCTTAACTCCACAGCGTGACCCTGCTTGCTGAAATTAAGGTCTTGCTTTTTTCCACTCCCCCCAGTGAACCAAGTCCCCAGGCTTCTCTTATACTCAGTGGAGAGAGAAGGGGACGCCTCTGTCGGGTAATTTGCAGAAGGAACCTTATTTAGCCTCCTGAATCACTTCCTGTAAGAAGCGAGCTCCCCACTGCTGGCAGGAGAGTAGCCAGCTGAGTTAAGTGCCTTCCCTACGCAGTTCATAGGGAGCTGCCAGATTTTAAAAGCTGAGGCCTGGGGCAGTCCCAGACATGAGCAGCAAGCCCAGCGCATGACACCCGCAGCACATGCTGTGAAAAGTCTCCCAGTCCCTGCCCAGTAAGTCTGACATGCTCAGTATGTGATTTATCCGCATACACTCGCTGTTCCGTCTGGCGCTCAGGAAATCAGACAGTTGTTGCAAAAGAATGGGAAAAGTCATGTCCTATACACTCTTTGTAGGGAACGCAGCACCTGACTGTGCAATGCGGGACACCCGCGCTTCACAAGGTATCTGCTGAATACAGCCTTGCTTATTTTTACGTGCATAGTTAGGAGATAAAAAAGGTAAAAATAATTTCATTTAGATCTAAAACTGGAAGATTTCTTTTGGCTTAACTGTCAAACCCAGAGGATGAATACATGACTTGCCCAGCCCCAACTACAGCTCTACTGACAAAGTCTTCCACAAGCAGCTCAGAGGTGTTGCCATTTCACTGCTTTTCTGTTTCAGCAATGGACTGGCTGTGATCAATGTATTGCAATTCTTTTATTTACACGTAAGACAACCACATATGGTGCCATACATCCTCTGTGGATCCAGCACAAGCTTCTGTAGTGACTGCAGCTGCTACTGTTTTGCACATGGAGGTGCAGGCTCATTTCAATACAGAATTATCTAAAACTTTGTAAAAGACCACTCTAAATCACTCAATCTCAGCTTCCTCTTGCCTCAACATATCTAGTCGTCACACAGTAGGAAACCACCTGAGATCCAAGAAAAGTTGCAGGTCAAAAACACGTCAAATAACAGAGCAACAGGCCCCTTCTCTTCCAAACTTAAAACAGGCAGGAAAATGCTTGAATCTAATTTCTTCTCATGCTTCGCCTATGTCCTCTAAACTACTCTACCCTGGTGAAATGCTAATTCTACCCAGTTTTGTCACGTACTTTAACTAGGCCGGAATCTCAGCCTCAGCTTCCCCCTGAAATAAAAGGCATCCAAGGACCTTGCTGGACCAGGACCAGCAGGCTTAGCAAAAGGCTGGTTCAAGTCACACCATTCAGAGATTACAATCTCTTCAAAATGTCTCTGAAAATGCCTTGGGCCTTTGGCCTGCCTTGTTCCACTTTCTCTTACCTCTGAAAAAAATTCTCATCTCATCAGACCTTGTCTAGGAACTGAAGGATACTGACCTGAAATCTGATCTTCACGATTGTATCCTACCGACAACAACGCAAGCCAGAAACAAGAATAGCTGAAGTGGTATTAAATATATTTAAGTTTCAGCTATAACTTCTGTCGATGATCAACACTCAATGTGGGTCATTTTCTTCTAGAAAAATAAAAAAAATTGCATATTCACAATAGAATTTCCATGGCATGGCTCCTTTCCCATAAACCCATTGTGATTGTGCAATGTTATGGTTTAGAGTAGCTATGTTAGAAACAGTATCTCCATACGCGTATTTCAGGAGGAGGAGTAGTCTGGTGTGCTTTATGCAGTTTCTGAAAACATAGGCTCACAATCAAACAGGAATTAAGATGCATCCCGATTATATTTGATTTTTAACAGCAGCTATGTGTCTACATACATTTGGATTAAGAGATCTTGGCAAACCCAAACAGCGTCCAGCAACCGAGCATATTCACATCCTAGGCGCTACAGGCATGTGGCTTTCAAACCTCTGCAACTGTATTTCTCCATTTGAAATGCATGTAAATTAATAAATTTATACCATCAGTGCTTCACTTTTTAAAGGACAGTTTTCAAAGAGAGGTTCTTCAGATGTAACAATCTAATATACATTTATCATCAAGAAAGCACCGGGATGGTTTTAGAGTTCTCTGGCCCATTTTTCATCTTATATTACTCTTCATTACCTGCTGCTACACTCATCCAGCTTGGGCAAGGATATTTGAATGGCCACTTTCGCTGACATATTGTTGGACATTCTTGCAGTGCCAGATGACAAACAGCAGAGAGAGAGAAAAGTAATTCACAAAGAATGGGGAGCGGGGGTGTCTGCTCTTACTTAAAATGAAATCCAAAATGGAGAAATCAGGTCCTTGTTCAGTTATGTAAAAGTTTTTGCTTTACTATGCTTTTGGGATCTAGAATCTTGCTAAGCTACTTTCTCCCTTACACTGTCAGCATAAAAATACTAAAGAAAAAATAGAACCTGAGAAATCTGGAAAATGTCATCCTAAAGATATCACAGACTGGACTGCCAGGCCCTCTGTTTTCTCATCAGTATGGAAAGAAGTGGAAGTTTCTTGAAAACACCGTATTCAAGACCAAATCCTTGAATTCATACAAATGGCTTCCATTTCATTATACAAATCCCAAACATCTCTTCAAACTCTTGAGTGACCGACCACAGACGTAGTGGGAGAGGCAGTGTTCTGCCAGTCCAGCCCTGCCCAAGGCTGATAACCTGTGGAAGGACACTGCCCTCCTCCAGCACGAGCTGTCTCCTCTCAGCACCCCCGAGACAGACCCAGCAGGGATCCGGAGAAGCCCCATCAGTCCCCATCCACTGCAAGGACAAGGACTAAAACGAGCTGTGCAAAAGGTTTCCTGGAAGCAAAAAGAGAACACCAGTACAAACAAACCCCAATGCTTTGTGCTATTCCAATAATTTTTACAGCCTAGAAATTACAAAAACGATTTTCATAAAGCTTATCTTCAACTCACCTTAACCAATTATCCAGGTCTTTAAAATAAGATTTTTTTTTTTTCTAAAAAGGAGAACAAATTCCTAAAAGCAGCTATTACATCACCACTGTCCAAAACCCCTTTAATAATTTGTAGCCTGGTGCCTCGTGTTTTATTGTACAGTTCCAAGTCACCAGAAATAACTGTTCAATCCAGCCAAGCCATGCAATGCTGCACAGCCAAAAGTGTTTTGAGGAGGAAGGGGCTGGGGGCTGAGGAGCCTTGTAGATAGTTTTATATTATATTAAATCTACAACAGCCTGGAAATCTAAAACGAAAGAGACCCAAAATAACAACAGCTCTGAGCTTCATGTGAATTTAAAAATGCCTTTTTTTTTTTTAGCACACACTCACATGACTTGTTAAATAATTTACTCTATAAATTACTTATCCTGTCTTATTTATTAACAATTCCAGAGTGCTTTATATAACTGCATTAGAAATTTATTTTGTGGTTTTGAAATGTACGCAATACACAATCACCTCTCCTTTAACAGGCAAGAGCTTAAAAGTCACCTACTGTTTTGTTGGCAAGCAGTTCTTCCTGAAACACACCAATTAATTTCAAACCCCATTCACCTGAATAATCATAAGTCAACACATTAATGACTTGATACCAGAGCCGCGAAACTAGGCCAGGAATATACTCGCACTGCAAGAAGACACTTTGATATCAAAGTCTTCTTTGAAGAGTCACATACACTGAGACATACCAACAATACAATTTACTTCGTGAGAAAATACTAGACCAGTCCTTTATAAGAAGTTCTTAACACTGTAAAAATTACTCATTTACTATCCTATCAGCATTTTTGCTTGAGTGATCTCACCAAGAACTACTTATCTGCTATTGTGCCTACAATGCACAGACTTAACAATACCTGCATACTCATATTCCTCTCGCCACTCTTGGTCCTTGGCTCTTCATGCGAGCTTCAATGACCGATACCATGGCTTTAATGCAGGATCTCAGTCTGGAGTTCAATTTATCTTTAATAATATCAAAAGTACCAAACAGTTACTATGATTAAGCTTTGTTATGATAAGCGATTTTAGCACTGGCACATGCTTTTCAGATAAAGGCCAGCCCACATCAGCACCCTAGCCCACTGGACGAATCTAAAATCTTGCTGGAGACAGAGAAATCTCAAAATCTGTCCTTTATTCACCTGAGCAGAAAATTATGCAAAAACAGCTAGGAAGGGAAAGAGTGAGGGCGATGACTAAGAAAAGCACCAGGTGCAAATGCCCTCTCTCGCGCCCTCCCACACCAGGTTCCAGCAGCCGTCCCTCACAGGGCTGATGCAGAAGTGCGCCGGGTGTCTCTCTGCTGCCCTCGGTAGATTTGGATGGGGGATCCAACCAGGAATCAAGGAATAGGAGAGCGTTTATTAAGCTCTAAAACAAAATTTACCCACGGGCCAAAATAGAGCCGAAGCACCTGGGCATCAAGCGGTGGAGGTTTCCCGATGCGTGGGACGGCGGCTCTGCCACACCAGCGTTCCCTCCCAGCTCCGGGAGCCAAGGGGAGCCCCGTGCTGCCCACGGACACCCTGCTCTGCTCAGTGCTCTCCACCTAGCCCACAGCCCAGCCTCTGCACCACTGTGGGGTGTCCCAACCATGCACACAGCCCAGCACCCCCTCCCCGGATCCCGACTCAGCCCACAGCACCCGCTCCTGCCAAGAGCAGCAGGACATACACAACAAAGGACAGATTGGTTCCAACAGACACTCGGGGAAAGTACAGGAATAAACTACTAGAAATTAACTGTCTTATGCTCTTCTCGCTCTTATTTATATCAAGAGTAATTCCACCAGAGGCCAACGAAATTGTGCTCCTGTATCTACAGAGCACACAACTGAAAAATCAGGCATGAAGCAAAATGCAATGCCCCAGCCTCCTAAACCTGTTTCTCAGCCAGAATAAGATGTGCAGTGTTAAAAAATGTTTCCACAGTCTATACCTACCATATTAGAACCACTTGCCTACATTATCTACCACTACTGAGCTCCCACAATGAAATAACACAGCAGCTACTGCAGTCCAGTTTTTAATTTATGCCTATAAACTAATTAGAGGGCCTCTGTGTTTTATGTGAAAAGTACGCACGAAAAGACCATCTTAAATACGTGCAGCAGCATCTCCTGAGAAATCCATGACTCAAAATTATTTTTAGATCACCAAACACAACAACATGCAATGTCACAGAATGATACAGTAAAAACTGAAGAGAACTACAAAGACAGTGATGCTCAGAAAACACAGAAAAATGAAAACCAAAAGCATCAATGCAAAATGGCTAGGCACGTTTTACGCTGATCGTGGCTGGAATACATATTTCCATAAGTGTTTTCTCCTCTGGCCTTTTAAACAGTTTAAATTCTAAGGGGAAATGGCTCTGTTACCTCCAAATCGAAAGTACCGGATAATCAGGCTAGCAAAGCCTACAAAAATGAGCAGAGACGCATAGCTCAAAGTCATTTTTTTAATTAGGCAATCCACTGAATATTAAACAAACATCTGAAACAATAACTGCTGTAACAGCACGGAAAGACTGTTTCTTTACCATAGGTCCCAAAAATCTACCAGAGATAGGCCACATAGGAGTAGCAGAAATCAGTGTTTCCAGCTTTTTCCCCAAACACACGCGGGGAAATGCAGCAAATTGACTTCAGCAAACTGCAGAAAGGTAGCCCAAGGGCTAGAGTTTAATCTAAAATCACACAATATTTCACAGCGTTTTTTTATAGTTTCTAAAGGACACTGGAAAAGAGAAGAAGGATGCAGAACGCAAACATCAAGAAATCTGTACAGACTTCGGGGAAAATATTCTGCTACCTTTTATACTAAAAATGCCATGCAAAACAATCCAGAAACAACAGGGACTGGGAAATACGGAGATGGACAAAACAGCTTTGGAAGGTTTTTTTCCCCCAGATCTATCATCTGCCAGTCCAGTATCCGAAATTTTTTGCCCAGCGAGAGCCTTTGCAGCTTTTCTCGGGCAACATATGTGGACACCACGGAGCGCAGAGCTGTGAAACGACGTGCGATCGAACAGGGAAAGCTACAGAACTCCCGCTCCGAATATCGTCTGCGCGGGCAACTGAGGATGGAAGCAACGCACGGGTAAGGGGGGGGGGAGAGAGAATAACCCAACTTTTTCCACCTTCCTCACTATTAAGGACGGTTTCCTAACCCTCCAGCACTTGCTTAGAGACAGCACGATGCTCATTCCTCTGCAGGCTCAGTACTTTCTCCTTACGGCAAAGGGCAAAGCAGGCTCGCATGCCTATGGCCAGGGCAGGGAAGAGAGTTGGCTGCCCCTTCCACCACAATCTGCCGCATCCCTTCCTTTCTTTTTTTTTAATAGAAAAAGAGTATAGGAGAGGTCGGGGGGAGAGGAGGGGAGGGCCACCCACAAAAACTCTCGGTTCGCAGGAATAAACTGAGGGAGCGAAAGTAAAAAAAAAAACAAACAAACCAGAATACGCCCCCCCCCCGTTGCAG
>Ga0065711_1007628_pt1 | contig 21618 bp, 13 predicted proteins | sample Hoacrofraction12_FD_59098 | JGI IMG/M metagenome (GOLD analysis project Ga0065711, IMG submission 59098) | Hoatzin crop microbial communities from Cojedes, Venezuela - Epithelial fraction 12 v2 (version 2) | ecosystem: Host-associated > Birds > Digestive system > Esophagus > Crop | place... | reverse complement strand
TTGGAAGGGACCCCTGGAGGTCATCTAGTCCAATCCCCCCGCAGCGAGCAGGGACACCACTAACTAGATCAGGTTGCTCAGAGCCCTGTCCAACCTGGTCTTGAATGTTTCCAGTGACGGGGCCTCCACTACCTCTCTGGGTAACCTGTTCCAGTGTTTCACCACCCTCATTGTAAAGAATTTCTTCCTTATATCCAGCCTAAACCTACCCTGTTTTTGTTTAAAACCATTACCCCTTGTCCTATCACTGTTGACTCTACTAAGCCTACAGTTATTCCTAAAGCATTCATTTCTGCTGCAGATAAAAAATGATCTAATGGTTTTGGCAAAACACTTCACTCAGAAGGCTGAAAAATTAAGAACAAAGTCATTGAGATTCTTCTCACATGCTTTACTGACAAAAAAACCCAAACCATCTCATGGCTTGTCAGATTATTCAGCTAGTTCTCAGTGCAGAAAGATTTACATACAAATATGGCTATACGCGACAGGAGGAGGCTTTTCGTGCAGAGGTGATAAAATCTTTTCTGGATTATCCTGCAGACTTTTAGTTGTTCTTTTTCAGGTGTTAGAACCAATCTTCCTTTCATTCTTTCTTTTTGAATTCTTCCACAATCCTGAAGAGATGTTAATTAAAACACTAGAGCTGATGAACAAATTGGGCACACTTCACACCACGAATTAAAACTCACTCCCACAATATTTTGGTCAGATGTATCTGAACAGTCTACGGACAATATTAAAAGGCGAATTATACCATATGAATTTCAAGGGCCTGCTGGGAAAATATAAAGCCTACTAATATAGTCAGTAACATTAAGAAAAACCTGACTGAGAGGTCAGATGGCACACAGCAGAAGTAAGAGCGGGTTCTTAGAAATAACAACCTGACCATCTTTCTTTTTTTTCTTCCCCTTTTATGAGGTGGTCTCTTATTTCTTGAATACAATGATATTTTTTAAAATGAAGCTTGATTAATAAAGGTAAGAATGGTTAATCACTTATGCTTGAGTTTGTCAGATGTTCTTCTTGTGTTTACAGGTCAGTATACTGGTCAGAAAATGGTTCTTCAAGCACTTGAAATTCTAGATGTCCTAGGAGATGTAGGATCTTATTCCCAGCCCACATCAAGCAAACTTCTGCGTGAAGTCAGAGTCTTGTACCTAAAGCTGCATAGCATGCCACAGTACAGAACAAACAAAAAAACCCACCTTGCCTTCGGAATCTTTGAATTTTATTTATGATATTGTTTAATTCTTATTTACCATTTTACCATAGATTTCTGATCACTTTTGCCACAGAGTAAGCAGAGAAATAATGGAACAAATTCTTTAAGTCCATGTAAGGATTACTGGCCAGTGGGATTTTTAAATATTGCAGACCATAAAAAAAAGGCATCAGCATAAATTAAAAAAAAACCACCTGATCGGTGCTAAAGGTGAAACAAAGGGAAGTAATTCTTACAGTGGTTTATTTCTAATGTATGAAATCTACTCTTTACATAACACTACGCCCATACACTTTCGTTAACTATTCTTCACCAATTTACGCACAAGAACACACCTGAGCAGGAGAAAACACTTGTGTGCACATTAACAGGATATTAAGGTGCTCTCCCACTCATTATATTAAATCACACACAAGCTAACACTGGAAGTGAAACAATAGCAATTTTTTTTCCCCCCACGCACAGGAAAAGGATGGCTGTACTATTTCGCTAAGCATTAAAGATTTATCTTGCCATACCTTCTCACATGAAGCTCTTTAGCTTAAATGCATATTTTGACACTGTACTTTGTTCACCGTTCTTCCAAGGGAAAAAAAAATGCACCTGCAGGAAAATACACTTTTACTATATCTCCCTTATGTGGGAGAAGAATTTTCTTATCAAACGACGTTGTTATTTTCAGTTTACCTCAGGGTAAACTTGCAGATGGCCTAAACTCTGGATATCTGTCTCAGATATTTATACTATGTTTCCTGAAGGGCTTCTGTATTTAACACTGCTGACACAAGCTCCTGTAAAAGGGAAACCTCGAATACTGACAAGCAAGTCAACAATTATTTCTGTTTATCATCTCAAGCATCCAATCCCTTCGAGGCTTACCTTGCACTCCTAAGCAGTTCTTTACCCAATATAAGGGCTCTGCTTTGTCTTGCTTCCAAGCCCTGCTACATTACCCTGTATGTATACATACCAATTTAATGAAAGCTACTTTAAAGGATGATACATTCAACAGCTTAGCAGTCACGTTGAACAGCCATGCAGTATTTTGAGAACTGCATTGTTTCCAACTACAAAATCAGAACACTTCGCTTACACTCAGGGACTTCAATTTCCAATATGTGGGATACACATCTCCTTTCGGAAAGGCACAATTAGGGAAACAAGTATAAACCTCTCTTCTTTTAGATGAGATAAGGATAAATATAGTATACATGGACACCAAAAGATTACCTGTGGGAAACCTGCTTAAGAGAATGTATGTTTACACCTTCATTAAAAATTAGGAAGAGGCAAAATTAAAGCCGTCTTCAAATTTCAGGCTCCTAAGACTGCTCTGAAACATCTTTTTTGATACATTCCCCACAACAGAAAAAAAAAGAGAAAGACTTTTACAGAATGGCTTAGGCTGCAAGAGGTCATTTAGGCTATGCGGTATAATCTCTGTCCCTCAAAGTCACCAAAATTCAACTGGAAAAGGTCCTGAGAAACCTGATTTAAACCTTCTGTCATCCCTGCTTTGCAGGGAAGGTTGAACAAGATTTCTGACTTCAGAATGCTAGGAAGGTTTTCCTAAGTAACCATTAACTGGTGTTTCTTTTCTCCTGATACCCTCAAGACTAACAGCCGACTCACAAATTGCTGCACATCATGCCTCAGAGTCCAGCATTTCAAGTCAGGCACTCAAGAAATACATAATTAGAGATTAGACCTGAAAAGTCTGCTTTAAGTCATTTTACTGGGACTTGTGGACACAATGCAGCAGAAACAGGAACAACACCAACAAATTTCAAAGCTCACCCATCTAGCATGTTATACAACTCGCCTTTCTACCTTAACACTCTGGACTCCACCCGTTTTTTTCTTTCCAGTTCAACGCCTCTCCTTCTCCCAGTCCTTCCTCTACAGTGAACACGGAATCTTGTAGAAAAAAGTATTAATATATAAACTGTAGTAGACATACATATATGCATACATACATATAATGTGCATATACGAAAACCCTGATGAATTAGTGTATCTAGTTAGTCTTTCTTTTGGAAAGAAAGAAATCCCCCCATCAAAATCGTATTCCAAAAGCAGTGAAGGATTTACACTAGAAAGAATCCATCTCAGTGAAAAAGCAATTACACAAAGCATTTATGTCAAGGTCTACTTCAAGGACAAACAATAAAAGATTTTGACTACAATTCCAGTAAATATCACTATTTTCCAGCGCTTTGTTTTAAACTATAAATCATATTCTAAACCACATTATCTTTGGAATGAAGAGATGTGGCTCATGCTCCCTAGAAATGCTTTTCAGCCACAAATCTGCTAAATGCCACACCTGCCACTCTTACGCAGCTAGCTGTAATTAAATACAGACAATTTAGGAGCTGTAACTATTCTACACAAAGCATCCAAGTGGAATTATACTAATAGAAAAAGTAGAACCATATTTTCAAAACTGACCATAAAACAGAATGTTTTATATTCTGCAATCTCCCAAAGTAATGTGTGTGTTAACAAAAAAATAAGTTCCTTCCCAAAGTAGCCTACACACTTTAAAAAAAAAAAACAACAACCAAACAAAAAAATCAAGTTCCTTCCAATCACTAAAGAAAGGAAACCAACCTCTGATTAAGTCTGCTTTAATTTTTTCCTTAATTTTCTAATCCGCTGGGTAGATGTACATGTCCACTACTGGAAGTTGGAAACTAGTAAAAAGTTGAGAAACATTAACAATAAGCTGGCAGCTAAAAAATGATAAAATAAAACAGGGAGGTTTGGGTTTTTTCAAGATTAATCCAGCAAACGTTTGTCATTGGAGAACACACCCCTTTTATGATGTACCACAGTTTCTGTTGAGCTTTCCTCATTCTGCTCGATAAAAAAAATCCATAATCTTCTGCTCAATTGGCCTTAAGTATAGGTTCATGGATCTAAAAGTTATGAGAATTTGCATAAGGTTTCAATAAGACGCCATCTCAACATTCTGTGCAAGTATCAAGATATTCACTGGTACCAATGCTATGTACGTCATGGCTCTGCTCCAGAAATACACCCCCAGATTATAACAAAACTGCTGTGGATCTAATAAAGCCCTACGGAGTAAAGCTAAGGATGTAGGTAAGAGTAAACACAAAAATTTTGCCCCTTCAAGCAACAAGGAACTTATTCACTCCTTGTTACCTAGGCCTTACCTACTAATGGGTAAGTATACCCAACTCCTCTGTTTATCGAGGAGAGCAGCTGTGTTCCTAGGGTCTCCAATCTTACCTTTTTAGCTGTACTTCAGGAAGTAACAGGTTCCGTTAATTTTACTTTGGTACTTCTAAAACATAATCATACCTTTCCCCTAAATATGTCTGCTAAAAGTGAACTAATCTGTCAGCCTGTCAGTGACTTTGGGTAAGGCATTAAAAAAAATTAAAATGAAAAAATATATGCTAATAGATAGCTTAAATTTCTTTCAGGATCAAAGAATTCTATATATTTGTTATTTAATTATCTTAGCATGTATTTTTAGTAAGTACTACATACCTAGACAATTCCTCTTCATGCGTACAAAAACTGCTACCTTGTACTTTGTTGTTGTTTTTAAAAGGAAAAAGAAAAATGCCAAAAGCTGCTTAGCCAACAGAATCAGAGTGTTCTTCCTCCTCATGCTGGTACTGCAGAACATTAATTCTCCTGGTCACTTTGTACCTATATTTATATTCTTCCATCACAGAGAGGATTACTTGGCAGTGTTAAAGTGAAACACACTATTACAAGCAAAGCAATTCTCATCAGAAGTTACAACATTACTTATTTTTGTGTCCCTCTATCAGCAAAGAAACACTGAAATTCTAATTAGCAGGCAACTATAAAGCAAAGTGGTATTTCACTAAAAGAATCCAAAAAGGCCAGCTCATATTACAAGATTGTTTAGAAATTGAATTTCTACTTCGTCAGCTAGCACATATAACTCCCAGGCTTTAACCTGGGTATTGTCACTCACCATGAATTTCAAATGACAGACGCAGGCCCCCACTCTTGTTTGTTTGTTTTATCAGAGACCACCTACTGCACAAAATCAGATTGCTTTACAAAGACTTTTTTCATTATATTTATGATTACTACTTTACCCCCACCTGAGGAACTCCTGTATAATTTATTCCCTTTCAGTGAAGTAGTACTTGATCCTAGCCTTACGGCTCTCTTGCAGTCTGTGAGCCACAACCCTGACCGATACAAGCAAGCAGAGCTCTGCTGAGATTAAAAAAAAACCACCAAAACTCACTGATCGTGCTTATAATATATATTTTTAAATTATGATATGAAAATTGCTTGAATTGGCTCAATGATTGAAAATATAGTCTTTACAAAAAACAAAGAAAATTAAAACCACTACAGAGCTTCATGTCGAAGTGCATGGAGGAAAATGAAGTAGCAGGCACCTAACTGAAAAATTTATTGTCATCTTTCAGGAAAGGAAGAGTAGCTGGCTATTTGCTTTGTTCAGCGCAGAATTACATTAGGGTGCCATTACAATGGACCTCAAGGGTAACTCGGCTTTCTTTAAACATGAAACCAAGAAGCCCCCAAACAGTAATGTTATGCCTTCAGTCATGATAGCTAAATAAATGCACAGTACTCAAGTTCTCTGCAGTAAACACTGCTCAAGGGCATACTGCTGAACACATCCGCAACCCGAGATCAGACGGACAGAGCAGGGTAACAACCACCTGAATGGAATCAACTTCTCGTGAAGGATCAGAGATTTCTTCACAACTGAAGCCTTGAGATTAAGCAACATGAGTTGCACTCCAGCTAGTCTTTTCAGGTTTTATGTTCCCTGTTCAGAGGAACCAGTGGAGCACAGTGTACAGCTACTCAGGCAACACAGATCATAAATAATTCCAGGTGTGGAAGGACTGTGTTAGCCAGCACCGCACTTCAGGCGATCAGACTTCAAAGGGCTGAATACCCTCTGAACCCAATTCCGTGGGAGAATTCCCTTCTGTGCATGGAATTTACACCTTTTTCCTATAACTCCAGCTAAAAAGTCTGGTATTTCCCAAATATGCCCAGAATTAGAATGATCTCCTCTTTCTTCCACAAATGAAGACACCTGTGAAGTCCTCTATATCGTTATCACCTCTGTTGCACCGTACAGTAAACTATCGCAAACACTAAATGTAGTTCCAACGCCACTGTAAAGAAAAATTACCCCCAACTAGGGACATCATGTCCACTTGTGTACACTACAGCCCCAGAAGCATTAGCCAGAACACTACTGCTATATGTAGCATCAAAATACATATAGTGTTAGCCAGTTTTCCCAATTTACGCTTCACCATCATCTTAATTTTAGATTTAATCTATACATTACCAAATAATTCATCTGCAGCAAGCATTATACCTTACGTAAGACAAAGTAACACAAAGCTATGTACAGAGGTCAGATAACCTGAAAGAAGACTCAATATAATTTATTTTTTTTTAACAATATACGGAGTCTTTATGATATAGAGTATCTCCAGAGACCTGTACACATAGTAAGTGTAGATGTTTTGCTAGAATGTGGATCAGAAAAAGGCTTGAAATAACAACAGAAAGGACAACATTACTTGCAAGAGCAACTGATGAACAAGATATCTTTAGATCCCGCTGGTTGGAGGCCTGGATGGCCCTAGATAATCCCTATCCTCAAAGCTATATGAGAATAACACCACCTCACTAAACTTGCAGGTGCAAATAGATACTATGTTACTTTTTTCTGGTGTGGTGGTAGAGTACTTAGGCAGCCTAGAGCTTAAAATACTCTGTGCTTGCAGTAGCAGATGGGGTCTATTTCTTGATAAGTTTGGTTTGCATGAAAGATAATGTGTAAACCTAGAACAGTACACACTCATCTAAATGTAAACATGCAAGATGCCTTTAATAGGTGTCATGGCCACACAATACGCTGTCAAGACGTATATCAAAGAATACACAGAGGACAGGGAAGAGATTAAAAAGTATATGCAGATTGAACACACACTTTCTGGTCATTCTGGAGTATAAAACCTAGCTAAATATCCACTTAGAAATACTAAAGTGATTTACATCAATTAAATAGGTGGCCAATAATGCATAAAGTTCACAAAACTATGTATTTAAAAAAAACACTCAAGTTAATACTGCAGATGCGCATAGATTATATGATTGAATACGACTCTTCTAGTATGCTAATAAAAATTATTTGAAACTTTGCTCAAGAAGCAAGAATAGCCAATAAAACATATTACAAAACTGTACCACCTACCAAATGTGGAAATTAACTGATCTGTATACCAAAGAAAAATACCTACATGCTCTTACTTTTCCTCATGTGGCATGAGGATAGCTTTCAGGCTGTAGAGCTGCCAATAATATCAGATCATACAGTTTCACCCATGACTGAAAAACTATGATAAAATTAATTGCTGAAGAGGCTGTGGAGAAAACAGTCTGCAAAAGAGAGCGGCAAAACAGTGGCTGCTAAACACTACAAAATTCTTCGTTTTATGGAACTCCCTTGCACATTGGAAAAGTTCAGGTGTGCTGTCTATCACATCATGCTTCCCTGTAGCCTAATTCTCTCCTCCCCTGTAACCAACAGTCAGATAGAGCTTTACAACAAATCTAACTTCTTGCTATTCACAATGTAAAATCAAATAAAATAAAACTCTCCACGATGATTGGCAATGCTAAAGCTACAAGAAACAAATGCCCCAAGGCAAGCAAGTCACAGCTGATTTATTTTTTACCAGCACAGAGTAAGCAAATAGTGTCTAAAACTAAATCAAAGGTCCATGAGAATTGCTGGTTTCAGCAGATGGATGTGCTCACCTCCACCTCACCTCAGCTACCTCTGAGACACACTGAACTTCAACCAACATCAGCATACAGAAGCCTGATTTTAATCCCTTACAAAATGAAAGCCTGTAACATGACAGTGCCAATATTCTTGCCACATAATTCATCAGAGAAACACACTGATTCCATTTTGGGAAGAAAACACGAAGTATATCACTAAATTATAACTTGACTTCTCATGTATTGCTTCACATGCCTTATTCTTGAAGCAAAAGTGTTTTAGCTTTGAGTTAGCAGTGTGTTCAGCAAAATTTCAACAGGGTACTTCTGACTGCAGGAATTCGAGTCAGGCAATCCTCAATCAGTGCTTTATTTAGACTTGAGTAAGACTGTGACCACACGGGTCACTTTCCCCCAGTAACAATCACAGGGCACACAGCGCTCCAGCTCGTGCTTCTAATAAAACTGTGTGATTCTCTTCCTACAGTTCTCTGTTCAGTCATCTAACTTTGCTAAATTCACCCTCAGCAATTTCAAGCTACCTTGGACAACTTTGAACTTCTTGGAGTTTTCACACAATCCTCCACAACATCTCAATATCCACAACCTCCAAACGAGGAGGTCTTTCACTTCAGATGTTTTCAAAACACCTGTATGATCAAGCCCTAAGTAACTGAGAAAGAATAAAAATCAAACTGCATTCTCATTCTTATCTTAAGGAAAACTATACTTTCTTTTCCTCCATTCCTCTGTTATTTTTCATTTTCATATGCACCTTGTTTCTAGGTTTTAGGTACTACCAGTAGCACAGCTGCCAAAAATACTCCTGATTCTTCTGGAGGCTCTTATGGCTCAGTTGCAAATACAGGAAGGAATTGATATCATTTGGTTAAGCTCCATTTTTTCAAGCTTAACTTGGTAGACTCACAAAGTCTGAGAAAAAAGCAATAAAGTTGTTTTCCATCTAAAGACCTGAAAACAGACAGGGAGATGAGTTTAGCCTATAGACATTCTCTGAACTGTAATGAGGAGCAATAACTGTAACTCAGCAGTTCAAACTCCACGCACTCATAACCCAAGGTGATGGTGAGTCCTCTGACAATCACAATTAAACACAAAATACAGAAGGGAAGAAGATTTGCTCCTTGTGACTTCAATGATATGCAGGCACTGGAAAAACTAATTATTTGAAATACGTCAGCATAAGAAACGTCGCAGCCTAATCAGAGTTACAAATCTCAGAGAAAAGGCCATGCTGCTATGGTGCAGCTCCCTCTGCAAGACAATGAGAAAATGTCAGTCTCAGCATCACCGCTTGAATCCATTTACGGGCTTCCAGTTGTGGGAGATCAGTAATTCAAAGTGAAGGCAAGAGATGTCAGCTAGTAAAAGTCACACAGAACAACAGACCAGGCGAGTGCTGGCTCCGTGTTGTTAATGGCTCCGTGTTGTTAATGAAGCTGGGTGTTGATCCCTCCCTTCAGTAAGCAGAAGAAATCAATATAACTGAATTCAGTAGCTGATTTGTGTGCTCTCAGCAATGAATCTGGTTGTGCTAGGGGCTTTCACACGGGGGATTACTAGAATTAAAACAGAACCCTTTTATTAGTGAGATAAGTAGATAAATGTTGAAATTATAACAGAATCCTTCAAGGTTAAAACCTAATAGTATGTCGGAAGGAGCCCTTATCTTTTACAGTGGGAAGTCAGTCTAAATTAAAATGCAATTCTGTAGTTTAGGCAGCTCAAATATAGCACCAAAGAGAATTGATTCCTCCTCCTCCTAGCAATAACTCAGATCAATGCCATGGGATCAAAGCCCAAACACCCTTTCTGCAGATTAAAGCACCGTGTGCCAGGCTGGCTGAAATGCATCATCTCTGACTTCAGGTCCACGCCTCAGCCTCTGACGACAAGGTAGATTCTTGCAGAGGTTATTCTCTCTTGAACCCAGACACCGTTTGTGCATGGTTGAAAAGACAAGGCATCTAACCTATGATTTCTTCTTCCGAATTGTTTATGTGCACTGAAAGAGAGGCAGGCATCTACCCAGCAGAGGCAAATTGCCAGGCACCACTAGACACGATACTGCACAGACACACTGCAAACTGGCATGCAGCCCAGAAACCTGCAGAGAAAAATAACAGGTTTAGGTCTAAAACCCTCAGAAGACCACACCAAGTTTTTGCACCAAAGAAAGGCGACAGGAAACAAACTGTTCTGTAGCCTTGAACTTCCATTGGCCAGAGGAAGCTGGAAGCTAGGTTACAAATTACACATTTATAGCAATTTATTAAAATTGGCTACAAAATAATGGATGTAGATTCTGAAGACCACCTGCTTTTCTATACACCAGGTCAAAGCTCAGCCCTTGTAAACTGCATCATTTGATTGTCTTACACATTATGTGTCAGACAGGCTGGAAGAAGGTACAGAGGTACTGCAGGGATTAAAGCAAGCCTCTGACCTTGAAACACAGCGCTTGCCCACCATGGGGGACAATTTATTAGTTATGTTGGTAGGGGAACACAGATGGGTGTTCTGATAAAATGTGGTGTACATCAGTACTCCGCAATACAGAAACGCATGTGATGCGCATGTGTAACACAAAATTAAAGCTCTCCAGAATGGAATTTTTCAAGTGTGTCACTGCCTGCAGCTTCAGAAGTGTTTGGAAATTTGCAGAATATACATCTTAGTTGTGTTGTATACGGGAACACAAAAAATCAGAACTAGAGTTAGAAGTAGATTAAGATGATTTAAACTTTAGTGAAGGAAATCACACAAATGATTTTCTCTCTTAAAATTTTACATATTTCACTTCTTTCTTGGTAGACGCAACCAAGAATTCTTTGTGCAGTAACATTTTGTTCAGAATTCAGGTACAGGTTCACAACGTACACCTGAAGTCCATTTTCAAGGTACATTTTACACATGTTAAAAGGAAAAAAGACCAAAGAAATACTTCCCATGAAAATCCGCAGTACTACACGCAACGGCCACGTACCTCATTATCATACAGAGCATGATCAACAAGATATTGTTTTTTCCCCCAAAAAAAATTTTTTTCCCCCAAAAAAAACACACTGCACCACTGAACTGAACAATACACAGAGAGGAAAAAAGAACTACGAGAAATATGTGGAGTATTTTCCATGCTAAAAGGCCACTCCTTGATTGTGTTATATAGTGTAACACCTAATTAAATTAGAAAAGTCCATTCTGGAGAGAAAGAAAGAAAACTTTTAGCTGTAAATAAAAGTCCCAACACAGATTTTTAAAGGTTCTTGCTAAACACACTCTAGAAACAAAACAGCGGTCAGACTCAGAGCATTGCAATTGCCAGACCGATGTACTGAGAACAATGGCATGGGAAGTCTGTGATCAATCACAGTGTACCTAACATGAAGCACTGTCTCAGACCTGATCTTCAGCAAAATGGAAGAGATGTGACAACAGCTAGCCCTGTCATATACATGGAAAAAAACACGATGAAATTATAGAGAATTTGGGGATTTAGAGAGTCTCATGTGGCCCCTGGAATACAGAAATACACCCATATACCCTAAAATAAATCTTGCAACTTATTGGAGACAAACTAGAGAACAAACCAACTTTTTTAATACACTTCACAACTACATATTTTAAAATGTACCATGTGATGGTGCCTCTGTCACAAATGCAAAGATACTACAACATAACCAAAACCAAACTCAAAATTAGAAACCAATTGAAATAATAAATCCACTTTAGGAAGCCTGTATGTTCTTTTCACAGTAAATCTAATTAAATGTGTAACTGCAACTCATTGCCAGAGAGTATAATTCAACTGTAAAAAAAAAAATGATTTGCAATGTTTTTAAAATTACTCCCTGACTAATGAACAAATACGTTGCTTCTCTTTAGTGAATGATACTGTTGCTACAAGCAGAGAGGTACAGTTTCCTTAACTGAACCCGGCTGCTTTACAGGCTGCTGTCCCAGACGCAGCTGTCTTTCCAATGCAAGTGCAAGAAAGCGAATGCCGGAATGGGCAGGCTTGTATCTCCCCGGCAACTGTTGCTCCTGTGCGAGCTTCCTCCGGGAGATTGCCTGATCAGATACACCCAAATCACGGGCGACAGAACTGAGCAGCAAGGCAGACATTTCATATTAAGGCTCTCTTTTTTCTTTCTAAAAAGATTGGGTAGATTGTGGGTAGCATGTGGCAATCCGTATGTGTTACATAGTGATTCTCATCCTTTCATCTTTGCTGTGATTATTATGCCTAATATTGATTTTTTATATAAATATTCAGCTACTCCAGACATTCTGTGCATGACAGTGGCAATATATATTCACCTCTGTTGACTCATAAGAGACTTTTGCCAGATGTGACCAAAATAGATTTATAATCCCATCCATTTCTTTCAAAACATTCAAAACATATAAAATATTAAAAAAAAAAATAAATCCAACAACAAAAATAACAAAAGAGCTTTGGTAAAGTGGCAAGAGGTTATAGACCTGCATCTGTCTTCAGCCCTTGACTCTTTCACTTCTCCTGATGTTTCTTCCATCATATAAGAAAACTAATCAAACCTAATCCAATCAAGTAATAAAAGTGCTACAATTTCTTAAAATGCCTTACCCTGAAAGGATTATGTTGGACATGGTGAGTAAATACTCTTTTCTGCAAAATAATATATTTAGTCTGAAACCAACATCAGCAGGCAACTGTACAGAGCTCTCAAAAAATCATCTTTTCCATGCAAACAGCATCAGGGGGCTGGACTCTGCCTGCCACAACAAAAAACTCTCCGATGCTCTGACGGAAAAGACTGTCAAGACTCAAGGAAGGCTTCGGATTCACTTCAGTACCTGAGCATACTACCTTTAAACATATCAAGTATTTTCAGTGATGTGAGACAAGCCACTTGTAGTAATGTATATAAATAACTGAATTACGTGCAATTTCCATTTTCCTTGATTACTTACCCTGTAAATGTCAGATGATCTCATATACCGTACTGAGGCATATTAAGCAGGCTTATTAATTTCTGGATTACAGAACTGAAATATTTTTAATTCATTTTAGATTATGAACAGTTTGAACTCAAAGAAATACCATCTGTCCTCAAAATTACTAGTATTTCATTCTGTTTCCTTTTTTTGAAACCCCAGTGTTACTTTACAAAGAAAGAGAGTAATACTAAGAGGTTAAATGAGCAATAAAGACCAGATTTCTTCAAGAGCTAGACTAGAAAATAAAACCCAGGAGTCCTATGTGCTTGCTAGTTTTCCCGAGCAAAACTTATCATCATTAATTTGGCCATGAGAGCCTGAACCTATTCTTAAAATTTTATACAGGAAACTGCTGAACAAGTATTTTTTTCTCCCCTTTTTTAAGCTTTAGATTTAAAATTAGGCAAATAATTATTTATTAATACTAACTGTGTCGCTTTTTGTTCTTAACAATAGTTTGTCATAATTGAGAAGTTTATCCACGATTCTTTTGACCTAAAAATCCCAGATTAAATAACTAATAGCTAAAATCAGTTTAGATGCTATGAATCAACCTTACTAATTGGCAAAAACCTGGATTAGAGATTGAAAATGCAGTGGTCAAATCCAATGTTATCCTCTCAGAGTATCCAGCTTTAAATTCAGATTACCTGATGTGTATCTAAGGAAACAACATTGATACCAATCTGTCTATTTAAAAGGCTTATTTCTATTTTCTTGTTAGATTCAGTTAGGGCTGTTAAGTAAACACAGTTGGGAAGCATTAAAGCAGTATGAGCTTGGAATCAGTAATTGAAATAAAAGAAAAAAACACCAACCCATCATTTATACAGAGGACTGATTTAATTTTACAAACATAACCAGAGGTCAGCAGGAAAAGCACCACCTCTCTCTTTGAATTGCCAAATTCCCAAGTCTCCTTAGGCAACAGGAGAGCTTATTTGACTGCAGAAGAAGGGGCAGATCAGACAGTACAAGTTGCCCAGGAATCACAGACAGCCCAGAAAAACTGCTGCTGCAGAAAAGCTGGAAACTGTTTTGGACACCTCATAGTGCTTCCTTCATACCGCTACTTCTTCTTACAACAAAGGACGTTTCCAATCTCTAGACATACGCCACAGAATAAAGACAAGGTCAAGCCTACTCTCACAGCAACGTTCCTGTCCCAAACTAGAAACCTGATGTGCAGTCCTTCTGCAGTTTCAGAAGGCACTAACAGCTCTGCTGTGTCTTTATGGAAAATGGAACCTTTGCTTGTCTTGTTTTTGGCATGCTCTTGCCCTGAGTGGTGAGAACTTTATGCGAATGCACGAGCACACAGACTAACAGTTGTTTATGACCTGAAACTAGTAACTGCAATTTCACTCTCTTTATGAAAGCNATAAATGTTTTTTGAAACTACTAGCTGACAACAAAAGTTCCATTATTTTCATGTAGAAATATCAATCTAATGGAATTTTGATAAATGGATAAACTTGTTCTCTGCTCTAATGTGAAACCCACACTACCTCTCCCATTCTTCGCCCCCCAGACTTTTTTTTGTTAAGCCTTCCCTACCTCAGTTAGGCTGGAATGAAGAATGAATTGATGCTGCATCTGAAGAGAGGTTTCACCAGTGTATTTGCACTAGTATTCATATTTTGTATGAACACTTGCTAGCTGTGTCAATTGTTAAGATAAACTGAGAGATAAAAAAAAAACAGGATGTAAAAATAACTATCTATAAAATATATTAATGCCTAGACTCCCAATAGCTTGACTAGATTGATATGTAATTTCCACCTCCATCTCTTTTTTCCCTTGTTAAAGACAAGCATGAAGTTCATCCTTTTCTAAAGTTCAGTATATCCATGAGTTCACAAAGACAATTCCCCATGGACCCGAGATTTTATTAGCAGCGGTTTAAGTACTTACTCAGCCAACGGAATACATTTAAATTAGTGAAGTGTTCTTTAACTGGAGGTTGAGTTCTTGTCCCTCCCTCACTATTAATTGCAGCCGATTCACTGCAGTTGACCTTCTTTATGAAGATTAATGAAAATAGGGTTTTGGAACTTCTTGGCATCAGGCATACATGGTTGTACACTGAGCATTAGAAACTATCTGACAAAGTGAGATAGTAAAAGGTACCATCCACGGGACACAAGAAGGTTGTTTGAGCAGGGCAGTAAAATTCACATCATGTTTGCCAGTAGCATCTTCAGCAGTACAAATAAGTTTGCATAATTAGTGACCTTTCCTAATATATCTTTAGCAAACTATTTTTACGGTATCTTTCTGTAGTAGCTCTAAAGCAGAGTGCATCAACAGATGTGCAAAACCCAAACATACAACTTTTATTAGAATGATACCACCTTTCTGCTTAATAAAATTGTAATTTTTTTTTTTTTTTTTAGTTTATACTTGGAGGGTTTTTTTGTTACAGAGAATGGCTTTGGAAATAGGCCAAAGTAGCAAGCCTGTTTCACACACAACATAAATCTTTCTTCCCTCTTTTCAACTAAGAATGGAAATTACCCACTGGAGGGGGTCTGCTCCTAGCAGCACCCACAGATGCAGAGAGCACACTCCCTGCTCCGTCAGACTCCGCTTTCTATCTGCAGCCTCCCTCATTTTCTTCAGGCAGTGCCACTATCCTCCGCAGACAGCCTAGCAGTCTCTTCCCACTTCTAGATCCTCCTCAGTAACGAAAGAAATATAAAACAGACTTCTCCATTCCCTACTCAAAATGAAATGTATAGAACTACACATCACACTACATCTCCAGGAACTTTCTTTATTATTATGTATTTATTTTGTGGGGGTGGAAGGCTGGGAGGAAAAAAAAAAAAAGTGGTCTGAATCTTACAAAATACAGTCGTTAATACCATTTAAGAAAGAAAGATTGAATACTTCTCAATGGATATGAAAAAAGCAGAAAAAACCCAACAGCAGAAACCTGAAAGCTATTTCCATACACATAAACAAAACACCTGAGATGTATTCCTCACTTTTCATTGTTTAATGAATAGAACAAATGAATTCATATCCTTATTTCTGTCTCACTCATGAGGCTGTGTTTTCCCAAGTGCAGCAAGCTAAATTAAAAAAAAAACAAAACACTACACTTCAAGTTTACACCTTGACCCTTCCTATATTGTGTAATGGTGAAAAAGAAAAAACTTTTCCAGCACAAGCAGTTTGAATGCTGAAATGTTATCCCCCTCCCTAACCAATTAATTTTAAGACTAAAAAAATTTTAAAAAGATTAGACAGTGATTAGACAGTTATTTTCCTTTTTTTTTTTGCTGCTTCCTTGTTAACGCTTCTGTGAAGTACAAAAGGCTATAACAAGATATATACACAAGTTTTTAAATTAATTTTCTAAACACTTACTATTTGGGATTGTCAATCTGCTTTTTGGACATATTTTTTGAAGTATCTGTGTACAACCAGCTGTGGTAATGTGGCATGTATAATTTACATCCTTATTACCCATTCTAATAACAGGTAAACACACATTAGAATGGCTGGTAAAATGAAAAAATATCTTAAAAACACTTATTAATTGAAAAGCATATAAAACCATACTGTAACTTTTCTAATTCCTCCAGCGCTACTTGAGGAGATGCAACAAAATAACTCCCTCATGAGCTTAAGATTTTACCACAAAAATAGCCATAGAGACATTCTTTAAAAACTATTACAAACTTACACAAAATGTACACATTAAGGCAGTTACGTAACAACGTCAAAAGAATCAGACTAATGTGTTACAAAGTGAGATCAGCACATGTGTACTGCTTAAGTACGTGCATGCACTATAGGGGAGAAATCTGATCTTTTCCAATGGCAAATCATGACTCAGCCAAACCAATCCACATCATATGCTAGATGCTTGTACACTTTCAAACTCGCTGTTGGAAATTTAAAGTAAATAAATAAATCTGTCTATGGAGTACCTACTTTTATTAAGATGTAATAATCTCTTTAGTCAGACAAAGATTTGAGATGTTTCCAAAGTGTAATTACAAAATTTATGTGCCCTGATTTTTATATTATTCATATTTTTCCAAGTACAAATACTAAAAGTTACAAAGGTAAAAAACCAGAAGGACACCAAGTACAATAGGAAAGGAAATTATTTTCATTATTTCAAATTCAGTTTCTAAAAGTCTCTTTCACTATAATTTAACATTCTATTCCTTTCAAAACACATGATTCCTACCACAACAAAAACCAAGCTACATGGTAAATACACAAGAATACTTTTCCAGTGTCTTTTATCAACTTGCTACCAATATCCATATCAAATGTAAACACAAAATTAGTAATATAAAAAATAAAATGCATTTCAGGGCTCTCAAACTCCTACCTAAAATTTTGAATTTGTTTCACCAGTAATTATTTGGGCTTTATTTTCACAGGTAACAGACTCGGAAAAGAAGTAACTTGTTTCCTCCTAGCAAGGAAGATGGGAAGAATTACCAAGACAAATTACATGCTGGGATTATCATACAGTGTTAACTTGGCAGAAATCACCTCTTATGATCTAAAGCCAAAAGATTTATTCTGCTATGCAAAGATGCCATTTTCAAAAATGAGCACATGAAGTTCTCTCAAGCACTTTTTTCCTGGCAGAGGAAGGAGGTTACCTACGACCATGTGATCCCATTACAGGTAGAATTCAATGATATGAAACCTGAAAATGAAGCCACATGCATTTTCTCACTTGGCTTCAAGTTTTGTTTCAAAGTCAGGCAGAGACACACCAAACTGCTCAGTGAGTTTATGACTGATTTGTTTTATCTGAACAGATTTGTGTCTTAGAAAAGAAATTATGCTAACTCCTCAGTTGGATAGAACTGCTGCAAAAATCAGATAAAAGGAAATAACTTCCATTTATTTCATTCTGATTTCATTAAAATCTGAAATTCAATGAAAAATTCATATGTATGAGCTGCTTTATATAACATAAATAACCATACAGTAGAAACCCCACCAATAGATTCCACAAAGCACTCTTTACCTAAACCATTTTGCTAAGATACCCTAGTAGTGCTAACTACCCAGTCAACCCCCAACTTCATCCTTCTGGGCACCGCTTGCCTCTGCCCTTTGGAGGTCCTGCACCCATACCACAGACGTTTGCTCAACATGAGTAGAAAACTACCGACTACATCACTCCTTTGAACTTTCGTCACTGAACTGAATAACCTGTGGGAAGGACTTGATTCTCTGGAAGCTACAAGTACATACGATGGTCACTGATGGCGACCCTGGTCCTACTCGCATCAGTTTTTTGCCCCCCTGACTTTAGTTAGCAGCTGGATAGGGATCATGAGTTCTATTTAAGCCCAAAGTTCCATCACCTGCAATTCAAATAGTTTTGTCTTGTTTTCTTTTTTTTTTTTCTCATGCCTCTATAGGTATTTTGAAAACAGAATTTATGAGGTGAGCAAGCATTCTACAATGTGGTTTTAATTTACATGCAGATATCCTGCACAGTTTCATGTCTCTGTCATTGTGATTTAGAAATTAAATTATTTCTAATCAAAACCAAACACTGGCAGCCCTTTGCATACATTTAATGGCTTAGGTGAAACCCTGGCAGCAAGGTCATTTCAGACAAGCCCTTCCTAATGCACTCAGTATTTAGAGATGCCTTTCAGTATAAGCCAAGTGATTAAACCACTTCAAACTATGTGCTGACTATCTGTAAGCACAGGCAAAAGCAATACAAGCCCATTCAATACTGTCCGAAAAACGAGTTTCAAAGCTAATCAAAGGTTATCAGCAGATTAGGTTCTCAAGCTCTCTTCCTTTCACATTCAAACCAAAAAGCAGTCAGATTTTACTGTAACAAGTCTGCCCTCTCAAAAGAAACAGTCTACTTTACTCATTCAAACAGACATGAAAGACCTTCTTAAAGTAATAGCTTTTGGCAACAACCAACCTTGAATACTTTTAAAACTGTGATCTCCAGTAAAATTCTCCAAGCTACCAGATTTCCCTCTTCACTATCTGTTGGGACACCTGTTGATGGCGACACCGGACACTGTTTCCAAATGCTGACCAGATCTGCAAACTTCAAAAAAAACCAAGCCCACCCAATGCCATCCTGTAAATTTTAAAGCCAGCTATCAAAAAGCTTTGTAAAACTGATAAATCATGGAGAAAGTGTCTTTATTTTGGAAGTAGATATTCCTGATCAGGAACAGATAAGTACCAATTACACAGAACCAATGCACTCCGTGCTATTATTCCTGAAAACACCAAAGAGAGATACCTGGATACCTGTTGTATTCACTTTCGTTCTGCAATGAACATCTATGTGCAGGTCATGTTTTACTTCTTCAGGGGTATCTGTTTTTGTATTGACTGAAAATTACAATGGTAATTTATGTCCTGCACTTCCATACTGGATCACTGCAATGTTTTATTTTATTGATTTCCTGGCAGCCCTTTGCATACATTTAATGGCTTAGGTGAAACCCTGGCAGCAAGGTCATTTCAGACAAGCCCTTCCTAATTCTGCTCACTTCACCTCCCAACAACACCATATCGTTAGCTTCTAATTAAATCTTGTACATTTGGGGCTTTTTTAATCTATAAAGGTTCTTAAATATTAAGTCAAAATTTCTCTTTGTCCTCTGGCGTGTACCCTGTTTCCCTCATACACTCAAGCCCAGCAAAGCTTTTCTTTAAAGGATTTCCCTATTGATTGAGTGCTTTTTTTTTTCCCTGCTAAGCTTTTAGGTGCTGTTAAGCTTGTATGTCAGATCAACCATTTGTTACGTTTAGGCTGACAAACTTTCAGCTTTTAACTCGAGCCTCAGAGCTCATTTACTTATCTAATGTAAGCTTAATTACCTGTGTTGCTAAGTCTGTTAAAAAAAAAACCCTGAAATATTGTACCTGGCATGAAAAATCTTCCAACAGGCCACTTTGGTAGCCTGACAATTGACAAGGCTTTGATTCTTCAGAGCACATACTGATTTTGGACTCAAAGGACCAAGATTAAATGACAATCCCTCTAATAGCATAGAGGCTGCTTGCAGGGCCCACCCTCAGCAAATGGCTTGGGCAAAAACACCTACTAAAATAAGAGCATGAATGTAAATAGCACGTATGGACTGAATACACCAAATTGCCTGCCGGGTGTTTGCCTCAAACTGGTCATGTCAAAAGAGGCTGCCCTGAGCCCCTGTGTTCACAAGGCAGCTGTGTTCTACACAAATGCACACGCACAGACATTGCAGTTCACAGGCAATCTTCCACAATATCTGCTTTAGCATCTTTCCTACTGTTCAGAGAAAAGTAAAAGATTAAGACATCTGCCATATACAAATGGAAAATCAAACAAGTTCAAAACCTAATCTCCTGCTTTCTTCATGTTAAGACAGTAATTACTAAACGCAGGAGTACGTTGTCACTTCACTATAGTGTTCATAGTCTGAAATTCAGAAATTACTTTTCACACAAGGAACTCTAGCAAAGAAAGTGTGATAAAAATGAATAATTAAATTACTTTTGGATGGCAATGGAATTATTGGATGAAATTTTCTCCTACACATGAGATCTTATTGCTGGTCCACAAATATACATTACAAAAGGAAAATGCTTTTGCATGTAATATATGGGTATATTGTTTTAATTTTATTACATAGCCTTATGCCACACATTACCATCATCATTACAGATACCATTCTCACCTGGAGTAAACTTGCAAAGTTGCCATTTTAACAGAGCTCTGCTGAATTCCAGCAACTGCTGAACTACCCAGTACACGCAGTGAAGGCAATAGATGTACTGAACAACTAATCGCAGCAGATTTCATCAATGTTCAGTACGCTGTGATTACAATTTGGTTTAAAACTACCTATAGACAAGACAAAGCACTAAAAATTTGTTTGAGAACAAGGCTACATTCACACAAAATAGAACGCCAAGGCTCCCTCCAGTACAGGCTGAATTCCCACTGCTGACGGCTATCAGAATGTGACAGGAAAATCTGTATGCCAGTTACAGACAGATCCAAATGGGACAGATGCTCATGGAATATGAGCATATTCGAGACAGCCAGCATGGTTTCACCAAGGGCAAGTCCTGCCTCACCAACCTAGTGGCTTTCTATGATGGTGTAACAACAAGAGTGGACAAGGGAAAACCAATGGATGTCATCTGTCTGGATTTTTGTAAAGCCTTTGACACGGTCCCCCACAACATCCTTCTCTCCAAATTAGAGAGCCATTGATTTGATGGGTGGACCGTTCGGTGCATAAGGAATTGGTTGGATGGTCGCAGCCAAAGGGTAGTGGTCAACGGCTCAATGTCCGGAGCGAGACCAGTGACGAGTGGAGTCCCTCAGGGGTCCGTACTGGGACCAGTCCTGTTCAATATATTTATCAATGACATGGACAGCGACATCGAGTGTGCCCTCAGCAAGTTTGTAGATGATACCAAGCTGAGTGGTACGGTTGAGACACCAGGACGGGATGCCATCCAGAGGGACCTGGACAAGCTGGAGAGGTGGGCCTGTGTGAACCTCATGAGGTTCAACAAGGCCAAGTGCAAGGTCCTACACCTGGGTCGGGGTAATC
>Ga0065711_1005862_pt1 | contig 21618 bp, 12 predicted proteins | sample Hoacrofraction12_FD_59098 | JGI IMG/M metagenome (GOLD analysis project Ga0065711, IMG submission 59098) | Hoatzin crop microbial communities from Cojedes, Venezuela - Epithelial fraction 12 v2 (version 2) | ecosystem: Host-associated > Birds > Digestive system > Esophagus > Crop | place... | reverse complement strand
CAGTACTCCAGATGAGGCCTCACCAGGGCAGTGTAGAGGGGAAGGAGAACCTCCCTCGTCCTACTGGCCACACTCTTCTTGATGCACCCCAGGATCCCATTGGCTTTCTTGGCAGATGAAATTGTAGCCCTGTTCCCATACTGTACCAAACATCTGCAACGCTGTTACTGAGCTGTGGTCCAAGAACTGAAGCAATGTAATTTCGCAGGGGCCAGAAAAGAACCCACTTGGGTAATATCTGTCTTTACACCAGTGTGCAGGCACATAGTACAACTGATAGTCCTGCCTAGATGAAAGGAAACATGTTTCAGAATAATTTTTTATATCGAGCTTTGAGTAAAAGCAGATTTGAGTCTTACCCTGAAAAATGCTGAGAATGTTGTTCTAAATCCCTTTAATTTTGATATTTTGAGAGATAACGCTAACAAGTATTTGAATTTTTCAGACAGGGAACTCTTTGAAAACTTTTCAAGCATCAAGGTATTGTCATGGATTTTGACCATTTTCTGAAAATGTGAAATACCACTACACTTTCAAAAATATGTTATATGCCATGAACTATATGTTATGAATTTTGAAAGCTGTGTATTTAGGTAATCCTTCACAATTTTACCCAAATTCTGCTTCCCTTTTGCTAACAATTGCTCATCCTCTATTATTCAATAAATTCTAGTACTATGCTGCCAATGACATTTCATTGTACAGGTGCAAAAGTAATTTTAAAATGTTGATTTATTATTCACTGTCCGTGTTGTGACCATATTAATAGTCACACAGGAAATTAGTTTTCTGTGTATGTTCTTTAGTAGACAGACCAGTGTGTTTTACTTTTGCACATTTTAATTTTCATCTTCATTGTCTTGTTCTTGCTAAAATATCATCATGTCTGGATATCACCTCTATCAAAAGAATATTCCTATTTTCATTGTTCTAAAGGAATTAATTAAAATATTTGTGCTCTTTCACAAATTTTTCAGTGTCTTGTTTCATGTATTAATATCACAGATCTTTAGCATTTCTGTCTCTTTTAATTTTTTATCAGCATACACAAAAATTTAATTTCATAGTGTTCCATTTTGGCTTTAAAAGATCACATTTCTCAAAAAAAACAAAAAGAAACAAATATTTTCCAATTTTTATTACAAATTTATGAAACTTTTTTCCCTTAATTTGTCCAAAAACCTAAAATGCAACTGCACCCTTTAAAAACCATGTTCATAAGAATTAATAAGTTTGGAAAAATAAAAATGATGCCTTTTTTCTGGAGCTAGGCTTGATGTAAGTGGGCATTACGATGTGTTCTTTGTGTAGCTATACCTTTTCCCCTAAACTATAGCTTGTTAAATACCTAATGTCTTGGCCAAAAAATAATACCAAGCGTACCAGCAGATGGTTTGAATTGAGATCAGCTGAGGTCTTTTCATTTGTAACCAAAGAGCTACTTCAGCTGCAGGTTTCTTATGCGAAAGCCTAGGAAGTAAACATGCTTGTCCCACTAATGTTTGTAAAATTGTTGCTTGTACATCAGCTTGTGTGGTTTAGTTCAGGTTATGCATTTTCTTTTTGTTTGCATTTTTCAATGTTCTTTTATACTGGATAAAATGCCAGAGCAGGGTAAGTGTAATAGCATCTTAGTGCGACACTGTCCCTAGTCAAATAAAGCATACATGGTTTTTTGCAAGTTTGAGGAAAATTTTCAGTTACCTTTTCACTTTCTGAGTGCTAATGAAGAAAGAGCATGTCTTTTGAGAAGGTGTGGCTGAGAGATAATTACTTTCGCAGATTAAACCTAGTATCTTTCTTTTTACCATTTAACTTTTCAAATCATTTTACACATACAGAACATTTGTGTCTAATTGGATGAAGGATCTTAATTCCTGTTACAAAAAAAAATACTGTTAAATTGATATTACTTCATTGATTTTAATAAAGCCTTTGAAGATCTGAGAACAAAGGGACCTATTGGTTCTGTAATTAGTAAAGGATTTATTCAATAAGTTATCGGACAAGTTAATTTACAGGACTTAATTTTGCTATTGAAAGGTTTACCCTCCTTCCCTCCAAAATTGGGATGATGGACCATTCCAATACTGTGAAGGTGATGACCTTGTGATAACCTGTGTGTTCATCAGTCAAATTACTGTCCCCAGTAATGATAATGCCAAAGCTCTGGAACACTGGGGCAGCTAATCTGTATTCAAATTACACTCAATGAAACAGCAAGCACAATTCGAGTAATAACTCACTAGCACTGAGAGGTGAAGGGAGATGTTCAGACCCCTTCATGCAGATTGGACATTATCATACATTTCTTAGGTGTTGGACAGGTCTGCATGAGAGGGTTGTTAATGAAAATATCAATCAAAAACTCTGCTGACTTAATGGTCAATTTAAATTAATTAATTGGAAAGGAAAAAGTTGAGAAGGACAGCATTGATTGTTTAGCTCAAAGCAGTTGGCAGGCTAGGAGAATGAGGTTGCCCAAATACAACAATGTTACCTATGTCATCTTGAGTTTGAAAAGATGAGGAAAAATACTAGGAAGCTGTAATTTGAACACTTTGATACTTTGAAGCATGGTTCACTGGGTTTGAGGATGGAGAGCTGAATGTAATGGTGTAATATTTGCCTTGGGAAGGAAATCTACAGGAGAGGTAGAATTGGGTCAGGATGCACCTGCTGAGGATTCGACCCTCACTTCGCAGTCACATGTAGGATTTCTTTCATTTGTGATTTTTTTTTTTAATCCTTACTGCTTGTAATTTCTAGCTTAGAGCAAGTTTGTTAGTTGTACCTAAAAATCTGACTCTCTGGAGGTTAGTGGAGGACTCTTGATATAAGGGAGTGAGAATTCCAGCCTGCATTTGCAATAGGGCCCCTCACAAGGAAACCTGTGTTTCAAGAAAACATTTAATGCCTGGAAGCATTTATGAGAATTTTCTTATTAATGTGGAAGGAAAAGGATCTGATATTTTGTGAAACTGACGTAAAGTCTTTGGGATAAATAAAGTATTAAAACTCTATTTTTATTGTATATTTTGAAAATAAATACTTTAAATGAATCATAGAATCATAGAATAATTTGGGTTGGAAGGGACCTTATTGATGGTCTAGTTCCAGCCCCCCTGCTGGAAGATGCTTCCTTTACCTATGTCTATATTTATACTTATATGAATAACTAAACATTAGCAAAATTTTACTAGGAAAAGACGTCCAAGCTATTTGAAAATATATTTTGTTCATTACATAAGTAAAGGTTATAGAACTTTGGTGTGGGAACAGGCTAAGGCTTGAAATCAAGTCAAGATCTTGTATCAGATTCCTGTGTTCTGTACCTAAAACTCAACACTGGTTTTAAGCTCAGTGCTAAAGAAAAACAACAAGATTTGATAAATTTATTAGATTTTAGCTGTCTAAAGCACTATCCAAACTTCCTGCTACTTGCGTTGGGTTGTGATGTGGATGCAAAGTAAGAACTGACGATCCAAAATATTTTTGCAGATCCTGGGAAATCCAAAACTGTTACTCCAAAGAGTTTTTATCCAAACACTCTGTCTTGTCTTCAGCCAACTATTTTGTTATGGCTTTAATTTGTTTCCTAAATCTGCTGTTTCTAAATCACACACTGTCATTTGCATCAAAGCAGAATATAGACATCAACCTCAAGTATAATGCAGGGGTAAGTAAATGTGAGGCATAAAATGAAATGTGGATGAGCAGCTTCTCTGTGGAAAGAGTCTGACAGGCAGCACTGGGGATGGTTCTGATATTGCTATTATTATAATTCTTTGTATTATTACAAATGGGATGGGAACAGTAAATTGGCCTAATGAGACAGAAAGGAACCAAAATAGAACAATTAGCCACTAAACACAATATGGTGAATATATATTTGAGTAAATGACAACAGGTGGAGAAGTACCTGACACATTAAAAGGGAAATAAGGACACTGGACTGACTTGTTATTCCTTCTTTTGCTTCTCCACATATCCTTTCCCCAAAGCAGTATTAAAATGATACTATAGGACTCTAATAAGGCACTGCATTCTCAGCCAAATGTAACTTGGTCCTCAGTAGATCTCAGGGGCAGGTCTCCAAACCAGATTTCATCCCTGACATAGAAAATGCTTAGCATAATGCATATACAGTGGATTAGGGCTTCTCTGCTACTGAATATGCTGCAAAGAAAATTTACTGAGGCTCAAAAATCCCAAACAAGACATGGCCGTCTTAAGACAATTGCAGTCTCCCAAAATATTCTGTCACAATGTAAATCTTAATTTTCAGAAGCACTGAGACATGTTTTTAGTTCTCTCCAGCAGCTAGCACTCACCTTTTCTATCCTATCTTGGAGAATATTTCACATAGGTCCCAAGAGAACAAAGGTGAAAACAGTTCCGACACTGGAAGGGCGAGCAGCACACCAAGCAAAGACCATGATGGCATGGCTTTTTCAGCAGAGCAACTCAGCACAGCCCAGACCTCATGATTCTGCAGTTCACAGATGTGCCTGGCTGAACTGACTTATTTGTTGCTGGACTGTGTTAATATAATGGCTGTACAGCTAAAACGTAATCTCAGTAAACGGTGTTTGCTGTTTGCAGAAGCCCTAGCCTTGCTTTCAGATCTAATCTCCCAACAAAGCCATTCCATGGACTACTCGCCACGCGTGGACTACTCACCACCCTGACATCAGCTGAACCCCTCTGGACATGGTTCTTCCACCCTAACATTCAACCAATACCACCCCAGCTGTGGCTATATTCCTATAGGGTTATACAACAGCTGTAGAAGTTCTTTATCTAGAGGTATTTCTGGGGCCTTTGTACGGTTGTAACCACGTCTACCCCTGCATATACTATTCTGTTACACTGGTGTGCTTGGAGAAGCACATTTATGGAGGGATGAAACCCATGTTGAAGAATGTTAAGGAAGAGTAGGGCAGAAAACATGTGCGATAATATGGTTACTAGTGCCTTTATCCCAGCTCTGCTGCAGTTTTCTCATTTAGAGGGTAAAGATAATAACCAGTCACCAGGAAGTTTTCACTTCTAATCCCAACACTGATTCTTTCTGTGGTTTTCAACAAGCTGCTTAGACTGACCACATTGTTTCACCATCTCCAGAAAGGAAATAGCAGCATCCAATGCATCCACTGGTCGTGCATGTCCAAACCTCTTCCCAACACTAGCTTTCCTATGTGCAGTATGAGGACTGGACAAATCTGCCCCTGTGTTGCCTGAGCAGTGTCTTGCTTAGGGGAATGGATTCCTCAGCAGGTCCCAGGAGCCTTAAGGCTGAAGAAATTAGGATTGTCTGTGGGATCTAGTGATAGTTGTTGGATGTCCCCTTTGGTGTGAGGGTAATGCAAAAGTGCATGTGAACTATTTTCAGTTGGACTATAAAGACAGAATTAAGCTATGAGGGGATATAATTAGAACACAGCCTCTGTTCTAAATTTGGGGATTAGATACTACGCCTGTGTAATTAATCAGGCTGAATGAAGTCATCCTGGAGTATAATTGCATGGATCATTTTATTATTCTTCTGGCTCAGGGTAACAGATTCTATGAGGAGAACCTGTGAAGGGCAAAATGGTGCCGTGGTTGGAGCGAGTCAGGAAATGGCCTGTGGCACTACTGGAGATGCTGAGGGCAGGGACTCAGTCCCGGAGCTCTGAGATCAGCCACAGCTGGGCCGATTCTAGCCTATGCCTCAGTGCACTCTGGGACCCTCTCCTTAGGCTTCATAAAATCTTCAGCTCCAGTTTTGCAGACTCTTACACAATCTTAACATTACCCAACACAGAAAGCAAAGCAGATGCAAACGTCGTTAAAAAAAGATGACGTTTGCTATGTAAGTGTATTAGGACCTGGCCGTGAGCAGAAAGTATTACTACTGTTTTATTTTCTTATGAATAACAATAAAATATTACACTGACTGCAAGCTTGATGTGAGAGCTAGTAATATTATTGCTCTTGTAGTATTTAGTTTGCTTGTATTTTCTCTTGACTCCAGATGGATTTTAATTTTGCGTATGGTTGCTACACAGTGTGCACGTAAAAGCTTTAATAAATCTGCTTGTTCAAACTGAAATAGGCATTTTGTATTATGAGACTGCCTTGCTCCAGAACAAATCCACATGATTAGAGTAGTGGATTTAACTAATTGTCCTCCAAGCAGCTCCTGTGGGAAAATAAATTGTTGTCTATGTTAATAGTGCCTCAAATATGGATCAGTCAGGATCAGCAAAAGCATGGTATCACACCCTTCAGTATTGTATTGTTTACCAGCTGGCAGGAAGATAATTTACATAAAATCATTATCCCTTGCTTTAGGGTAAGTACCTTCATAAAAGCTGGTATCTGAACTGAGTTCAAAATCCCGCTAGGTAAATACTGTTGAATTTCTAGAGAAATGCGGTTTGATATTCAGATGCCAGAAATCAAGCTTTGAATTTCACTCTGGGTGAGATCCTGAAGTGTGAGGGATCTGTTTTCCAGATTAAACCCTGATGTGGTTGTTCATGTCAGATATTACACTGTTAGACGCTTTTCAGAGACTTCTAATCTGCTCTGCTTTACTGTGTCCTGTTCTTCTCTAATGGCCAGCAGTATCTATAGTTATTAGCAGTTATATTAATGAGATTATTACAAATGATAATGATACCTACAACATGTTGTTGAAACATGTGGGAACAAATAGCTAACATAGCTGAGATGAACTGTGCTCTAGAACTGTGTTGCAGACTTCAAGGGGAGCCCGGTGTTATGAGCTGAGGTGCAGATGTCCACCTGGTTTCTATTTCAAGGTGTGTGGCATGGGTCCAGCCCTCAGTGTTTCAGTTTTGCATCGTAAATTGAGAAAAACACTGCCCTGTGTGAACTTTGACATGGAGAGACCAAGATAGGAGAACAGGCTGGGTCATTCCGTCTACCTGCTCAGTGCTTGTTTTCGGCAGGGAGGATGTATAGCTGGAAAGATTGCTCCAAAACCACTGGCTCTGGCAAAGGTGGTTTTCTCTATTTTAGAAAAAGGCCAGCTTGTAAGTTTGTTCTGTGTACATGGTTGTCCCTTCCCACTGAGTGATGCAAAGCAGTGTCAGGGCACTGGAAGGCTTGTTTACATTAATGACATAATTATAGGCAAGGTAAACAGATGGAGGCATTGTTAATTAAGAAATTCTCTAGCACTGCAGTCAGAATTGCCTGACCAGTGTTGAAGCAGTGTGACGAGGACATGCAGGGTTTCACAGACAAGACATAGCAGCAAGCCCTGCAAAAAACAACCCAAAAATATTCAGAGTGGCTCCAGAGATGAACAGAGACTTCTGTAGGTCTGATCCTACCGCAGGCCGGTGTAGTGCTGTTGCCTAAAACCAGAGGTCTCTGCCCACAGGTACTACACACACAACTGCCTGATCCTGCTCCTGAGATGATAAGACTAAAGAAAGCCATGGGTAATTTTTCCTGCTGTGCTTAGTTTGTAGATACTTTCAGGATACAAGTCTCCAGGGGTAATAAACCGCCACCTCTCCTGACCACTCAGGCCCCTCAGGGAAGCTTTTCTAAAGGACCTGAATACTTAAATTTCACTGTGATTTGGGAATGTCATTTTGTGACACTCATTTGAAACTGCCTGCCTGTATTCACACTAAGACTTCAGAGAAAAGCCACAGTACAAGCAAAATTTTGTACTTTAGCTTTTCATACCATACATTGGTACTGTAGGTGCTTGCTCATTTGTGGGTCACTTTGCACATTGTGGAAGAATGTGAAAGCCAGTGGGTAACACTCCAGCATTATATGCTCCAAGACCACTGAAGCAGACAGCAATTCTCTCGTAAAATTTTTCCAAATTAGCTCTTTTTTGTAGAAGTTATCGCTGTCAGAAGGAGGAAGAGCTGACCTTGCTTCTTTTTTCCCTGAGTCAGTCATTACCTACCTTTCTTCCCAATACAGCTTGCTTCACCTCATCTGTCTTCCATGTTATGTTCCTGTGTCATCCTTTCTCTGATTATCTACTGCTCTTCAGTATCTACTGGAAGAGTGGTCAGGGTGCTGCTGTACACATATTGTATTGCTTCTTGTCAAATCAGTGGCTTCAGTGAATACATTTCTGATGCCACATGTAAGTGAAGAGCAATGAATGCAAGCTCCAGGCAGCAGAAGTCCAACCAGAAAGTCCGTGTAAGATACTGGACAGCACATAAATACCAAAGGCAAAACCGTGACAAACCTTCCTTGGCACCTGGAGTGAGACTCAGCAGAGCTAATTTATGGGGTGGATAGCTAAAGGTGAACCAGTCATTCCGGAATCCCTTCATAGTCAGTGGAGAAAGAGATACTGTGAATGCTGGCATTCACAGAAACTGAAAAGGACTTTCCCTTCCATTGTGTAGAAACCTGGGAACCCTGGATTACTCCAGAGAACAAGCTTAGCCACTGAATCCCAGCTACAGACACATCAGTGCAGCTGATTATGTCCCCAAAAGTACCCCAGTGTCCTATTAGGCACCACTCTGTGAGTAGAGAAATAGTTTATCCAGCCAGTTTTCAGCACTGGTGGTTACCAAGTGGGTCATTAATATATTATATAATTCTGACCTAACTATTCTAGTGTGGATTGATTTTGTCTTATGTAGGAAAAAGAGCTCATTGCTTATTGTTGGTTGTAGTGTATCTCCACGGAAAAGGTAAAAGCTAGCCGCTGGCCTCACACAAACGACTTTGAGAGGAGTTAGCAATGCTTGCTGGAAGCGGAGCACTGCTGAATGTCTTCCAGCAGAGCTCTGGGATGCTGGAGACTCCTCTACTGTGCAGACAGATGCTTCAGTCCCTTAATCTTCTTCATAGACCAACATTGGACTCTCTCCAGTATGTCCATGTCTTTCTTGTACTGAGGAGCCCAGAACGGGACACAGTACTCCAGGTGTGGTTTCACCCCTGCTGAATAAAGGAGAAGGATCACCTCCCTCAACCTGCTGGGAATACTTTTTCACTGTCCAGTGGTGGGTGCAAGTGCTGGGAAGCCTTTGTCGGGGTGTCACCAGTGGCAGAAATCCTCCCACTACTTTGCCACAGCTGCTAAACAAAGTCTCAGTGCAGCTGGAAAACACCTCTGGGATACAGACCAAGTCACGTATGCAAAGACAACAGCAGAACACCACTCTGGGGCTCATGAACACTTCCTTTCCACCCAGCTACAGTCCCACCATTGGATTTCTTGTGAAAATCTTTGTTTTACTTCATAAATTTTTACTTCATATCAAGTTTTACTTCATATCAGCTGTTGCTGTTGAGGAATTTTTCTACACTCTTTTCCATGGAGCTCGGTCCCTACTAAACAGATGCCCAGGTTTTTAAAGAGGTAATTCACATTCTTATGTGATACCTTATGTGGACTCTGGGAGCTCACCGAATTTTGGTGAGGTTGTGGAGATTAAGTCAGGACTGAGGGTCCTGTGATCTTTTCAGCTACATTCAAAGACAATATGTGTGACTGTGGGCAGGTCATCTCCATCCACCCTGCCCCTGCTCAGCCAGGCTGGGTAAGACCAGGCAACCTTCACAGGGATGCTTGTTGGGTGGAGAGGTCAGTCCACATCCGTGTGTGTACAAACTTGCCTTGGCATCCACATCTTACCTCTCTGCAGGAGTGCTGAAAGAGACTTCACATAAAAAAACCCCTTTGAACCTCCACAGAAAACCACAATGAGATATAAAAGAGAAATCATGCTGCCAGACTGTACAATGTAAAGTAACCAGCGTGGCTTTTGAAGGGGTTCGGCTTTTGACCTTGCAGGTCCTTCCATGAGTGTGGCTCACATCGTTTCCCACCCCACATACAGGATGTGCTAGCGTGCCTGCAAGGCTCTTTTCAGACTAATTCCTGCTAATGTCATGCATGGCTAGTTAACCTCCATTTGATCTGTCTTTTAGAGATTTATTCATCAATAAAGGCGTTATTACTCCTTTGATGATAGTTAGTATCATTTATATGAATTGTCTATTGACGGACACATTTAACAAAGGGTGTTTATGTGCTGAACAATCACATAGTTTATTTATCCAATAATCATATAATCAATTTGAAAAAAAATTCAAGTTGAAGGACTTCTTTGAGATTTAAAGATTTCACAGTTTCCATCTGTGTCTAAGGTGTTTAATTTGTGTTAGTTCTGTATTACATTTCACTAGTATTGTTCGTACAAGAGGATCTTATACATCAGCCCCTGACAGCTCTCAGGTAAAGACTGAGCCTGGTTAGCTTGTTTAAGATGATTGCTTAGGTATTTTTAATCACAAAAGACAGTATAAAAAATTAGAAATACTGTGCAATGAGTGTCTTGAGGCACTCCGAGCGAAGGTTACCACTCATCACACTCGCCTTCCAGACAAAGTACTTTTTCGGCACTAAGATCATCGTCTCTACAGTGGTTACAAATATCTACTGATGGCTGAAAGAGAAGCAGTCTATTTCTCTGGTATCTTTCCCTGGCTGATGTCATTATGTTATCACAAGGCATAACATCGCTTTCCTACACTCGGATAAAAATCTGAACTACATCAGAAAACCTTTCTGGTCTAGCGAGACCTGAAGAATTCCTGTTGCCCTTAGATAGAAGCGCTGTTAGCTATTGTTTAGGAGGGCAATGCCAGGTCTCCAGTGGGGCACATCCAGTTCTCACATCCCCCTGAAACCACCAGAACTGGCACCACCACTTCTCCGGGAAGCCAAGGAAATAACCTTGGTATTGAATACCGCACCTCTGTTTCTAGTGACCAACTTTAACATCCTGATGTCCCCAAGCCCAAAATGTCAGGCCATCCATCACCATACCGTGTCTGGCTCTTAATACAGGCATTGCAAACATTCAAGAGCAGCTGTCAAGGCTGCAGTCCTTGGAGTGGAAGGGAGAGTCCACTGCTTGCCTGGATTTAAATAGTGGATTTGTTTTTCCTAAGGTCCTGACCCTGGCAGATTTTCTATGTCAATCAAATGTCCAGTTCTCAGAAAAAACAAGACTGCATTGAGTGCCTGGTGACCTATGGTTTCCTACAGGTAAGAAGTGAAGCTGGGCTTTCATCCCGTGAAGACTTACCCAGTTGTGCTTACTTGGAAACACACGATTCATTCTGGAGGACTTCAGAGATCATTAGATGTGAACAATATTCGTGGGACCTGGGCTGCATAGTGCAAAGCCCAGCAGGGGCCTTGGCACCAAGGGACAAAAAATTTGTGGAGCAGTTACTACAATATATGACTTCTTCCTTAAGGCAGGGATTGAAAATTGGAGGAATGCAAGAGAAAAATCCCAAAGATCAGGGCTGTTGAGTAGTTTAAGAAACCCTGTTTTTTCACCCCTTTGTGTTACAGCAAGCAGGAACTGATTGGTCTGAGTTCGTGTTGGGACCTTAAAAAGAAGCAGGGAGGCTCTGCTTCTGTGATCAGAGCCCAGGTCCACTGAATCACAGTCACAGTTATCACTTCTGGGATGTCTAGCTGCGGCATGGATTCCCTGTTAAAATACTCTCTTGCGCAGGGAGGTTTAAAGAGGATTGGTTTGCTATTATTAGTTACTGGCCAAAAGCTTTCGCACTCTCATTTGAAGGAATTTTTGATCTTTTGATTTTCCAGGAGACTGGAATTGATAAGCCCGGTGATTTCAAGGGCTGCAGTTTCAATCAGAACCCCCTCCCCACTGCCCACCTGGGAGACTCTGACCAGAGGGAAGGACAAGTCCTGGGATTTGAAGGTTTAAGCTGAGACCACCAAGCCCCATAGCTTGAGCACTACCAGTTTCATAACAGTCTAAGCTAAGCTCTGGGAGCAACAGCTTAGCGGGCTGACATCTGTGTTAGATGCACTTGCAAGTGGTAGAGGATAAAACCCTGATCATGCAAGATCTGGTGGCTGGAGGGCAGCCACCTTTTGGAGCTGAAGCAGTGTCAATGGGGTGGTGAACTTGCTACTCCCCAGCTGAGGGTTAGCACATCCTTTTTTCCTGAAAATAAATGCCAGAGAAAGCTTCCCTTGGGAGAGGTGGGAGATGGGGACTGACAAAGATGAGGCAAAACCAGACGTTGTGCGCTGTAGGTCCGTCTGCCCTCTTTGCATGGCTGCTGCTCTGAGATCCCTTTCTTGCAGGTGACGCTGTGAACAAGGTGTTGATCTCTGACTTCTTAATCTGAAATACTTTTACGCTGAAGCCGCCGTAATAGGGCTGAAATCTGCTTTAGTTCTGTATTCTTAACTAGATGATTTTTAAAAAATTATTTGTATATTATTTTTGTTAATTAATTCTCTCTCCTGAGTGAAAACTGAGACAAGTGGATACTTTCTTTAAACTTTAGAAATAGCACTGCCTTCTCTTCGCTCGTGGACTCTGTCAAAGTCTTCAAATAATGCGAATGACAACAGCAGCAGCAGAGAGAGATGCAATTGCTGAGACCCAAGCCAGTGGCAGTCATGAGCGCGTTGGGGCTGAGCCTCAGCATATGTTGATGCTGTTTGTGTACCTTCCCCGTGCAAAACTTTGTACCTCCCTAGCAAGTAGCCTGGGTGAATGTGCAGGGCACTTCTGCCACCAGAGTCAAAGCCAGCGTTGCACTTTACGTGTATATATATATGCACATATTCATGTAGGTGTGTGTATTACATATGTACTGGAATGTACATTTCTGCACATGCATGTGTATATGTGTGTGTGCATAAGCATGACTGCCTGTTTATGAATGAATAGCCATGTACAGGTGTGCACAAGCACATGCACACCAGTAGCGCTGCGTGGGTATTTCTGCAATACTCAGCAATGGCTTCATTAGGAAGCAGAGACTGTACTTTGTACAGAACTGTGTAGAAAGAGCATTATTAAATGCATGCGCCTTTGTTATAGGAAACAAAAATACACAACATCCTGCTGGGGTGATAAAGATGTAACAGCAGAAGATAGAGAGCTCCTGGAAATTGCATTAACTCTTACCCGTATGCGTTTTTGCTTGGCCTTAGATCTACTTTTGCATTGATGCCAACTTGTTTTGTCTGGCAGTGCCAAGAAATCTGCCTTCTGTGTCTGGGACAATGAGAACTTGTATTTGCAGTGAATTTCTCCTGCTCAATACATTGCAGAAAAAAAGGGGAAGGAAAGGGACCAGGCACAATGGGATAACAGAGAGCTTACTCTGATCACTCAAGCTGTAGAGGAAGAACAAATTCCTTAGGTTAGTTATTCTTTAAAATGTGTTTGTCTAAGGCTATGACATGTGGCTCCTATCGGCAGCCCCATGTATGGAACAGTGGGGATCTGTACTGCCCAGGAGGAGGGCAAGTAGGAAATATCTCTGCACTGCAGACTTTGTGGTCCCTTCCTTCTTGCTTATGGGAAGAGCTGTAGCTGTGTAACCGTGTCATTGCAAGCAAACAGGACACCACAACTCCAGGAGACGCATGGAATCATCCATGCCCCATGGAACGGTGCTTGCTGACATAAGGAGCTGAAGCACAATGTCAAGGAACAGAAATGTTGATTAATCTGTCTTTTCAGAAGTCAAGTGTTGTCGCTGGGGTAACACAATGACCTAGGCCCTATCAAGGAAGAAAATGGAGCTGCTTTTCCCACTAGCAGTTCATCTTTGTACCTGTTCTCCCCCACATAACTAAGCTATTGTCTGGGCTTTGGTCCTTGGATGGCTAGATCCGTGTCGCATGATGCCCAAAAGCAGAGCTGCTCCTTTTCTCCCTCACCTAAAAGACACATTGTAGGCACAAACCAGCTGATAGCATCTCCAGGTACCTGGTCCACACCCGCAGTTAACAAGTGAGAGTGGTAGATGCTGCAAGTCTAATTCGTAATCGTGTCGCAGGACTAAACTGTGCCCATGTTTCACTTCTGCATAGCTGAGTGATACCTAGGTGCAAACCTAGTCCTTCACGCAGAGGACTATGGTGAAAATTGGAAGCTTTTTGGCAGGTTAGAAATCGCATTGCCTGATTTGGAGAGATGCTTTGTGAATCAATTCAACACTGATTCAGCACAAGTTGACTCCTGGAGAAAAGCTGACACAGGTCACTTGGCTTGCTCTGCCGTAGACCTGATGCTGAGATGTTCAGAAGGCTCCCCAGTGTCCTCGGGTGCTGGAAAGATGCTGGAGGTGCCTGGCCAGGGCGCAGGACCGCAGTACCCTGAAGTGCTGCTCTTCTTCCCCAACGCCACCTCACAGCCCAAGACCTTTCCGTGGGCTTTGGTGCCATCAAGTGGCAGCGATGCTGAAACGAGAGAAGCGTTCAGAAGTCCTTCGTTCTTGGGCCGTCCCTGGGCACGCATTAGAAGCATGCAAATGGGATTAAATTTGTTCCCCACGTTTGACAGTGTGAGACAGTACAAGTGCACTGACCAAAGAGAAACTTTTACTGATGTTTGAATCAGGTAGAAAAGTCAGATTTTATTAAAACTGAGGGAAGCTGGGTTTTGAGAAATGATTAATGTAGCTGGCATCAAGAGTGTGGCTGGAAATCACATCAACATTCTGCAGACTTTCACATGTTCTGGGACCTGAGCCAAATAAAATAGCTGGATCTTCAGCCTGAGAAAGCTGCTGAGGCACAAAGTCAGAGGAGCCAGACTGATTTTCACAAAAATTAGGCTGAGCCTAAATATTTTAGCCTAATCTGAAATATGTAGGTTTTAGAGTTTGATGAATTTTGCTTGCATCTTGTTTTTTATGTATTTCAACATAGCTTCAGTGAATTAACAGCAAAAGGGATTCATGGAGTTCACGTTGTCTGCATCAAGTGCATCGAATTCTCTGTACCGAGACCAACAGCCTGCTGTACTCAATTAGCATGGCCTTAGCTAAAGCACATCTTGCAGCACGTGTGCAGCAGAAATTTTAAGGAAATGAGGAACTTTTCTTCACTGGATTGTTCCCATTGGCAGTCGTTTGAACTGTTAGAGGTGGGGGCCTTTTTCTTAAATCAAGTTTGCCTGATTAATCCCCCAGACAGTGAATCTTGTTACAACTTTTTCCACAGACCTCGGTTCTTTTGCTCCCTGGTGCCATCTCCTCATTCCTTGCAACATCTGTTTGCATGTGTTTGTAGCCGAGGAAAACTAAAAATAAGAATTTACACCAACTTGAGGAAATGTCTTTTTAGATCTATAAAGGGATGGAAAAGCAATGAATTTTTCTTCCTCTCTCCCAATGAAAGCAGCTACCTAGGAAAAACAGCTTGGAAAAAACATTAATGGTTGCTATTTCTGCCTTTTTTTTTTTTTCTTAAATAAATACTGTGCCTGCATAACTCTTATTGAAGTACAAATTTAAGAACTTGGATTTTTTTAGCAAAGAATGTAATAGGACTGTTAGAAAGAACACATAATTTGAATCCTCAGCACTTGTCATTGACACCGAGGTAGAAAATATCTCCGCTGCTTTTGAAACCTGTTTTTAACTTAGCCATACATAGAACAAAAAAACCACCCAAACCCACCAACACTTAAGCTAAGTTGTAAAAATCCCCAGTACGTTAGCATTATCCTGCACCTGCATGATTTCAAAGATAACAGCCAAACCTTCAGCTTGTGTAAGTCACTACCGCATAAAATCAAGGGAAAAAAAAAAGATTATTATCCTGCTCTTGTAGATGCAAAGGTCTCCAGACAGGGGAATCTACAATACATATTACACTGAAAGTTTTGGCATGGATTTATTTGGGGTTAAGCAGCACAGGTTGCAGGAGGGGCAGTTGATGCATCCTGTCCTCACTCAGCATATTCCCCTGTGTACCTGCAATTCTCCCAAGCTCACGTATATATATCAGACACTTTTTTTGCAATCCTGTCATTTTTTTTTATTGGCCACATGACAGTGGAGAACCAGCCCTAGCTTGGACAGGTTTGTGAGCTAAATAATACATAAAAACAAATCTCTGGCATTATGGCATAGGAAGTCTCACTTATTCCAGACACTTTCTGCAGCAGAGTGCATCCCAAGCTGATGTCCAGCTTTCCTGCCGGGGCAGCTCTCAGCTTCTCTCCCTGCTCCCATTCTGGCTTCAGCATCCTCCCAGAGCAACAGGCAGTATTGCTAGACATAATTTTGCCCTACAATTGGTGGTTGTCTGCTTTTTTCCAGCCTGTCTCAGCAGTTTATGTTTACCAGAGCTGAACAAAGTCAGCCAAACTGCTGTAACCAGAGTGAAGATAACTAAATTTTGGCTGTGGGTGCGAGGCAAGACCCCTGTCCTGAGTGGGGCTATGTCAACAATGACTTCATGAGATGTATATGCCCAGAAATTTTGCTGCTTTTGTGTATTTTCTCCCTGATTTCTAGTCACCCCTGCCAAGGACTGTGTGTCAGAACAAACATCCCCACACTGGAATAGTAATATCACACTTTTGCCACCGCGCTGTAGCTCTGTGGTGCTGTCACCTCCCTCAAATGATGGCATCCCGTGCTGCCCTCACCTCTCCAGCAGTACAGACAGGGCAGCAGAGCCCAAGCTGTAAAAAAAGCGACTGCCTGAGGTCCTCGGGATTTGCTTTTCTGGCTCCCTGTGTGTGCTAATGCCTGCTCCTTGCTTGCACTGTCAGTGCTGCTGGATCTTGCTATTGCAAGTTACAGTCACACCTTCGGGATGCGGTGAAGTGTATATTCAATGACTTTCCAGGGCCAAAAGTACTGCTTTTTTACTCTTCCTCTGTTGCCTCTAGGCTTTCTGACTTGTGTGCTAGCATGTTGCCTTTCAAATTCTGTCTTTCCATATTTTTGCTTGCTAAAAGACTATTTAATCCTTAATATTCTACCACTGAAGTTGTTAAAAGTTAGCAGGGGATTTTTGTCAGAAGACTGTTTTTGTAAAATTGATTTGGCAAGCTGACTACCTCAGCTGTCAACTGCTGAAATAGCAAAAGCCCCTTAGATCGTCACGGTTTTCTCATCAAAGGCAAATCTGTTTAAGACGCCCCTCAGCATTTGCCTCCCCTCCCTACAAACTGAACAATTGCATTGCTGTAATTTGGAGAATCACCAGAAAAACAACGAAGGCTGCAGCTTTTCCGGAGATGGCTTTGGGACCAGCAGGCACGCAACAACCAGGCAGATCACTCTCTGAGTCTCTTCATCTCTCATCACAGCTCCTTCCCGCATGTACTGTAATGAGCAGAAATGCAAAAACTGAAGGCCGGTTTGCCCGAGCAGCATTTTCAATGGCTGCAGCCGAGACCATTTCTAAGAGCATCGCTGACACTTGGTGGCACGAAGGGGAACTGCACATCCCTGCTCCAGCTCTTGCGAGAGACCTTTACCCATCGCTGCCCCTTCGCACAGTCTCGTTTCACCTTCTTGAGGTGACAAACCAAAGCACCGGAGCCAGCGTGCACTGGGGAACGTTGTGACTCTTCCTCTGCCTGCTTCCATTTCTCTCCAGTGTCCTTAATGTGAAGCACACTGTTCAATAATTATCTGAAAGTTATTTATGGAAGAATAAAGATCCTTAAACTAACTTTCTAGAAGGAAAGAGCTGGTCAGGGCCTTCCTTCCAACTTGTTGGCTCTTCAGACTTTCAGAGATAAAGGAGATCCCTAATTCGGGGAGCATAGGATCCCAGTCTCTGGCTGCCAATGAAGAGGTGTGGGCTAGTTTATAGAGCATTTCAATCCACTGGAGACCTGCAGGCTTTTCTAGGTGTGTGTGATTATCTCTGTATATAGTATGCACCAACAGCAAGCAGACATCTGAACTTGGTCCCTTAGTTAGATGTCTCAGGTTGGGGTAGGGTCACTGCATCCACAGTGGGTTAGACTTATCTCTAAGCTTATGTTTAGATGTGTGTAAAACCAAACAAACAAAAAATAGAGTTCCAGTCTTCTGTGTGTGCAGAGCACTAAGAGTATCTTTCATACATACACTCAAAAATGCAAACACAGCAATGGGCAATGGCAATGACAATTACAAAAATAAAGCCAGAGGGGAGTCGCATAACCACCATTAATCAGGCAAACACTATGGCAAAAGCAACAGCAGCAGCAGCTCAACAACAAAAGGAGGAAGAAGGTTGCCAAGCTGTTGTCACAACTCAGGAGTCCTTCTCCAGGTTGGGTGCAAAGATCTGCCTAGAAGAAGCTAAGCTTCCTTAGCAGGTGTCTGTGTCACAGACCTGCCATCCTTATTATTTTCTGCTCTTTTCACACTGCCACAGGATTTCAGCAGTGATCTTTGGCCAAAGTCTGCAGGGCAAGTGAAGGATTGCTTCTCTCTGTCTGTCCCCAGGCCTGGGGGCCCACTGGGGAGATACGTCATTGTCCAAGTCATTACTGGGCTCAAGGCAAGCAGCAGCGGTGTGAAAGCGCACAGGAGGTCAGAGCAGATGTTAGGTTCTCTCTCAAAATCATTGAATCTCTATGGATTATTTGACAGGGACCATGTAAACCTTGTCTAATGATGAGGAATATTATAATTCCCTTAATGCTTTTCAGAGGGTTTATGGGCTTTCCATAGTTTGTCCTTTTCATGCAGCTGGTTTGGCTCTTCTCCAGGCAGGCCCAAAATAACGATATTTTTTGTAATAATTAGAAATTAAATTGTGGGTCCCCAAGATTGAATGCAGTTAAAATTCCACCTATATTTACCTGGTGGAGGGCTCACAAGAGAGAAATACAGCCATAACAAGAACAGAAGTGGGCAACAGTCTGGTTATGACTTTGGTCTGCAAGTCAGCTGTGGTCCAAATTTTTTTTAACTTGCACATCTCTGGCTTGTGTCATTAATACTACGTTAGATTTTGGTGTCTTCTGTAGATCTGGGTTTCCATCACTCAGCTGCAAAATGCACTGCAGTATTTAATTTAATTTCATTTCATTTTATTTTATTTTATTTTATTTTATTTTATTTTATTTTATTTTATTTTATTTTATTTTATTTTATTATTTTGTTTCTTGCCTATTTTCCCCATTGCAGCATATCCTCTGCATAAACACGCCTTTCTTTCACGAGGTACAAAAGGCCCTTCAGCTGGAGTCTTTCAACATGACAAAAGATACTGTGTTTTTACTACCCATATAGCATCTGTCCAGTTCGCTGGAGACCTGACTCTCTGCAGGAACAGTTTAACATAATTCAGAAGAGTTGGCTGCACTCATTTCCCTTCTAAAACAAACACAAAACGCCACCTAAGTCTGTTATATTTCTGCCTAGGTGACAGTTTCTTGTAGAGTTCACAGCTAGAGAAAGCTCAAAAGAATCAGCATTGTCTCTGCTTTCTGGCACTGTGCAAGTCTTGCTTTTTCTGCTTTGTATGCCTTACGAGCAACTACTTTGTTCTGTAATCTGGATTTGCTACAGGAGACACACGTCCTAGCTGGCATATTTTGTACCAAAACACCAGGGAGGATCTACTGCTCTTGCTACACTCGCAGAGGAGCAAAAGGCAGATTTTTGCTGTAACGGCTAGTGGATGAGAAGCCAGACTTGGCTTGTTATCCTTGTGGGGGAACCTGGGTGCAAACCCTGAGTATTAGTGGTGTGTGGGGTTCTGGGTGCAAATCCCAGAAAGAAGGAGCTGCAGTCAATGCAGGCTCTGGGCAGTGATTGTAGCTGAGAGAAAGAAAAGTGCTCTCCACCACTAAAGCAGGGGGATTTTCAGCTCCTCACATTGCAGTTGGATGCAAAGAGCTCTTCTGGCAGCTGCCAACAAAATGGGGAGTGAGCTTAACCGCCATGTAGCTGTTAAACATAAAATTGAACTTTAGGTTTACCCAGCAGTGATAAATATTTCAACCACTCTAGCACTGTCTCTTCACCATGAATCCTCTAGAGCAGGACCTTTAACCTCACTTAGGAAAACGCTGGTGTTTAATAGTACTGCAGAAATAGGCCAACCTCAGAAATGCTTCAATATCTGCATAAAGAAGAAAAAAATTATGTTCCTTCAGCCTGAAGCTGTCTGGACAATGTTTATTGCCTTGGAAATACCTTCAGAAAATAACATATGCTATAGCGTTATAGTGCTACAGTGTCTCATACATTGAGTTTTTTTGCTATCTAAAAAGCAAAAGAAAATAAAAGGAAAAAAACCTAGTGCAGGTGCATACCAGACTTCAAGGATGACTTTCAGTATCAAACCAATAAGGATTTTACAGGTGTTCTTAGCCCTATAATTAAGATTTGATTTGAAACTAAATAGATCTGAGTCCAAGTCCTGTCCCTTGCAATAGGTTTCTGGTTATGCTTGGTCAAATATTTGTAATAGTACTTCCAAAGTGCTCAGCAGTGACCTAACATTATTGCCTTTGAAACCCAGAGGATTTTTTCCATTTACATCAGTGAGAGCAGAACTGAGAAAAAAACAGAAATCTTTTGAAAACAGTGTGAAATTGTCCATCCCTTGTTCATTTCTGGAGGGTCTTTCCTTCCTCCAATGTTTATTTGTTTTGTCGTTTTGTGTGGTCAGTCCTCTGTGTCTTGTCTGTCCCTTTGTATGTTTATATAGCATCAAGAGTGGTGAGTTTTGACACTGGTTGATGCTCAGGAGATACTACAGCAATAAAACAAATAACCACAAAAATAAATGTCTGTGGTCAGGGATGTTGCCCATGATTTGAGAGTCTTACTATAATCTTCTCTTCATATTGAGAGCTGCTTTTATCTCAAAATGTCTCCTGACATGCAGAAAAACAAAGATAGAAGTTAGCCAAGCCCTGCTTGGGAAGCCTCCTGCAGAGAGTCCTGTGGCAACTAGTCCTGAAAGGAATGGGATGTCCTGGATTGATGTGGAGCAGATAGACCTGGTCTGTGGATGACTGGGAAAACAGCAGGAAATTCTCCAGTTGTGCAAGGCAAAGAGCAGCTCCACCTCTTTGTGCTTCAGGCTCATGGCTATGCCTGACTGCACATGGAAGGAATTTGCATTGCCAACAGGAGCTGATCAATGGGAGCTGTCTGGGAAAGCCGCTTGTTACTTTTAGACAAGCGCGGGGTGGCAATGAGAACTGAGTGGCACGTGGTCTGGGTTCGTAGGGAACTGTAATGGGTTGCTTTGTTTTGACATAACTGTAATGGTCTTTCATGTGCAGCTGTATGTAGATAAGACAATGGCAGGATAATACTGGACATTCAGATGCAAATGAATTATATATGTAACTGTATATTGCATTATTATTTCTAAAGAGGAATTTTTGAAGACTTTTTCCCTGAGAACTACACTGCCCCCAAGACACATAACCTAGACTGCAACTTAGCTTCTCCAACAGAAAATTCTGATTTTCAGATTCGCTAACTCTGATTACCAAAGAGAAAGTGTTAGCAATGAGTAACTTTATCAAATAAGATATTTCCATCTCTACTCTGCTTTCCGTTTGTGGAGAGCAAAGACTCTGGCTGAGGGGAGAAGCAGGACGTTCTGCATAGTGGAGGTGGGTTTTCATATTCACCCAATCTGAACAACTTGTGAGCTTCAACCTGTACCTGAGCCCTGGAACAGGTTGCCCAGGGATGTTGTGGAGTCTCCTTCTCTGGAGATATTCAAGCCCCGTCTGGACAAGGTCCTGTGCAGCCTGCTCTAGGTGACCCTGCTTCGGCAGGGGGGTTGGACTAGATGACCCACAGAGGTCCTTTCCA
>Ga0065711_1035956_pt1 | contig 21619 bp, 11 predicted proteins | sample Hoacrofraction12_FD_59098 | JGI IMG/M metagenome (GOLD analysis project Ga0065711, IMG submission 59098) | Hoatzin crop microbial communities from Cojedes, Venezuela - Epithelial fraction 12 v2 (version 2) | ecosystem: Host-associated > Birds > Digestive system > Esophagus > Crop | place... | reverse complement strand
CCTCTTGACACCCACCCTTGAGATATTTATAAGCATTTCTAAGGTCCCCTCTCAGCCTTCTCTTCTTCAGGCTGAACAAGCCCAGCTCCCTCAGCAACTTGTTCCAGCCTGCAGCATCTTGTATTGAGGAGCCCAAAATTTGATATGGTACTCCATATGTAGGCTAACAAATATGGCACGGAGGGGAAGACTCACTTCCTTTGACTGCCTGGCTACCCTCTTCCTAGCACAGACCAGTATGCAGCTGGATGCCCTTGCTGCAAGTTCATATGCTGATTTGTCTTTGACTTGCTGCCAGCCAGGAGTCTGCAGGTCCTTCTCCACAGAGCTGCTTTCTAGCCAGTCAGTCCCTGGCCTGTACTGCTGCATGGGGTTGTCTCTTCCAAATACAGGACTTTGCACTTGCCTTTGAGATTCATGATTTCTCATTTGCACATTTCTCCAGCATCTTGAGGGACTTCTGAATGGCAGCCTGGCATCCAGAATGTGGACTGCTGCACCCTCCCTGCCTTCTCTCCATCCGTCTGTGGCCTTGCTGAGAGTACGCTCCATTCTACAAAAGACACTAAACAGGGTTGGTCCCAGTATCAGTCCTGAGGACCACCAGTAGTACCTGGCTTCCAGTGGGACTTTGTACAGCTAATCCACAACCCCTGAAGCCCTTCAGTCCAGCCCATTTTCCACCCATCTTGTAGTCCATTTACTCAGTCCGTATTTTTCAGAGTGAGTATAAGGATACGATAACAGAACATGTCAGAGCCCTTGCTGAAGTCAAAGAACATGACATCCACTGCACTCTGGTTGTCTGCAGAGCCTGTCATCCTATTACAGAAGGCAATCAGGTTGGTCAGACACAATTTGCCTTCTGTCATAAATCCTTGTTGGTGGTTTCAAGTCGTCTTCTTGTCCCACATGCTCAGAAATTACTTCCAGAAAGGACTTGCTCCACAACCTTCCCCAAGATTGAGGTGAGACTGATGAGTCTGTAGTTCCTGATATCCCACTTCTTGAAAATGGGTGTAACATTTAGCTTTTTCTAGTCATCAGAAAACCTCAGTGGCTGGTTGGTTTGGTTTTCTTCTTGCTAATATAGAAGCCCTTCTTTTCATTCCTGCATATCCTTCACTTGTTTCAGCTCCATCTGAGCATTGGCTCTTGCAACTCTGTCCCTGTACACAGAAGTAGTATTTCTGTTTTCCTCTGGTGTAGGCTGTCCCTGCTTCCAATGTTTATATGTGTCCTTTTAAAATTTGAAGTCCATCTGGAGTTGCGTGTTCATTCCTGCCAACGTTCTGCCATGCTTGCTTGACTTAAGGCACACTGAAATGATACGGTTTTGTGTTTAGAGGAGGCTGTCCTTGTATATCAGGAATCAGTCCAACTACTGTCTGTATGGAGTGTGGTCATTCTCTGCTGTTCTTTGCTTTGCAACATTAGAGATAATTTTTAGTCTTCTCTCAGAAGATGATTAGTGGAAGACTCTTGTATCAGTTATTCTTCTCTGCATCTATGACAGTTTAGATTATTTGTCCCTGAAACTAAGAGACCAAAACTGAAAGCTCATCCAAATGAGCTTTGCCTGGTGTGGTATATGTTGGCAGAAGTACTTGTTTCCAGTGGAAGCAACTTTGTTTTTTTCCCAGCCACATACTTCTGATGCGTTATGATCAGTACACCCAAGATTCTCCTTGTTCTCTTCAAGCTGAAAAACTCCCTGCTTACAGCTACTACAGCCTTCACTTCACACAGTCTTTTGTTTCATACTGCTGAATTTCCTTTCCCATTGCTTTGTTCCACAGTTCGTACTGTTCATTTTTATCCTTTGCTAAATTAATAGCATCTCTTAATACTGTCTGCTGGTTGGAGTTTTGCTGCTTATTGTGTCCACCAATGTTAACTTAGTTATATTTCTTTTAGTTAACTTACTCTCTAAAATAATGATTAACCCAGCTGTAAAGTGAGTAAGGAATTAGGTAGAAGAGGTATGAGAAACTTGTTTAAAAAGAAACCAAACAAACAAACCCCCAAAAACGGTTACATGGCACTCGACTCAATGTCTTACAGAATTCCCATATTCATTTATCACACTCATCTGGCATGACCTGATACCTTTCTTAAATAAAATAAGGTTCTCTAACCTGCCATTGCTTTTCTTTTACCAAAGATAAAACAGAAATAAAATGTACAAGGTACTGATTTTCTGCCTTTTTTTCCATTTTTAACTGTTCTTCAACACCTATGGAAAAAGCATTGCATATTAATGAGGTCAAAATAAAGGAACTGCAGCTATATAGGGAGTCAATCTGGAGAACGATATAGCTGATTTGACCACTCTTATCATGGAGCTGTTGTTGCATGTGTCAGTTCTTTAAGAGCTCTGGAATAGTGGTTATCTGGCAACGTCCAGTTTGGAGAGTACCACACCTTTTTGGTTTCCTCTCCGTACAGTGTACCACTGGCTGTCCTGCCAGTGTCTGATATGATCACCGTTGCTGGAAGGGGAGGGGAAGGATCATCTCGACTAACATGAAGTGTGCTTTGGCGGTGGAAACACAGAAGCAGTATGACCTGGCAGAAGGCGTGTCTGCTGGGTTTGATTCAAGAGAGTGATACTGTAGAAAGCCTCTGTTCAAGTACAGTGTTGTGCCCTGGGAGCTCCAGATGCGCACGCACACGCACGCACACGAACGCACGGACACACACACACACACACTTATTTTTTTTTCCCCTGAGCAGTTAAATTTGTTTTCATTCTGTTCTTTGGGTAGTTGGCTGTGTGCTGGGCAAAATTATGTTTTGTGACAAAAAGTTAGGCATGGTTAATTTAAATGTCATTTTTGATGATGGATGTTGCATTTCAGATTTTTTGAGATCTTGCCATCATTGCTTAGCAGTAGGAATCATGGTTCTTGTTGTCCTTGGAATTGTGTTCTGGGGAAAATATTCCAGGCAGATAACTTAGCAGTTACTGGAATTCTCTTAGTTTTCTATAGATTTTTCCTCTTTTCCAAGAGTTTGTTGCCTCTTACAGAGAGTTACCAAAGCTTTGAAGAAAATTGAGACTGATTTATTGAAATACCAACACCCTTAGAGTTTTTTACAATGCCATGGAATAATTCAAAAAAGTCTGCTAGCATTTAATAGCATGCTTTAACACTTTTTAGAGTTCTGGAAATTGCAAAAGTTGCCAAAGATTGGTATTAAATCACAACAATAGGTCCCTTTCTTCCGACTGATGTATGATTTTTCTGACAAATCTACTTAAGGCATACAATATACCAAATGTGACTTCTTTTTGTGGAGTGATTAACATTTTGCAACTGAATAAAATATCTTCCTGTTGAGAACTCTTTATTGATATTTCAGGATTTTTTTTTCCGAAGTCGGTTTATGCTATTCTTATGAATGTGGGAGATGGTTGCAGGATAGGTACTGAAATTCCATAATTTCTGGGCTGACACTTGAGAAAATAATTTGCTAGTGCAACACTGATTCTTTCACATGAAATGCTTAATTTTAATACAGGACAGTTGTTTGGTTTTTTTTTTTTTCTTGAAGCCGTATTCTTTTCATGTTAGTCGCAAACATTTATAGTCAATGTTGTTAGTGCATAACTTAGTTGACTATTTTAAATGTAAAAAAACTTTTTTGTTTTCAAAAAAGCACCTTTTTTCAAATGCTCAAATGTTAGGAAATGCCAGAATTAATGCCCAAGCTGAAAATCCATTAGGTTCTGGCAGTCAGAAATGAGCATCAGTGTCTCCTCTAGTCACAGTATCACACTTAAAGACAAATTCAGCATTACATCTTAATGCCTTTCTTCTGGAAAAACCCTGCAGACCTGTAATTCCCTACTGTAAATTTGTACTTTACAGTTTACTGTAGGAGAATGCTCTGTCAGTGACTTTCCTTTCCTACCTTTTTCCAGGTGCACCATTAGAAGTAGCCCAGGTCTGGAAGACCACGTCATGGATTCTCCACAACCAGAGACTCATAAGTAAGTTTCACAGTGGCTTAGGTTCTGGAGTTTGTTTTCTGTGCGTTGTGCTGGCCTTGTTCGTGATGTTGCCTCATAATTTTATTTGGTGTTTTTGCAGTCCTTGGTCAGCAGCATCACCAGCTAGCTCTCCTGTGGCAGCACCTGTCATGTTTTCAGCTATTGTAGAGGAAGAGCTCCAGCAAGAAGCTGCTCTTATTAGGAGCAGAGAAAAACCATTGGCTTTGATCCAGGTAATGTGCTAAGTTACTGCAACTGTGAAGTAACACAGGGAGCTTCCAATGGCTGTTGCAGAGATCAGTTTTTAGGATTAATTCTGTGTTGGTACACTTAGTATTATTTACATAATGATATTAAATGTCATTTAATAGCTTCACATTGCTGGTTGATAAGGTAGACCTATATTAAAGTCAAATTGACTACTGAGTCCATGATTAATGCATTCACAGCATCAGAGCATGGTTGAGGTTGGAAGGAGCCTGTGGAAACTCTCTGATCCAAAACCCTGCTCAGAGCAGGGTCAGTTAGAGCAGGTTGCTCAAAGCCGTGTCCAGGCAGCTTTTCAGTATCTGCAAGGATGGAGACCCCATGGCCTCTCTGGGAAACCTGTTCCAGTGTCTAACCACTCTCACAGTAAAAAAGATTTTTGTATTTAAATGCAACTTTATGTATTTCAGTCTGTGCCCACTGTCTTTTCTCCTGTTGCTGGGCACCAGTGAGAAGAGCATGGGTCAGTTGTCTTGATTCTCTCCCATCAGATATATATACACTTTGATAAGAGTTCCCTAGGCCTGCTCTTCTCCATGCTAAACAAGTGCAGCGTGCTCAGTGTCTCCTCGTATGTCAGATGTTAAAGCTCTTTATAATTTTTGTGTCCCTTCACCAGCCTGTCTTCAGTATGTCCATGTCTCTCTTGTACTGGGGAGTCCAGAAGTGGACCCGGCACTCCAAATGTATCTCACCAGTGCTGAGCAGAGGGGAAGAATCACCTATCCCAGTCTGCTGGCAGTGCTGTCTCTCGTAGAGCACGGGATGCTGTCACCCTTCTTTGCCACATGAGCACATTGCTGGCTAATAGTCAACTTGTCCATCAGGACCCCAGATCGTTTTATGCTAAGCTGCTTTCCAGCCTGTCACCTCCCAGTGTGCAGTGGTGCTTGGGGTTATTCTTCCCAGGAGCTGGGCGTCGTATTTCCCTTTGAACTTCATGAGGTTGCTCTGAGCCCATTTCTTCAGTGTGCCTGGGTCCCTCTGAGTGGCAGTGCAACCATCTGGCCTGTCAGCCGCTCCTTCCGATTTTGTTTTGTCTGCAAGCCTGCTGAGGGTGTGCTCTGTCCCGTCATGCAGGTAATTAGTGAAGATGTTAAACAGTACTGGCCCTAGGCTCAGTCTCAGAAGTGGTGCTAGTGACTGGCCTCTAGCTGGACTTCGTGCCACTGAGCGCAACCCTTTGAGATCACCAGTTCAGCCAGTTTTCAGTCCGTCTCACTGTCCGTTTATATTGTATGTACTTAAGCTCTTAGTTCTCAGCACTTAAGTTCTTAGTCTGTGCTGAAGCTCTACCACTTTCCTAAGGATCAAGACTACTTACCAGTCACCTAGATCCTTCTTGCCCTTCTTGAAGGTAGGAGTGACATTTGCTCACTTAGTCGTCATGAACCAACCTTTATTGCCACAACTTTGCAGAGATTTTTTTGAGTGGGCTTGCAGTTATATTGGCCAGCTCTGATCTCTGGGGCCTGGCATTGGTGAAGGCTGTCTTGCAACTAAAGACCAGGATGAAGGCTGTTAGTTCGCTAGCCTTTTCCATGTCCTTTGTCATTCAGCAGTGGACGAGTGTTGTCTTTCTGCTGCTATAGAAGCCTTTCTTGTGGCCCTTCATGTCTCTTGCCAGATTCAACTCCAGGTGGTCTTTGACTTTCCTAATTCTGTTCCTGTGTTCTTGGACTGTCTCTGTTTTCCTTCTGGCTCACCTTTCTCTGCTTCAACCTCTTGTATACTTCTTTTTTGTTTGAGTTTTGTCAGGAGCTCTGGTTTTGTCCATGCAGGCCTCCTGACGCTCTTGCTTGGCTTTCTGCTCATTGGTATAGATCATTCTTGAGCTTGAAGGAAGTGATCCTTAAAATCAACCAGCTGTCCTGGAACCCTCTACTTTCCAGGACCATATCTCTTGAATTTTTTCCAAGCAGATCCATGAACAGATCATAGTCTTCTCTTCTGAAGTCCTAGGTTGCTATCCTGCTATTTGTCTTGTTCCCATCTCTCAGGATCCTGAGCTCCACTATCTCTTGGTCATTGCAGCTGGGGCTGCCCTTGACCTTCTCATCCCTTCCTTCTTTGTTTGTAAGTATGAGATCCAGCAGAGTGTCTCGCTTCATCCGCTCCTTGATCATCTGTATTAGGAAATTTTCACCAATGCAGGCCTCCTGGAGTGCTTGCGCCCTGCTGCGTTGCCTTTCCAGCAGGTATCAGGGTGGTTCAAGCTTCTCATGAGGAGCAGGGCCTGCAAACATGAGGTTTCTTCAAGTTGTCTGAAGAAGGCCTCATCTACTACTTCTTCCTGATTAGGAGGTCTGTAGCAGGCATGCATTCAGGACCAGTAAAGCCTGTTCATAACCGTGCTGCGGTGTAAATGTAGATCTGACAGTGACATACATGTTCTTTTTTGCTTCTAGATCGAGGAGTGTGCTATTCAAGATTTATTAATCCACTATGACGCTTTTGACAACCCTGATGAATTTGTGACTGTTGAAAGGGCTCCGCAGGGACCTATAGCAGCACCTATGTGGAACAAGCACTAATTTGTACTCTTCACAGTCCGTGTTGTGTGTGCACTTCTGAAGTTCTAATTCTTGTTACAAGTAAAACGGGATTGGAAGAACAGTAATCATGCAATTTTTGACATCAACCTTAAAACACTGCACATAATCACTAGGTATTTGTTAAAGAGAATGGAAATAATGTGTTCACTGTGTCCTTCACAGTATATAGTGTATGTATGTTTTGAGTGAATTTCTTTAAAAAGACATATTATTAGTAATAATAAATGAAGCTGTAGATTGGAAATGCATTTGCTAAGCTTAAATTGTGAGGGTATTTTGTTAAATTCACAGGTGGCTGAAAGGCGAGTGCTTATTTTGCGATTTAATGTGGAGTTGAATGTGCAGAAATACACATCTTTAGAGTTTGAGGGGGGAGGGTATGTTCTTCAGAGCTTTCTGGCAAATTGGGAATATTGGAAAAAGTTTGTGCTTGAACTTCATGTAAAAGTACAGCTTGATAATGCAGTTGTCCTTAAGTTGTATGTGTAAGTACTGGTTCTCTGGTTGCTGTGGCCAGTACTTTTTATTGTCATGCTCCACGCTGGGCCTCTGCACTGTGCCGAAGTGCCCTGCCGTTGCCTGCTCTCAGCTCAGTTGTGCCTGGTCTTTCACTGGTGTGAGACTGGCCTTTGAGCACCCAGCTTGGCTGTGAAGTAAAGCACACAGTTGAATCAAACATAGTGGCACTTAATTATCTCTTCTGTAGTCTTATTCTGGTAAATATGGTACAGTTTTAAAACCACTGTGTTTAAGGTACAATTCACTTGAAATGCTGAGGAAATAAGATCTGTTTATTCATTGTTAAGGCTATAGGGACGAATGCTTGACTGTGGAATTTGCAAACACCTAACCTTCAAAGATTATCGCAGGTGGCTTTCAATATTGTGTGTTCCAAAGTTCTCTGTGCCTGGTTTAAAAAAATTTATATACATATAAAAAAAAAACGAAAAAAAAAGTAGCCTTATCTGCAATATTCTGTCTAGTTTGTCTGTTTGCATAGGTGTGTTTGAACTTGTACTTTTTCGATAGTGTCAGTACTCACAAACTGGAAGACTGGAATTGAGAGAGCTGCAGAAGATGAATGTAGAGAATTGATCACTGTGTGATAAGAGTTGAATCTTGAAAAAACCTATGTAGATATGTCTTAATGGTTTCAGGTCAAGCTGCACCAAATATCCCCCACAAAAATTGTAAACAAATGCAATAAATCATAAAATCTTGATTTACACAAAGCTAGTATACTTTTATGTGCTGTCTATAATCAACACTTTAGATAACTATAGAGTAATCTAAAAGTATTTCTTTTGTGTATGAAACAACTGTAGGCGTTCTGGTTACGCAGGCAAAGGAAGATGTAGCTTTAAATTCTGCTGGTGATTCATTCGCTATACTGATGAGAGTATTTGCCTGAAGTGCTTTACTCGATGCACTGCAGGGCCTTAGGGCCTGCTGGAACTATCCTTCTGAATTAAAAGAAAGCTTATGTACTGTGAAAAATAGCTATAAAAGCAGTGGGCCTTTCCAGGTGTGAACCCAATTTGTTCTCAAATATAACGTTATTATAAAGCTGCTAGTTTGCACTCTGATTTTTTTTTTTTTTCAAAATTGATGAGAATATGCTGTTTAAAATGTCATTCTCCTGCCACTGTGAGAGGATTCATGCTTCCGCAGCGCCGAGGAGCTTGACTGCTTTTAAGTTCTGGGTTCACTGCTGCAGCTTGGTATGGATTGTCAGTGGTTATACTTAATATTTGCAAAACAGATTGAAGAATGATCAGTGTACCACTCTTCTGAAATGGAGAACATTTTTTAAACAGTTGTGTTAGAACAGCTTAAGGCTAAAATGTGTCACAGGAAGCTGTGTAAGCTTACAGATTCCAATTTTATTTAACTTCCTTAAAACTTGGAAATTAACAGTTTAACATGTCTGAAACACACCTAAAAAAATTCAAATTATAGCAGGAACAGAAACAAAAATTCCTAAATCCTTGGATACACTCTGGGAGTAGCTTATGGTGCACATGAAAACCCAAACAAAAGTCCAGAACAAGGCTCCTGCATCAACAGATATAAATATATTTTTGTGGAAGTAGCGAAAATTTATATTTTCTTCAGTTGCATATCTTGCTTTGGTCGAAAACTATAATTTCCCAGTATAAATGTGAGGTCAGTCTATATTTCTGTTGTGTAGACTTGACAATTGCGTGATCACTGAGATTGAAAGCAGGCTCTGGAGGTTGCCCAGTCCAGCCGCCCTGCTGATGCGGGCTCAGCCAGAGCCAGGTTTCTCAGGGCCTGCCCACTCAGGTTTTCAGTATCTCCAGGCACAGAGGCTCCACAGGCTCTCTGGGCAGCCTGGTCTAGTGTTTGACCATCCTCACAGCAAAAAGACATTTTTATATTTAAACAGAATTTCCTGCGTTTCAGTCTGTGCGCTTGCTTGGCTCTTGTGCTGGGCACCGCTGAGAAGAGTCTGTCTCCACCTTCTTCCCCGCCCATCCGTCAGGTACTGACGCATGTTGTAAGGTCTCCCCGGAGCCTTCTCTTCTCCAGGCTGAACAGCCCCAGCTCTCTCAGCCTCACCTACATCAACTCTGCAGTGATCTTTGTTGTCCTTTGCTGGGCTCTCCAGTACGTCTGTGCTCACCAGGAGTGTCATTTTACCAGATGTCTGCTGGAAAAATATGTGGGGGTATTTTATGAGTTTTAAAGCCTAAGCAATTCTGTTTATCCCTGCTTACTAGACAGCAGTAGATCAGTATTCAGCTAGTGAAATGAGTTGAGACGTGCGACTCACTTCGTTCAGTGGTAAGTGGGCGTCTGCTGGTTTTAATAGTCTTTGGAAATGTGCCTGTCGACGTTACACTGGCTTTTTCTCTTAACAGGTTTTCATATGACCTCCTTCAAAATGATGCCCCTTTTTTTTTATAATCATACTACTTTGGTTTGGTCTATCAGAATTCCTAAGGCCAAAGATATAACTGTGCAAGGAGATAAAAGAATACCCATTAATCTGGCTGGAGATCTTACCTCTGTCAGCTGAGTGAATACTCACAGTTTGATTTCTTCTGGTTGTTTTTCCTAGAAAAATTAAAATCCCACAGGGAATTTTTTCTAGGTATTGAAACTTGCTAAAATTGTTTCTGCATGAAGCAGGGATATGCTAAAATCGTAGTTTAAGTTGTTATTGTCAGGGATCCATACCCAAACTTTGCATATGAAGTAATATCCCATTTTAGTTGTCTGTGCAACTCCTCTCTTGCATCCAGGCTGCATGAGGAAAATATTCAGGGTTTAGGCAACAGCATCCAGAAATTCCACCACCTGGTGCATATGTTAACTTGGCATCAACATGGAAACTCTGGCATTTTGTAGCTCAGATGCCCGAGTTTGTGACCTTTCATGTGATGCTAGAAGTTGATTCTATCTTCTCTTGGTTAGCTCGAACAACGTCGTGTCATTTCTGGGCTTGTTAACTCCTTTAACTTGCACCCGAACAGTGTCTCTAACAAATCTTGTTCTGAAGTCGGGGGTGGAATTCCCAGGTCCTAATGGACATAAAGCAACAGCTCAGAGTTTGTAGTGAAAACAGTATTTAGCATATTGGCGTATACTAGGTTATAGCTAGCTGGCTTAAGAAATGCGAAGTTAACACACGGCTTCCAGTGAAATATTTGTTACATCTCAGACAAACCAGCCTCCAAAACAGGTTTCTTGAAAAGTAAGCATTTTGTCTTTTCCCCTTCATTCATTAGCTCAAACTTAAGTCACTTTTCAAAAATGGAGGAATAAGTAAAACTTGAAAATGTTTCACAGTAAAATGGAGGCAAAATTGTCTTTAGCACTTGCTATTATAGGCACTATGTCAAGGCATTTGGGGAACATAGAACTTAATAACTAATATCTATTTCTGCGTTGTGTGTTGAAATTAAAATGCATGAAAAGTAGGCGACTTCAGTCAATTAGAGAACCCATATCTGCCTTTGTTCTCCAAGAAGAGAGGCTATTTTTAGTGAATAAATTGACTGTAGAGTATCATTGAATGGAATCTCTGCATAAGGACTGATTTTGCAACTTTCAAGGAAAAGCACTGACAAAAAATTTACTAAATTGCTGATTTAGCCTGTGGTACAAATCTTGATGACACTGTCCTACCATACACATTTTAACTGAATCCCCCTGCCCCCGATTGGGAAGTCATTTACCTATGGCAACAGGAAATTTCAGTTACAGATTCTGAAAAGAAAGTATTCACAAAGGCTCTACCGTAGTTTTCTGCTACGGTGGGATTATGGAACCAAACTTCTTTAAAAGTTTTTGCACTTTAAATGTTTTTGCGTCCAAGTCTTCCCCTCCACTCTTTTTTATTTTTTCTCAAATGCTTCCAAGAGGGATGTGATACAGAAAGTCTCTCCTCGAGCTCTCCTGACAGTAGTCAACCTGAGATGTTCATTCACTGTTCTGCTGTTGGAGTAACGTTCTGCAGCCCTTTAGCAATCTGAACTCTCCCTTGCCTGAAGAATTGCTTGCTCCGATAGAAGGACAACTTAAGTCAGAAGAGATTAGTGGATTATTAGATCTTGTTCTAAATATGAAGGTAAAAAAATTGTATTGAAATAAAGTAACGTTAACCCTTGACTTGCATGATGCTGTCAGAGAATGGCAAGGTCTTTTTTGAAGACCTTTGCAGTGTCAGGTTACTGGTTAATGAAGGTATCGTATGATCTCAGAATGGATTCCTCCCACTGTGCTCCAGGAGAAGTCTGTAAAACTCCACCAAAGAGCCCGTTAGTTTAACTGAAGGGAAAATTCCTCCTTCTCTAGAATCTGATGCGCTTCACCCTGGTCAAGTTGGATGTTGGGGAGGCATCCCAAAGGTGAGTCCCTCCCATTAAGCTTATCGCTGTGGCAAGCCTCAGAACTGCCGAAAGGGAAGGAACCTGGCGTAGCTGGCCAGTTGTGCACTGGAATGCAGAAGTGTTTCTGACTGTGAGCAGTACTGTGGAACCTGAAACTGGGTTTTTACTGTTCTCGTTCGTCTGCAAATGCTTAAAGCCAAGGAGGGCAATGTAGATAACATTTCAATGAACGCTCCTGAGGGAATGTTACAGGCGGGGTCCATAGACTCGGGATCGGAAGGGTGCCTGTGACAGCCGAGCTAGTTCTGAGCCTCAGAGCGTAAACCTCCTTAGGGGGAGGCAGCTCTCCAGAGTCTCACCGCGGTGATTCAGCAGTAAGCTGGGTGCCGACGTCTGTGCTGCGAGTAGGCAGTGGGACAGTGTGCCTGGCCAGAGCAGTAGTTCCTGAGTCGTCGTGGACGGCAGCCCCTTGCTCTCATTGGCATTGCTATCTAGGACAGGAAGGTTTTCAAACAGGAGCTGGGAGAAACCATGCCTAGCAAAAGACGTGTTCTACTGCCCTCTTGTATGCTTTTTCCTCCCCACCACCCTCTTACCTGCTTGTTAGGTTAAAGTAGCCTGGAATACTTGTGCTCCTTCTGGAGCTGTTCTTGTAGTGTCGTTTTAGGTGTCTAACTTTGAATAAGAACTTATGAATTGTGGAAGGCCAACAAATTCACACTAATACAATATATGTTTTAAGTTAAATAGTTTTTAGTAATGGTGCAGCAAAGGCATTCTCTGAGTTCGGAGAGTCCCTCAAATGACTGGAGTGAGATTTTTATCTTGGGTGGGGGAGTGATGCCTGACACAAACTCTACCCAGAAAGTTTTTACTTTCCGAGTAACTACTTCCTGCACTATGGTACACATCAAGGCACCAAAACCCCCTGTTTTTATAGCAGGTTTCGGACACCTGTGTGCGTGTTGCGCTCCTACTGCTCAGGTTGCACTGCCGCGGCAGCACAAGCAGCCTCGGAGGCCTTGCCTAGAGGGAGGGAGTCGGGTGTGAACAAACAAGGGTCTCCTAGGGATGAAGCCGCCCCTCAGTTGAGCGATCTTCATTCTTCCAGCAAAGATTCAGAGTTCCCTCTCCTCCCCTCTGAAGCACATACAGAATGCTCTTTCTTTAGCATGGCCTTTTCCCTCCTTTTTCTCTCTCATCACTTGAATAAAATGAGAAAAGAAATTGAGCAAACTTTTGCAAGGGCTTCGGAGAATGATTAGCAGTAACGAATCCTAATATATAATGCTAATACAAACTGGAACTGCTCTGTAGGTCAGCCTTGACGAATTTACCCAAGTTTATCAAGGTGTTGCTTAGAACACGTTTTGTTTCCTGTAATTCAAGTGACTGAAATGCCAGCAGTTTTTGGGTTTGATGCGATGCGTACAGATTTCAGCTGCAGCCGGAAACCTGGAGTTGGGCCTCGGGGCAGGTGTGGTGTGACTGCGCCGCTGCCACAGACGGTGAAGAGTCAGGCAAGTGAGCCGAGGGAGTGTGACAATCCCGGAGTGGGCTCCTGAGGGCTGGTCAGTGGAGTTCTCTCCAGGCTCTGGTGCCTGCCTTGGCTGCGTCTTCTTCAGCTCCATTCAGACCACTTGAAAGTGTCCGAGTTTGCGTGTCTTAACCTTGACAAAGAAGCAGGAGAACTTCTTGGTTCGTGTTTTCATGGGAACACTAGGAGTTTGGGAAGACCATAAGCTTTGTGCGAGTGCGTTGTCTTTGAGTGACTCTTGTTGAAGGACGCTTTTCACTGGAAAAAGCCAGTCAAAACCAAACCCCACTATAGGATCCGTAGTCTCACGGGGCAGGAGAACAGTGTTCTTGTTTAACTGCGGCTGAAAGTTTTGAGGGCAAATGTGATCCAGGAAGATCACATGGTCTCAGTTAAGTGGTTGTTCCGAACAGATAACCACACCCTCTTCCGTGACCTCGATATTTAAAGGAGTTCTTTATTGATCTATAGAATTGTTTTAAAATATATAGTTTTAATATTAGGGGTCAATTCTTTGAAAGATTGCATGAGCTTTTCAGATAACAAAAGAGTGAAACTGTTAAAAGCCTGACTATGGTTTGTGGGGTGTTTTTTTTTCTTATTATTTCATTTGCATACAGGATATAACACACATGAAAGACAGAAAAGCAAGCAAGCAAACGAATGAAAAGCAAGTTTATATAAGAGCACACTTAAACAGGCCCTCTGCGTTTGCTCTGAATTAGTAATGGGGGAAAGCCAAATGTCAGCTCTCTCTCCTCTCAATTAAAAAAAAAAATCATAATTTCCCTGAAACATTCTCAAATAAGAAAGTAAGCGAGGAAAACTGACTCATATGGTTCTGAGTGCTTTAAGATTTCTTGCCTTTTTTTTTCCTTTCTAGCCCTTATAAATTTATTCCAGGAATATACAGAGAATACAACACCTAAGGCTGGATTCTCAACTAATTTCTCGCAGTGTTAAATGGTTTATAGATCTCTGTCTCCTCAGTCTGAAGTGCCATTAAAGTAGAAGGTGAGTCTTCCTTCCCCGTCTAGTCATTTCACCATCCTGTAATTCTGCAGCAATATGTCACGGATGTTTGTGAGCCAGTGAACCCTGGCTACAAGGAAATAGCTACCTGTCTCGTAGGTTATGCGGTTTGAGGTGGGAGGATGCCAGGTGCCCTTTGCTTTAAGCGCAGCAGCGATATCTGCTACGTGAGCCTGACTGGAACCCCTGTACGGCGGGTGAAGAGGTCGTGGGAACTGCACGGGGAGTACAAGCGACCTGCTCCGGCTCAGCTCGCTGCAGTCGCTGGGATTCATCGGCTGTGGCTGCCTTGCAGCGTGACTGAGCTTCTAGGGCTGTTTTTTTGTCTGATGTCTTAGGTTTGTTCTGAAGGGGACCCTACCGCTTCTGCTAAATGTCATTGATGGCAGCACAGCCCTTTGTGAGAGCTGTGCTCATGCCATCCGGTGACACAACATCTGGGACAACAAGTGATAATGTTAGCAAAAAGAAAAAAATACAAAGAATGTATTAAGCATAAGTTGTCTTGTGTTTTCCTTATATTTTTGTTTATCCTGCCTTCTGTATGCTGCCTTTATTGCAATAGAAGGGAAAAATATGCAGAATCTTAGTCCTTTTCCCACTGTGCGTATTTTAAGCTGTTTACAAGACACTGCCCACGTTCCTGAATGCTGCAAAGATGGAATTGAGCTGTAAGGCTATGAATGCAGTGGGGTTTTCAGGATTACACAAATAGCTGATAGAACAAGAGCTGAACGAGAATCTGTGTGCACACACATGTGTGCATAGCCGTAACTCTTCCTTTGATTTGTTTGTGGTTGTAGAATTCAGTTAGATTGCACCACTTCAGCAAACAGAGTTAACGTGTTATCTCTTCGGTCCTCCTGTGTGTACTGAGTGGTAGTGAACCTTTTCTCCTGAACTTTATCTCTGTGCTTGGCATATGTTAACAATTAAGCCTCGCTGTATTTGTGAGGTACAGTAACTTTGAACTGTTCTCCAACTTCCAGGTGGTAGACATCAACACAGAAGTAATAAGTTGGTTAGTCTTAGGCTGAGCAGTAGACTCACTGTCATGTCCTGAAGGAGCAGCTGGAAGTCTCTTCTTCCAATTGCCCATTCCAGCGCCATGTAAAGCCTGTAGCATTTCTGCAATCAGCTATAGAGAAATTCCTTTCAACCAGGACTTGTTCCTCTCTTTCTCTGATCCTCTCTCTGGAGCGAGCGGCTCTGCTGCCAGAACAGACTCCTCGGGGCAGCCAGTTGTTTGGCAGTATCTGTCTGTTCCTGGTCTGAAGGGACTGGAAGCCCTTCGCAAGCTGGTCAGGTCATATTTCTCTCTTTGTTTTGGTTCCACGTCCATGAGCAATTGCCACTCTTCTAAAGTAATGTTCTTGTAAAAAGTGCTTGACCTCTACTGGCAAGTCTGTGATGATTGTTACCTGTGAGTTTTAGTGCGATGATTTCCTTCCAAAGAAGGAAGCTGAACTAGTTGGTCTGGTGGTGGTGGATTCCTTAGGGGAAGGCACACTAATGTAAGGCAGGAGCTGCACTGAGTAGCACGGCCCGCCTGCTTGGAGAAGTGATGGGCTGACTGTGAGGTGTCTAAAGGTGGGCTGCAAAGAGAAGAAAATTGAGCCTACAACCTCTGCAGTTTCTTGTTGGCGGCATAGAAGTAGTCCCTAGTACATCTTCTGTATATTTCTATGCATCTTCCTTTTTGCATTACAAGTTCAGTCCATCTCTGTGTTAAATATATTGTATTATCCTACTACTATGAAGACAAGAAAAAAGCAAAGAGAAAGTGAAGATTTTAATCACAGCTTGTATTAACCTCAACATGGATATTTCCTTCCAGGTGTTTAACAGATAATATCTTTCAGCTAACCTAAAAGAACAGGCAGTAAGTATCTTTAGAGTCTCTAAAACGTCCTCTAGAAAATCTAGGAAAGTCTGACCTGAAATTCCTGTTACTTGAAGCAATAAAATAAAAATGATTACCAGTAGTTAAAATGGGGGGTGGGGGTGGTAGGGAGAGGGGGAAGGGCAGGTAGCAGCAGGGAGACACGGAAATGGCAGAACAGTACAATAAAAATAAAAAAGCGTGAGCCTAACTTGATTGCCTTGGGGGGGGAGTGTGTGGAAAGAGGTATATGGTTACTTTTCAAAGCACACGATATTATGGGATGTGCGTGAACTTCCAGAGCATCCCATAAGGGCTGGGCAGCAATGCAAGCAGATGGAGGTGGAAATTGCACTTCCAGCATGGTCTCTTTTCTGGCTGTTGGCATCAAAAAGGGGCTTTGGGCTGGAATTCTGAAATCTCATTGAGAGTTGCAAGCTGAAATTGTTTATGCTGCCCTATATTCATTCTCATCTTACAATTTCCAACCTCTTATTTCCTAGAAATAATAAACCCAGGTTTTACTCGGTCTTTTTCTCCCTGCTGCTTTGCAGCCTCAGAAAGAGCAGCAATAACTGAAGTCGTGATAAAGCTTTGATGGACAAGCAGATGTGAAGATTTATGTAATACTGCGCAGCGCAAACTTGTTCTGTGAAGTGCTATTGGATGTGTTAGAAATGCACCAATTGCTGTGGAAATTGTAAGGCTTTCACCATGAGTGGGAATGGCAAAATGCCTATGCAATGTTTTGGTTTTTATTGAAAAGTAGGCTTGGTGTAAACAGCACCCAAAGATTCCTCACGTTCCCATATAAAAGTCTTCCCTGCACGACAGTCATTAAGCTGTGCATTTTATTATGTTGTTCAGAGACTGAAATTACCATCTTAATTTCAGTAATGTCTAAGTTCATGTAGTTCTGAAGCTGAATTTAATTTCTCCTGGGTTATGCTTTATACTTCATGTAACTTAGAGCATGAGCAAATCTCATGCTTTGATGGTAAAAATGTAGCTCATAAAGGAGGCGAGATTTGAAAAATACCCCCAGAAAAGAGCTACAGGGGGTAGGATTTACACTAAGTACTGAAAAGGCTTTATGAAAACACAGTAGCAAAAACCTGGCCGGATCAGAGGCGTTGTAGCTGTGTACTGGCTCTCAGACGCACCTTTCTCAGTGGGACAGCAGTGCTGATAGCCTCGGCACAGCGGCTGCAGCGCCGGGTGTTTCCACTTGGCTGCCTCGACTCCTGAATATTTTAGTAGCTTTCTTCTGAAAGCTGTGATGCTTTCAGTCTTAAATGCAGGAGGTGCTTGCTGATTCTCATGGGAATGAGGCAAAGGAATCGGCCAAGCAGCATTGGCTGTATCAAGAGGCAGCTCCTACCTTGGGTATCGTGGAGTCCACCCCACCGCAACTTTGTAAACCTGGTATTTTTTTCTGTTTTCTCTTGTCTCAAGTGAGTACCTCTCCTACGAGGACAGGCTGAGGGAGCTGGGGCTGTTCAGCCTGGAGAAGAGAAGGCTGCGGGGTGACCTTATAGCAGCCTTCCAGTACCTGAAAGGGGGCCTGTAGGAAGGATGGAGAGGGACTTTTCACTAGCATGTGTAGTGGTAGGACAAGGGGGGATGGCTTTAAACTAAAAGAGGGCAGATTTAGATTAGATATTAGGAAGAAATTCTTCACCTTGAGGGTGGTGAAACACTGGCACAGGGTGCCCAGAGAAGCTGTGGCTGCCCCCTCCCTGGAAGCGTTCAAGGCCAGGTTGGATGGAGCTCTGAGCAACCTGGTCTAGTGGAAGATGCCCCTGCTGATGGCAGGGCGGTTGGACCTAGGTGATCTTTAAGGTCCCTCCCAACCCAAACCATTCTGTGATTCTATAGGCAGTAGTGGTGGCATACTGCAGCAAAGGTTTTAAGTCCATTGTAAAATAAAGGTAACTACTGACCCGGTACAAACTTTTTTACAATGTGAAGTCACTTTTTACAACGTGTTACAGGTTCCCGTAGCTACATCTTTACTACCACTTTAACACCTTGAAGACTGCTTGGCTGTTCTGTGCTGTGCAGTAGCTCTTGGAGCAGATTTCATTATCCACCCCTGAGCCTGCTGAGATGCACCTGTGGCAACTTGGTCTGAGCACAAAACGGAGTTAGAAGTGCAAGTTATGAGGACATTTTTCTAGTTTTGAACATATAACAACCAAATGTTTTCCTCTTCTCTGTTCTATCTTGATACTGATTTTTTTTTCTTTTCTTGTTTGTATAGTATGGTGTTGCTGTATCTCAGTTGCATTATTTTCATGCATAAGCGGGTGCAGGCGTGCACACATGTGTATACACGCGTGCAGACACAGAAACCTACCATGAAATTCATGCATGAAATGCAATGCTCTTCCTCATGCAGCCTGAGAGGCTGTCAGCCTGCTTTGCCCCTTTCTGTTTAGCCTGGAGTCAGCCAGGACTCCCAGGTCCTTTTCTGTGTAGCTGCTTTCCCATCTGTCAGCCCCCAGCCTGTCCTGAAGTTCATGAGGTCCCTTTCAGCCCATTTCTCCAGCCAGTTGAGGTCCCTCTGGATGGCAGCACAACCCTCTGGTGTATTGGCCACTCCACCCAGTTATGTGTCATCTGCAGCTTTGCTGAGGGTGCACTCTGCCCCATCATCTGGGAACCTCAAGGAGAACCTCTCATTTGTCTCTTATTTCTGAGTGTGTTGGACACCACTGTAACCTTTGTGGAGATTAATTTTTTATTTCTTAATTTTATTTTTATTGTAAGTTGGGTAATAAAAACTCTATTGCTTGCATCAGAGCAAGAACTGAGGCCTCCAGCACCTTTGTCTCATCTTGTTTTGCCAGTGGTCAGTATAGGGTTGTCAAGTGCTGGGTCCTGCACTTTGGTCACAACAACCACCACACAACGCTACAGGCTTGGGGGAGAGTGGCTGGAAAGCTGCCCGGCGGTAAAGGACTTTGGGGTGTTGGTCGACAGCCACCTAAACACGAGCCAACAGTGGCCAAGAAGGCCAATGGTATCCTGGCTTCTATCAGGAATGGTGTGGCCAGCAGGAGTAGGGAGGTGATCGTCCCCCTGTAGTTGGCACTGGTGAGGCTGCATCTGGAGTACTGTGTTCAGTTTTGGGCCCCTCACTACAAGAAGGACATTGAGTTACTGGAGCATGTCCAGAGAAGGGCAATGAGGCTGGTGAGGGGTCTGGAGAAGAAGTCTTATGAGAAGGGACTGAGGAAACTGAGGTTGTTTAAGCTGGAGAAAAGGAGGCTGGCTGGAAACCCTATGTCTCTCTGTAACTACCTGAAAGGAGGTTGTAGTGACGTGGGTGCTGGTCTCTTCTCCTAAGGAACAAGCCATAGGATGAGAGGCAATGGCCTCAGGTTTTGTCAGGGGAGGTTTAGATTGGCGGTTAGAAAACATTTCTTTACTGAAAGAGTGGTCGGACATTGGAACAGGCTGCCCAGGGAAGTGGTAGAGTCACCATCCCTGGAAGTGTTCAGAAAATGCTTAGCTTCAGGATGTGGTTTAGCAGGCATGGTGTTGGATTGATGGTTGGACTTGATGAACTTAGGGGTCTTTTCCAACCTGAATGAATCTATGATTCTCCTATTACCTTTCTGTTTCATCATGCTGGCAGTCACAACAGCCACAACAGCCACATCTGTAGTCTAGGGGTCCATCTTGTCAAACTAGTTACCTCACCAAAAGAAAATTAAAAGTCCATGTCTTTGGACTGTCTAGGAACTTCTAAGGGGGAAGCTTTCACGTTTGAGTTCTCAGAGGCTTCATCCAAACAGCGGGTCTTTTGTAGGGGAATGGTCCTAAATCTGGGGAAATGCTCCAGTAGAACAGGGAAGTACAATATAACCAGTACCGTTAGTCCATCTGATGACTCCTTTTCCTTTGCTGAGGAGAGTGTTCCCGTTTCTCTCCATTTAGGGGATGTACCATCTTGCTGTTTCCCTCCCCATGGTTTGGATGGGACACCTCTGATGGATCAAGGGAGTCTTTACTGGTTGTATTCATCTGAGGCCTCACAAGCTACTCACCCCGATGTTTCTGTGTTAGTAAGATGTTGGGCGGAAAGCTGTCAGAGCTTTACTTGCTTGTTTCAGCTGTTTCATAAGTGGGAAAAGAGCTATTTTTTCACCATCTCTCCCCAGATCTACATATGTGTGTACTTCTCAGATTTGCTTAAACGAGTTGTGGACAGGGAGTATCAATATGTTCAGAATTATCCTTAAACAGTAGTTCAAAGCACATTACTGTGTCATTAATTGTGTAGCCTTACAGAATATGTATTGCTGTTTACTGTGATTCTGTGCTTGCAGTGAGGTCTTGACCAGATTCTCAGAAGCCTTTACTGCAGGGACAGAAATATGAAAGTCCAGCAAACTCTTAAAGCTTTGTTAGCACAAAATTTGTTGAACATTAAGTAGGAAAGGAAATTAATTTATGAGCTCTTGAAGGCAATCTGCTTTGTGTAGGTCGTCTTCTTAGTGCTATTGTAAGACGAGTATGTTGGAGATAAGGAGCTCTGCAAAGAGGATTTCTGCATCAGCTATTTTTAGGAAAACAAAGGAACTTAATCTCCCCATGTAGCCAGTGTAAGGAGGTGAATGCCTTTGAAAGCAACAATTTAGTGGACTGGAAATCAATGCTTTGCTTTATCACATTTATACTTATCGCTGCTTCTTTGTAGGGTTTTTGGCTTTGTCTAACTGGATTCTCCCAAAGGACTGTAAGGCTGTTTGCTTTAGTAGTCTCTGGCTACAAAGCTGAGGAATATTCTGAAAAATCAAATATTTTAGCAAAATAGTTCTCTGTAAATCCTAGCCACTTTAGACTACTCCTTCACAAGCTTTTTGCATGAAAGAATGATGATCAGTCTCAATTTACGTGGTAGGCATGTGGCTATGTGGAAATCACAAACGTACACATTCTGCTGTTTAACGTGATCCTGTAAACAACTGTGGGCTGCTTATCATGGCCATTCGCTAAACTATGATGTATGGATCATGATTTCTTTTTCTGGGTTCATGACCTGTTCTTTGGTTTGTTTTTTTTTTTTTGTCTTATATTGTCGTGTGTGTCCTGCACTTCCCCCCCGTCCCCGCACCTGAAGTTACAGATGAGAAATGAGAAGTATAGAGACATCTGCTCTGCTTAGGGATTGTGCATTGGCATATGAAGAGTCTCCTCCCACTCCAGTCAAAGGAAAGCATCTCTCCTACAAGGAAAGGCTGAGGGAGCTGGGCTTGTTCAGCCTGAAGAAGAGAAGGCTGAGAGGGGACCTTAGAAATGCTTATAAATATCTTAAGGGTGGGTGTCAAGAGGATGGGGCCAATCTCTTTTCGGTGGTGCCCAGTGACAGGACAAGGGGCAATGGGCACAAACTGAAGCACAGGAAGTTCCATCTGAACATGAGGAAGAACTTCTTCCCTCTGAGGGTGACGGAGCACTGGAACAGGCTGTCCAGGGAGG
>Ga0065711_1035955_pt1 | contig 21619 bp, 13 predicted proteins | sample Hoacrofraction12_FD_59098 | JGI IMG/M metagenome (GOLD analysis project Ga0065711, IMG submission 59098) | Hoatzin crop microbial communities from Cojedes, Venezuela - Epithelial fraction 12 v2 (version 2) | ecosystem: Host-associated > Birds > Digestive system > Esophagus > Crop | place... | reverse complement strand
TTTTTTTTTTTTTTTTACTGGCAGCATAGGAGGAGGTAAGGTGCCAGAAATCTTAGAACTGTTGTCATTTTTATTTTTTAACAAAAAGCTTTTCTGAAAATAACTGTGCACCGATGTGTAATTCAAACTCTTCCAAGAGTTCTGCTGCCTGTAATTTCTTTTTATAGCTTTGCTAGTTTAAAGTTGGAAGGTCTGATTGGTTTAATTGATGCTTTTGCAAAACTTGTGTGGCTGGAAAACTCACAAGAGTCATGCGAATTTCTTGTTACTTCTGCATGATTAAAATCAAGGGCAGCGGTGTGGGCTGCCACTAGAAATATATCCAGGAAAACCATACGAGAGAGACTAGGGGAGGGAGAGAGAACCCAGCAGAGACTTTTTTTCCTGTTCCTGCTATTCCACTGTGGCTCCAAGGCTGAGCATCATAAGGGAAGAATGGAAACGTTCTCATGGAAGAAGGGTGGAGTGATACTGCTTTCCCTGATAGTAGCCAGGAGGCTGTGGAGAGGGGAGAAACAATGGGAAGCGTTGCATTTTCTGGGTGGGGTTTCACGTTGGGTGCTGATAAGTGGGAGTCTGGTGGAAGGCATCGTGGGGCTGGTGGCGAGGCAGCACCTTCCCTGGGCGCTGCCGGACTTCAGTCCCGGCGTTCCCATGGGAAGCTCCACCCTCTTGTTCCGTCTCTGGTACGTTTTCTAAGCCTTGATGTCGTCGTCATGTTACTGCTGGCAAAAAACTGCCTGTGTGGGAGATATGCAAATGTGTTGTAATGTTCTGGTATAATTTTAGCGCAGGAAAAGAGCAAGCTCTGTACATGGGTATCGCTAACTGAGCTCCAGTCTTGCGGCTTAGTTTGTTTAATGGAGCTGTTAGCTTTGAAAAGTTTTACATGGATGTGGGGTATAGGATCAAGTTCTTAATTTTTTAAGCTTAAAAAGCAATTCCTGTCAAGCCATGCTTCCATAAAACTAAATTCCTTTACAGAGAGTAGAAACTGTCTGTACGAGTGTGAAAGAATTGGATCATTTAATGTCATGATTATTGAGGAGGTCTGATGTGAATTCTCTCGTTGCTTGCAGTGCATACCGTCACCAGAAGAACACTGGCTTTGCTATGAGTGACTGACATGGACTTTATCTTCTCTTGTTTCTCTCAATGTAAAAATTCTAAATACTGTTTTGCCTTATGGGGTTTTTTTGTGTTTTGCTTTTCAGGTTCAATGAGAATGTGATCTTTTTGTGGGAGAGAGGAATGAACCTACTAAAATCCTTTCTCATATGCATGGTTAACTGTTGCACTTAGGAAGGTAATGTTCCAGTAGAACTGCAGTCTTCTCATAACAGTTTAGACTTTGGTAAAGAAGGTGGATGAGTCATTGCAGGGGTTTGATGGCTGAAAGGGTTGATTAATAATTAATTTAAAACCGAGAAGCCCTTTCCTCTGTGTTCCAGCTTTTAGCCATTCAAAAGATCATGAGATTCCTACCTGAAGTTTAGCATTTGAGTATTGTGCACATCTTTGTTTTGATGTCTTTCCCTGAACTGCATATGTTGCTTTTTTGGCTTTTCCTTACAAGTTATTTATAGAGATGTAAATGCCAAATTTGGTTCAAGTGTTTTGATGAGATTACAGCACTTTCAAAGGGCCAAATATTCCTATTGTTTTGGTGTGTTAGGGTTAATTATACTTGCTTCATAACCTTTTTGATTTGCATTGTTATTCTAAGTGCTTAATGTGTCAAGGTATTCCGGTTTTTCAGTGTTTGTATGCTCTTGCGTACAGGTTCATTTGCTTTTCCTTGGTAGGCATTTGTCAGTCAAGGCCTTATGGTTTCTACAGGTTTGTGTTTGAGCTGAGTGTCTAATGGGAAACCCTAGGTCCATGGTGCCTGTTTGCCTTTATGCTGGGATAGTGGTAAAACTGGAGAATGTCAGACACTGCAGTGTGACCCTGAAGGGATGACTCAAAATTGGCCCGCTGATTTCGGTTAGATTAGCATAAATCTCTATTTGAGGAGTTTTTCAACTGAAGTAGGCCAAAGACAGGGTCAGGCAAAACCGATTTGCGAAAGGCATGGAAGCTTCAGCAACCTTTTGAAATCCTTCAAGGTGTAAATTGATACCCTCTGAGTGCTCCTGTCTGGGCAGGTCTTTGACAGAAGGTGGGTCTTGTGGCTCTGATCACAGAAGAGGTAATAAACTGGGTTTTGTCTTTTTGTTAATTAAAATCGTACTATGTGCAGTTCTGTGCAGTTTTGGTACCGCTTCTTGAATATTTAGTGCATGGTGAATATACTTCAAGGCATTTGTTTGGTGACAGTGTACAAAATGCCACCTCCCAACGTTTCTTTCACTTTTATTTATTTATAAGTGTGAAAAGTGAATGCAAACATCTAATAATTTTAATTTGAGCTGTCACTATCATTCATAATTTAAACCTGAAATGGTTCACATTTTCAGTTCAATAGTCCCCTTAGTTGTTACATTGTGTATTATGGCTAGGCTATAGTCTTCTGGTCAGGCTTTTCTAAAAAGCAGTCTCTTAGATATTTGGCACTGAGCTGTAGCTACAACCTCCCAGTGCTGGTGTTTGTGACATTGTATTTTGTCAGATCAGTAGGGTGCAGCAGCTGAACCTTGCACTTTTCAAGGCCTGAGTCTGTGAACAGTTGTCTGAATTTTCCAGCTTGCAGATAGCAATACACTTTGGCTTACATTAACCGTGAACTTTAATTTACCTTAGTCAGAAGCTAAGATTTAGTTGCACTGCTGTATAAATTCTTTATAACATTTATTGTGTGGTGCAGAGTTACCATCAGTAGGATTTTGAAAGTAGAAAAAGAGTGGGCAGGACTGCTTTGCAAGGATAGCATTGGAATTGAACTCCAGTCAGTTTTGTCAAAAGACGTAGTTTGACCTTTGTAATGAAACAACGATTTGCCTTGGCACAAAACATGGAAGAGGAGGCCTTCTTTTTCTTCAGCTTGTGTTAAAAGAATTGAAAGAGGGAAATGTGGGGATGGTAAAGAAATTTTAGCTGCGGGGAGGGATAGGGATAAGCAATTTTGTTTATAAAGCTAGACTTCCTTGCATGCTTGTTTTACTCCAGTAAAACCTTCTTGGGTATATATCATGTGCAGGATTGAGTGGGTGTTCACCTACTGAGCTGCAGAGAGAGTGCAGGAAAGCAGTTTGCTCTTGGGAGTTGCTGGGAAGAAGTGGATGATTTCAGGGCTTCAAGCAGATAAAACTTGCTCTGGTGGAAGTACGGGCAGTGGAATTTGGCAAGAAGTGGGAGGGGAGAGGGATATGTGTGACTAGGGTGATTCTTTGCATCGTGGAAGGAAGAAGCTAGGTCTGGAATTTGTAGTCTGATGTTTTTGATGTGTGAAGTAAGCCAAAGGAAGCTAGTGGGTGTTGGGACGTGACTGACTTGATCCAGTTTGTAGAATAGGTGCGCACGGAAGGACAGCAAGAAATCACTGGGCTCTTTTTTAACCTAAGAGGCAAAAAATTGTGCAGCCGCGCTGGTCAGAAGGAAATGTCCCAAGGCATCCTGGCCTGCTCTAGGTCCTGGTGCTGGAGCCGGGCGGTGCTGCTGTATTCCATTGACAACTCCAGAGCTGCTTCACTCTGGATTCCTGCCGCTGGAAACCTCCTTATGCGGAGAGGGCCCAAAACAGAAGTAGTTGCAGTTACACTTGCTTTTCCTGTGGCATCACTGCAGAACCCCTGGACGGATGAGATAGCGGTCAGAGATGACCTGTGTTTCCTCTGGACCTTAGTTTTTCCTACTCGCAGACTTGCCTGCAGAGAAGGATTTGTGGGTTGAGCAGTGGTGCTGTAAGGGGATTCCATGGCAGAGCAGGTGGATCTGGCTGTTGAAACTTGCCCCAAGGAGCAGGGCTCACCAGGGCAGCTCACCTCCTAGGCTTGGTCCCGAGCCTGTGAAGTGAGCATTAACATGTACAAAGTATGTGGCTAGGCAGTGCTTTTGCATTAAACTTTGGTAATTTCTGTAACAGTGTATCTCCTGCTAATTACTTCCCTGCTGAATGGGGGAGAAGCCGGATTGGTTTTTTTTTCTTTTTTTCTTTTCTTTTCTTTTTTTTTTTTTTTAACTGGAAATAGTTCCCATAGGTTTTCAGGCTTGGCCCCAAGAACGTTGCTTGTCATGTGGTGTCACATAACTGAGAAATCCTCAGACAGTAAGCCCACCTGGATTTTTCTGACACGTGCCTTTCTCCTACTCCTGTCACAATTCTTCCATCATTCAGACTGACTTCTCATGTGTTTGGGTTACGGGGGGGTAACAAAGCGAGTGAAACATGACTATCTATGAAAAATAGTAATGAAAAATAATAATCTGTAATATTCTTTCAGCTTTTCTAATGGGATCATTTTTCACAAGTACATTTGCATTAATAGCACTTGGCTTCTACTTAATAAATACAGTGCCCTGTGAAAATAATGGGTTATTAGGTCTGGATGGGTTCCCATGGAGCCCCCAGTGCTGCAGCTTTCACTAGCTAGCTGTGCCTTTGCTTGTGTGCACAGCAGAGTTGTTTACATGTTGGGAATATGCTAGAGGCAAGGAGAAAGGAACAGCTTTAATGTGATGCAGCTTAGATGCTCTGTGGGGGAGGCCTTGGAGCTGTTCATAACAGGATCAAATGTCGATCAATGTTTCAGGAAGAATAAAATTACTGTTTATGAGAAAATTGAAGAATAGTGTATTACAGGCTTTCCAGCCATCTTAAAGCTCTCTATTTTTGATCCTGTCTAGGAAAATGTCCCTCTCCTGTGGTTCTTTTGAACCCTGTAGAGTATCAGTGGTGCCTGGTAGAAGCATCTATCCAGACCACTCCTGTTTGGCTCCAGCTGCTTCTCTGGGCTGCCTTCAGTAAGCAAACAAGTAAGATGCCAGTGTCTTTCAGCTCTTGCGTGAAAAGCCTGGTGATTGTGTTGTTGAGGGTGCTGCTGGAACATTGTAGCTACTATTAAACTTGTTTTAAAGGCAGATGTGGGAATTTACTGGCTCCGTAGAGTAAGAAAACAGTTACTGTGACAGGCCACGAAGATGAGAAAATGGCTTCCCCCTTATTGTAAGGTATAAAAGCTGGAAGGAGAGGACAGAGACAGAGGAAACAGCTAGAGAGAACTGGAGAAGAAAACAGCTGAAAACCTCCTCCTCTCCCTCCAGAGCTATTTTTTGTCAGTGACAGAGGACTGTGGGATGAGCAAAGCTGATCTGTATCTGCAGCAGGCCGTGGCTCTGATCTGAAAATATATCCCCGGGAAAAACCAAGGAGAGCCTAGCTGCGTGGGAGGGAGCATCCGAAGCCGGGGCACCTCTCTGCGGGATCTGGACCTGCAATTCCTGTTCCAGGCTGCTCTGCCTTGCGTTCAGGTGATGCTTGAAATCTGGTAGCAAGGGGCTGTCACGTTCTGTGCTAGGCTGTGCCCGGTGTGTGGCTGCCGGGGCGACAGGCTGGGGTTTAGGAGGGAGCAGCTGGGGTATGCAGCTTGCTGGGGAGAGGGTAGGGACCGGGAGGGAGGCACTGGAGAGGAGTCTTGGAAAATTGTGTCAGAATACGAGGCTTTTCAGACGAAGGCTAGGTGCCTGTTAGAAATGCTTCTCTAAAACAAACCTGGCAAATACACAATCATGAATTTATTTACCAGAATTCAAACTTTTCTGATTATGTGGTTTCTTTAATTCTTCTTAGAATGGTCTGGTGTTGAACCAACTGTGTTGTGTTGTCTGGGCCTGTCTCCCAAGGGAGGTATTTTGGACAGTTGCTGCCGAGTAAATCCTATGTGTGGTTCTGGAGTTAAGGACTTGTCTTCACATGCCACTGAGAAATTATTTGAGTCAGTTGAAGGTGTGAATGTAAAGTGAATTGCCTCAACTGCCCTGCGTCTCTGAGGCAGAATAATAGAGTCACTCTTGATTCTGGAAAAGAGCATCTGAAGAGGGTCTCAAGCAGTTTAATCAATTTTTTAATTTGTATGGGTTTTGTCTCTTAAGAAGTAATGCAAAGTGCCTTATGCAGACAAAGTCTCTTAAGTGGATTATGTTGTATGGGAAGGCTGTTCTTAAGGATTTGGAAGGATTTATGTGGATGCAGGTGCTTTACTAGTCAGGAATAGCACTTGTATTTTAAAGTCACTCTGTACTTTCATCTGATTTTAATATTCAGGCAACTCCTTCAGACTCTGCTAACTTTAAGCAGAAATTGGAAGGAATGTGGACTGACTTCAGTCATTGCAGCAGACCTTTGAAACACTGTTATGGCATCTTAAAACTGTCATTAACTGTGTGATGATTGAGAGTTTCGGTAGAAACTTCTAGTTCATGTGTTTAATCTTCTGTAGTGAATGGAATGCACCTCTTAGGTGGGTAAAGCTGCTGACTTCTTGTGAGATTTTTGAAGCTGATGGGGAGGAGGATGAACGACGTTGAAGAGCAGTGCGAGCCCTCCCAGCAAGTCTTGGACTTCCAGCCCAAATTGAGATTCTTCCCATCCCATACAAAGCTTATTTAGATGTGTCTATGAAGCAGAGAACTTTGGCAAAATCTGGGTGGTAGAAAAAGGCTGAATGTTTTAGTATCTGAGACTTTTGGTAACCTGCATAGTTATGTTTACCTCAAACCCGAGAGGAGGATACAGAGGAATCCAGCACAGGGAGTGTACGCTACAGACTGAACTGTCTGTGCAGACTGGTGGTTTTGAACATTTGCTGCCTAATTTAGGGGGAATTTGTTGCACTAGTTATGGATAGGGCTCTCCATTTTGCTTTTCTCCCTCCTTCACTTCCCATTCTTCTGTTTTAATAAGAGGAGGAATAACTGAACTATTGTATGCATTTTTCCTTAGTCGTTTTCAACTGGGCAAAATAAGTTGCAGTGTCTGATGTACATAAATAACCCAGGTTATTTCCTTTTCAGCTACTGAATTTAGACTTTCGCTAATATCATAAGGATGTTCTGCTCTACTCATTTCTACTCTTAAGTAAATGCATGCAAGTATGTACTTCAGGAGCCATGTAGGACTCCTGATTATGTGGAAAAGTGCATTGTGTGTGTTGAACTGCAGAATTATGTCTGTAGACTGCTACCACCACGCTTCTAGGATACTTAAATGAATATCCTAACTGTTCATACACAGTGTTCTGTTAAGTAAAGTTGTGAAACTGGAAGGTTCTGAATGTTTTTCCTACTGTTGTGGCAATTACAAAACCAAATGTTGTGGTTTTCTTGCCGAATACATTGTTTTATTGCCCTGTGAAAGACTTGGTCCTAGAGGCTGAGGACTGATTCTGTACTGAAGTTTAATCGACTGCATATACAAATCCAGGTAGAATGTAGATGCTTCTGCCTTGAGCAGATAAGGAATGTTGTGTATACACTCAGAGCGTGTGCGCTTTGCACTGCCTTTCTTCTCTGCTGAGACTGCTGAGTAGCTCTGCAGTTTCTGTGGTAGTGCCACACTGGGCTGGGACTGAGGTCAGTTCATTTTGCCTTGCTTATCAAACAAGCAGCAGATGGCTGGTAGTCTGCAGAAGCTGTTGACCTGGGTGAGGTCAGGCTGATGACGAGGAGCCTGAATGTGTTCGTTGTCCAGTCTGGTTGACTCACCAAACTGGTGACTTGGTAAATGCCATACCTTTACAGTCAAGGAATAGGAGAAATTAATACAGATCTTTTTTTAAATGCTTTTTTGAGGTGTCCGAAATGGTTCATCAGCAAGCATACAAGTTTGTTTCCCTTTATGCGCTCTGTTTTGCTGCTTCCAATGTGCTGAGCATCCTGTTGACATCATGGGAAGGTGTTCAGCACCTTGGAAATTCAGTCCATTGCAGGTCAGCTCTTGTTTCAGCTTTTCAGCCAAGACAGTTACTGTGGACTTTGGTATCACACAACTGGAAGGTGGTGGTTGCCATGGGGCCATCGAGTATGACCCAGTTACGTACAGCATGGACAAACAGAAAGCAGCCCCAAAGAAATTATACGTAATGTTTCAAAAGAGCATATTTGTCATCATGGAGAACTTGATAGTGTTATAGGAAGAAAAATGTGAATGGAAAACAGAGATCTCTATAAGATGATACTAAATAGCCCAAAGCTGAAATTCTGATTTAAAGAGAAGACAGCTACACTAATAACCCTCTGGCTTCAGGACACATCTAGAAATTCAAAGCAAAATACAGTAATTAAGGGAACAATGGATACCTGAGAATTAGTGCACATTAGAAGTTAGGAAGTAAGTTAGAGAATTAACTCTGTGTATTTTCTACAGCTGAAGTATGTGAGGAAACAATGCCAGTTACTAGATGGCGATAATAAAGTAGCTCATGTAAGAAAAATAGAAATATTTGTTAATACTGTTCTGTATTTGGGCAAGTGCAGAATGTGATACCATGAATGCCCTTCCAACAGAGAACAAAGTCCATCTTGGTGAATAAACATTTATTACCTTCTAGGGTTAGACATACGTAAATCAGCAGTGCTGTGACTTGGTTGTTTTAGAGCTTGCTGAAAAGTCTGAAGGCCTGCAGACAATTTCTGGTAACTGTTGGTATCGAGGATCTTAGTTAACTGTGCCAGACTAGACAAGGGAAGGGTGGGTGACCCATTTAACCATATTCCAGCTAGCTTGACATTAATCCACATCAAAATATAGGAAAAATTAATGCAATACTCAATTGATAAAACATTAGAGAGACTAATATCAGTCTGTATCACTTCAAGGGAAATGTGTCTTAGCAAATGTGGTGACATGCTGGAAACCTGAGTTTTACTCGAGAGAGGGACATGCATGAGATGTAGTAAAGCCATGTCTTCCAGAGGCACCTGATGCAGGGCCAGCCCTTGTGGTCCCCTGCTCGTTCCAAGTGCTGCCTGTAGTTCCCTCTCTCAGTAACAGCAGAGGTAGTCAGTTAGGACTTTAACGTCCCCCTTTGGGACTCCTGTCCTGACATGTTAGTGCAAGGTGGTATTGCAAAAGTAAATGAATTAAGAACTGACTAACTGATGTTTAAAAGTTAGTAATTAGTGGTGAATCATTATCAAATGGGAGTGCTTCTAGAAATCTGTTTTAAGGATTGAGGTGAGGCCGGATTCCATTGAACCTTCTCATCAAGTACCTGAAGACAAGGACAGGATCTGTACTGATGCAGTTGGCAGGCCATGTCATGCTGGACAGCATGGTAAATGAGGACAAGGCAGCTTGTACAGAGTAACCTGGTGAGCTGTATCTATCATAAGTGCATTTTAATATAGTCTGATGCAAGGTCATGGGGCCTCAGGTGTTGTACTTCAACATAGTGACAGAATGGGAGCTGGGGGAGAAGACTGCTTGCAGGTACAGTGAGTGAACAGCTGGACATGAGTGCCCTTTCGCAGGGCAGCAAAGGTGTGTAAGTTGGGGGCCTAAGTAGGAGGGGCAGTGGGCAAAAGCAGGTGAATTGTGTGTGATTCTGGGGTCATGAGCAGCCTGCTGAACCCAGGAGTGAGTTCAGAAAAGAGTCAGAGGAGATGTCTAAAGGCTGGGTGATGCTCAGGTACCACAAGGAGAGCCTGAAAAGCTCATTTTGTTGATGGATCTGTTGTTTCTAGATAGATTAATGGGGTGACTTGCTAATTGGCAGGAGGCCCCTTTGAAGGGAGAGGATGCTGTAGGCTAAAAGGCTGATGAACAGGTGTAACAGAACTGATGGCTGGGAGCTGGGATCAGGCAATGACAAATATGACATGCATTGCTAACGGAGAGAGTGCGTAAGCGCTGAAACAAATAGGTCCCTTCCAACCCAAGCTATTCTATTATTCTATTAAATAAATGACAAAAGGAAGGTGGTGCATTGCAGCCAAAATGTTCCCAGGGCTGAAAGCTTTTCTGGAAGTGATATGTTAGACAAACAGAGGTTTGGCGTACAGTTACATGTAGTCCTCTGGGCTAAATTCAGGGATAATTGAGTATAGTGGTCTGTGGTGTCCCTCTGGCTTCAGTAATTCATAGACGGGACTATACAAAGCTGCAAACCAAAATGTTCCTTATATGCTGAACAACTGAGCACCAACTGGCCTCTCTGATAGAAAGTGTACATGTTGTGTGTATGTGTACGTACATGTGAGGCACATACGTGGATGGTGCCTCTTGGCCCGAGATATGTAGTTCCTGTTACAGATTTCAAGAGCAACAGAAGAAGTTGGAGCCCACAAGTGGTTGCCAAGAGTTTCCTAACCGTGCATAAGATTCCTCATGGACTCAAACTGGGAAACATAGGTGCATTTGTACTCTGCTGATTCTAGGAAGTAATTCCTCTCTGCAGGGTGGATTAACTTGTGTGTAGTGCTGTTTGAACTCTGCTCTCCTCTCTCTGGAAATGATCTTTCTTGCATATAATCAGTTTTCAAATCTGCGTTGCTTTTCTCCTGCAAAGTAGTAGCTCAAATCTATCTGTTTCTTTTCTTGAAGGTGCATCTGAAGAAGTGACAAGGGAAAGTAGAATGGAATGGAGTAAGTGCAGTGGGAGACTCACAAGCAATGAGTTTATAAGCAACATTTTGGGTTTTTTTGTGTGGGGTTTTTTTTTTTCCCTTTTTATAGTGGACAGTTAACCTCTGGAACTCTCTGCTGCATGATACAGTTATGGCTAAGAATATGATTTTAGGAAGAATTAGGTACGTCAGGGAATGAAATTTAGTTTCATGTAAATTTATAAAACCTGTTGTTCTAGGGTTTAAAAAACATTTTATAACAATGGGATCTAACACAGTGGGGAGATTATTCTATAGTTGTTTACTAGGAAACTTCTGTTGCTGCAACATCTGTTTCTAGCTACTTTCAACAACAGGAACTAGTGATTCAGAGGTCTTTCTAAATTTAATATGAGAAGGAGCATGGTGCTGGCTGAAAGAACACCGAGGGTGTGTGTACGAAGCGGAGGTAGTGATAAAGGGAGAACGCACCCTGCATGCTAAAATGTGTCATTGTGCCTGTGGTTGCAGGGCGTACATGCTGATATACAAACAGAATATACATGGATCAGAGTAACAAACTTGTTTTGAGCATTCAGCTTTTCAGTGATCATACTTGTACAGTGTGCTTCCATTGTATTTAAAGTAATTGATCCGCAAGAGAAAATGCATGGACTTTGAGGACTGATGTCTTCAGAAATGGAGAGAGGAATGGGAATGGAGCAAGAAGATTTAAGATGTGGAAGGAAGAAGGCCTAGCGGTGTTTTTTGTCAAGCAGAAGTTTCCAATTTGCTTTATTGATTACCTCCAGGCACTTGTTTTGGAGATAGCTTCTCTCTGTTCTTAAATTGAGAGTTACAAATGTTTCAGTCTTCATTACTTTTTTATTTTTTCCTTATTTTTCCTCCCAAGGTTACATACAGGCACATAACATGCACACCCACAACTTTGTGGGTGACAGTTGCATGTGGTGGATACTAGTGGACAGAAATGGTTGGTGGGGAGGTACAGGCATAACAGCTGAGGGCTGTTTCGCTGCTGCTTCCCTTTCATGGTCTCCAAGCACTGGGAGCAGCTGCTCAACTGCTACCTCAGCATGCTCCTGAGATGTCACTTGAAGAGCAGAGAGCTCTTCCGCATTTGTCACTCTTTGTGTCCACACAGGAACACATGTGCATGCTCAAAGACGACAAGTCAGCTCCCAGACGGGTCTTGTGATGCATGTCTTTGCACTCTCCATGAGTCCTGGTGGAAAAGAATCTCCAGAATTGCGAAGAGGGGGGAGGGGAAGCCTCAAAAAAAGAATATCAGAAGAATGGTAGTACAATAAAAGTTTTAAAACTTGAGCAAATGCAAAAGATCAAGCATTTTAGCATCTCTGTCCCTGTAGGTGGGAATGGTTATTTTGTGGTCATGCCATCTGTGGTCCAAAGATGGGACCAGTGAGTGGACTTGCTTTGAAGCTCTGTGCAAGGATAAACGTAACAGCTCAGTCCTAGCTCCCTGGGCTGCCTGTCTAGTTTAATATAGTGCTAATCTGGCAAAGCATCAAGTAGGGATACTGGACCTTTGAACAGAGGAAAATACAATGTTAAAGTCATAGATGCTATGAATTGGCTCTTAAGAGCTGCATCAGAAAGCACAGTTGATGAGTGTGAGATTTTGTGGCTCTTGTATGAGTGCCATATTTTTCCCTGCATGCAGTCATTCCAACACAAGTTAAATTCTTTATTGTAGAAAAAGCTGAATATTTTGGAATGCTGAGTCTGAAACACAGATGATATACTGCAGCAAAAGACTCCCATGGGATTTTTTTACGAGATGGATTTTATTTGTTAAATGAATTTTCAGTAGTTCTTCAATACATGCTTTTGTATTGCTTGCATGATGTCTTACAGTGTCACTGGTCTGATCTGGACTGTGATGACTGAATAAATTGCATCACTTGCTAACTGTGGAAAGATGGCTTGATCCATAAGACACATTTGTGTATATGTGCATTTTGTAATATAATTGTAAATAATAAATTCAAGATGTTCAGTTAATGCCAAATACGAGCTGTATTCATAGCTCTTGGTGTTTTTGCCTGCCCACAGAAGCTCAAAGAGTCAAAGGGGATCACAGAGGAGACTGAAGCTGCTTTTGTACTTTGTCTGAGGGGGGAAGAGTAATGAAATAAGTTATGTAGTCTAAGACATCTTGAAAATAGAGACTTTTAAGTGGTCTTTGGGCTTCTACCAAGGAACATGCTGGTGGCATTTTGGTTTTGTGCATTAGAGGAGAGAAAACACTAGAAATCCCTTGGCTTTCATCTGTAGAGAAAGAACTGTACTTTGCTGCTATGTTTTGGCTGTATTGGTTTTTGCCATGGTTGTAATTTATAGTTTTATATCCTGTGGGTTTTCAGTGACTTAAATTACTAAGATGAAATAGTTTATCCTGTGGTGGTTGGTGAGATGGTGTTACAGTTGGCAGGGCGATCTTGTCTAGGAGTTGGGGGATGAGACCTGTGGTCTGTTGTGGCTTTGGCAGTGACAGCTGTCTCAGAGGAGGCCTGAGGAAGACCGAGGTAGCTGGCTGTGATGATATAACCTGGTTGATTGCTCCTTGCTGACCTTTGCCTTGGACTACAGAGGTGTAGAGCTCCTAATTAAAAAGCTTGAATGCAAGTCTAACCTGGAAAGGTTGAATGTTTCAGTTAGGCTTTTGCTCATTGAAAAAAAAAAAAAAATCAAACCAAACAACTTCCATTCTGAGTCTGGGTTACAGTGAGAGGGTAGAAGGATCTTTATTCAGATCTCTGTTCAAATTGCAGCTATTCACAAACAACAGCTCAGAAGCAAGAAATCATTTTATGTAACTGGATAATTTGAAGCGTGCCATCATCGCACTTTATTTTTTGTGAACTGAAGACAGTAAAGATTCCCTAATAAATGAGTCACAGTAGCATTACTGCTCTTATTTATATAATTTGAGATCTTGTAGGCTAAACCTGTTGGCCTTTACCTCCAAGAATGTTTTAATTTGGGGGGAGGGGTAGTTTTGTTTTAAAGCTACTTCATGATTATGCATTTTGTTTGTTTCTTAGAATCATTGAATCATTTAGGTTGGAAAAGACCTTTAAGATCATAGTCTTGTACATATACAGCCAGTTGTATCTTCTCCCTTTCCGGGTGGAAGTAAAGCTTTATTACAACTCTCTTCTCTTAATGGGACAAAGCAAGTAACAGTGACTATGACCAGCTTCAGCTAGTAAAATCTGTGCAGACCGATAAGAAGCGTTATCCCTGGATTAACTGTATGTGGAAACTTCAGCTGTGATCCCTGAGGAAGAGTTCCAATAGCTGGAGTGAAATAGTTTTATTTGCAAATCGTAGATCCACATGGAAATAGCAATATTTCCTGCTAACTTACATCCTTCAATGATATCTTTTGTTAAATTACTTTTCAGAACAGAGTTACATATTAAGGAATAATTCCATCACACTGCTAATACTTGCAAACTTTTTTAGGATGTCTTTACTTTGTGACTTCTGCTGTGGTCAGTGTTGCTAAGGTAGGAGGTAAATTATTCCGATTTCTAGCCCACAGCATAGACCTAAAGGTTCTTCCTTTTATAACTGGTCAAGCTCAAAACTTTGCCTTGCTCAAACACTCTGCTGTGTTATACAGTGTGAAACCTGATGCAATTAACTGGATTTTTGGGCTGTAATCTTTGAGACATAATTACACCACAGTGCATAATGCAGTAAGGCTTTGATGTAGATTAGGAAATCGAGCCTTTTATGCACTATAAATATCAAGTGCTAGCAGAGTCTAGCTCTTTGTCCAAAAATTATTTTTTTTGTTGGTTTTTTTTGCTTGTTTGTGTATGAAGGAACTCTGACCAAGACCGAGGAGCTGAGCACTACACAAGGAGCATAAAGCATGCAATACAAGTATTGTGAGAGGTAGTGGTATCTGATGCATGGTGTGATGAGACAGAGAGGACACCCCTAATGAATCAGGGGTAGGATTGCCATAATGGTCTGTCATTTGAGGAATGTTTTAACCCAACACTAGCTCTGCCATTCGTAGCAGAGCGAGCGGCATGATGAGCCATTAGCCCCATTTTGGGACAAGGCTGCAACTTTCTATCAAGTCTGAAGGACCATGTCTGTCTGACTGTCAGCCAGCTGTTGCACTGGCCCTTCCCCTTCTTGGTTTCAAACCCAAAATAACAGCCATATCATGCGTGCTTGCATGTGGTGAGCAAGGATCCAGCTTTGATATTTCTGCAAAGGCCTTGTGATGCAGGGCTACTTCACTGTGAGCATGGACATGGCTGTGTCCATGGGCAAGAACTTAAGAGCTTACAGCAGTAGCACGTGACCTGCCTTCTTCAAGTCACTGTCTTGGGTCTGTCCTGTAAGGTCAGTTGATGCTGTGTGTGGATGTCCCAAGCTTTCTGACAGACGTAGGGAACGATCCTTCACTTTGGTTTCCTAAAACAAGTCTGTTCTTGGGAAACTGAAACCAGTGAAGGCTTAAAGAAGTAATTTAATTAAGTTTTGTTAATCCAAAGTCACTTGGTGGTTTTATGTCTAAGAGAAAGAGTTTTTATTGTTAGCCTGTGAGAAACTTGAAACGGAAATTAGAATTGTTGTTTAGCCTAAAACGGAATAAAAACTATTGGAGAGTCCTGGACCTTCATAACATTTTTCTTATTTAAAAATAGTGTACTTGAGGCATCATTTGGCATGCAAATTCTTGGTCAAAGCCAGGCTGTTACAAAACTTTTATTATAAATTAAATTAATGGTTTCGTTCATGTTTTGGTCTGGCCACGACAAATCCTAAACTCTTAACTGACGGTTTATGGGAATGTAGTCATATGTATATTATTGCTGTACACCCACATGCACAGGCAGTAGTCCAAGTGTGCAGATGAGATAACAGGAACATATAAATAAAGAGGTTGGCTAGTTGTCCTAATGTTCTTCCGTAGATCCTTGTTAAAACAGTGCCAGTCAAACATATGAATAGATCTGGTCTATCAAAGATTACTCACACTTGGGTCTGATGGGATACAGGTCACTACATGCGCAATTTGTGGCTATTTTGTGTTTTTGTTTTGTGCTGAGTCAACACTTCGAAATGAAAACCAAGAGCACAAGTAATCCCTGCTGTACCTGATGGTTGCGGGTTACCTCCAGGCCACCCTGTCCCAAGCGGGGTATGTTTGCAAGCCCTTAGGGCTGTGCCACCAGATCGCTGGGGACTCTGAGGAGGTCTCTACATGCCTGTGGGAGAGGAACGCTAGTTGTCCTGTCTCCCACCACCACCACTGCACCAGAACTAGTGTTTTCTGGCACTGTTACAAGGAAGGTAAAGGCAACATTTGCTCCATTGTTCCTTCTTCATGTATGAGTAGGTGATGCCCTGTCCATCGCGCATGCCTGTAGAAATACTGCTGAAAATGATGTTATAGAACAGTTTGCCTTGGGACAGGTCCTGAGTCTCCACCTTGTTCTGCACAGGACACCAGGACAGCGAGGAGGGCTGGATGCACCTCTTTGGGGGCCTGGCGTTACGCTGGGTGGAAGGCACAGGGGGAGCCAGGACTCTGAAATTAGTGGTGGTGTACTTGCATAAGCTCAGGCTTTCTGTTTGCCCTGTTTTTTGAAATCTTCTCATGCTGATGGAAGGGCTAGAAGATGATGTAGAAGGACCCTTCTTCTCCCAGGTCAGTATGGTGCTAGTGCCGTGTCCTGAACGTGCCTTGCTGGTTACCAGCCCTTGTACAGAACCTGCTGGTGAGCAGGCTGGGGCTGCTGGAGGGTGTGAAAAGTACCCGGATCGGCTGCGGAGTGCAACAGTGGCAACGAGGAAACCTGACTGTTCTGGTTTCCTCCGGTTAGGGGGCAACTCTTGTTTTATTTATTTCGGTAGCAGCTGGAGGGTGACTATTGTGCTGCTCTGAGTGATGAGTAACTTGCCAAAACAAGTTCAAATGGCGAGCACCTGGGAGAAGGGGAAGCTGCCTGCAGAGTCAGAAAAGCTGCCTGCAGACCAATTTCCCGGTTCTGCCATCCAAGCAAATAGCACGGTGGCTGCAAGAGGCAGGCAGACAGTGACAGGGTACGTGACTGCGTGTCTGTGAAGGTGGCTGCCAAAAGTGTTACTTCCAGTGCGTCGCGTGGGGAAGGCTGCAGTAGTAGTGCAAGGTGAAAAGTGCTGGAGCAGGAGTGGCATCTGTCTGTAGATGGGATGGAATAGAATGTCTCCTTTCTTTTTTAATTTATTTGAGTTGAAGTACATAGAAAGCTTAATTGTCTGTTTTAAAACAGATTTGACTGGAAAGGAAAGCTTCATTGCCTGTTTTACTGGAAAGGTAGGCTTTGAGGGCTGTTATGTTGAGGGCTTTATTCTTTGAGATAGCATCATCCTCAAACCAGTGGGAAAGAGTACGGTTAAGTATATAGGAATGCTGTAACTGTAAACAGATTTATCTGGACATAATGTTAAGCCTTTTACAAGATAGCAGTACATTAAAGTGGTAAGTTTGATTATACTTTTAATCACACTGCTGTCCTACTTTTTCTGTCTTTTTCTGGAAGCCTGATGGGTTTTGGTTTTTTTTGCTTTGAGTCTTACTGCCACAAACATGCTTGTTGTTGCCTAACAAATAATCACTTTTAGATTGTAAGCCTGCAGGGGCAAGGGTTGTCTGCCCGCTCCCTGCTGGAGAGCCCGCAGGGCAGAGGTTACAATTCCAGCTGGAGCATTTGGGTCAAATCGTTATATAAATTTAGCAATAGTAAATATTTAAATTGGAGGCTGTATGGATCTGTTGGTGCTGGTGAATGGCAGCAAGCAACACAATTGAGCCTTACTGAACCTTTTTTGCAGAGCTGGAAACTTGCTTGTTAAAGCAGGAATGCTGCTCTCTCAGGGAAGACAGCAAGTCTTTGGGAACATTCTTTCTATTCTTAAGGCAACATGTTGAACGGGGTTTTGAGAAAATACGGCCTAAAAAGGAAGGAGGTGATCTGAACTCAGCAAAATTTCAAAACAATAGTCTTCAAAATATGTGTTGTAGCGTAATTGCTTTTTATGCTTAAGCACTGAGAATGAAGTACACACTCTGAACCAAACAATTATGGGACTAGATGGACTAAGTAAATAGCTTACCTCTTAGAGAAAGCAGCTTAAGTTTAGAAGAGGAAAAAGAAATTTAGTAAACTTAAATAAATGCATTTGAGGATAAATGCTTCAGCTGCAGGCTTTTTTCCTGGTGTGAAACCACTGGAGATTCAGCTGTTGGAAGCTTGGCAGGAATGCAGTAACATTAATAAGTTATCCTTCATCTGCTGGTCACAATTTTATGTGAGAAATCATTGTTGTTACCCGTCTGGCAGGACGTCCAAAGCGCAGAAGGTCTCTGCTTGATGAAGAGCAGGTAGGGTTGGGAGCAGGCTGCCCGTTGTCACCCAGTGCCTGCCCCGGGTGCGGGAGGCAGGGTGGTGGGACGGTGTCGGAGGCTGCATGGCAGTCATCACCATGAGTGGTTTCTGCAGCGTGGCTTTGCAGCTGCTCCTCGGCTGGAGTGAGGAGGTCTCCCCTTCTCTCTCGGGAGAAAAGAAGCTGTGTGACATTTCAGTAGGAACATAGTTTGACTGTTGTCCCATAAAGAGTTGGAGAGACTGTGTATTTGAAAACTGAGGGTGCAGCCTATTTAATGAGCTGTAGATGTGACTTTTTTTGGTTTTTTTTCCTCTTAGTCAAGGCAGCTCTGTGTTGGCATAGTGGGTAAAAGGAAAGGTGGACTTAATGTGCTTTTTCATATCCTGATTCTCAGCTGCACTTGATGCACCTTCCTACTGCTCCTGCCACGGAAAAGATCTTGGCAGAAATAGAGGAACTCGGATGTGCAAGTAGGAGGTTGGTGTTTACATGCAGCTTCGTGTGCCACTGGGTGCTTTTTGGTGGTGGTGGTGTGTGTTTTAATTTGCTTTTGTTGTTTTAGGTTTTTAATTTAAATGTGACCTTTCTGAGATCACTTTTAGCTAATGGATGTAATGGAAGTGTCACTGCAGGTACTTAAAATACAGTAGTTCATGTGCGTGCAAATCTTATATATGAAACTTCTGTTTAATGTGTAACCCAGTGAGAGTCACTGTGTTTGCTGTTCTGTCTGAAGAGATGAACGGACTCGTAGAGAACAATGGAGCCTGTTCTTTAGTTAAAGGAACTTTTTGTCTGCTCCTGGCTCTAGATCTCCATGAGAATGCTGTAAAGGTTCCTGTGCAAGGTTGCTGGCATGCCCGCTAAAAATAAAAAGAAGGAAAATATTCATTGAAAATAACTTCAGTTACTCAGTAAACCTGCTTCCATTCTGATGGGAATACAGTTTAGAAATTAAGTAAACCTAGACTTTAGTACCCTGAGTTAGGATGGAGGCATCATTTTGCCCTTAAGAGGATCTATTGAAACCTACAGCAACATGAACTTCAGCCATACATTTCTTTTTCTTTGGTAGGCACTCCTTCCTATTCTTTAGGTATGTTTAGGGTGTGTAGTTAAAGGTACTAATAGATCCTGTAATAAGATTTGTATCTTTACAGTCTGTGGCTTAAAACCACCAAACTAGCAGCTCTGTGCCAAGTTAATTTCTTACAGCTTTTGAAGTTGCAGAAGTTACAAGTGAATCCAGAAGATGATGAGACAGAGACTGGCAGCGAGTGTGACTGTGGATCAGAAAGGAGTATTTTTCAGAGGAATTACATGAGTCACCGAGTGCCATCTCTCCCTGAGATCAAGCTGTAACAAACTTTGTAGCCATGTGGGCTTATTTATGTAAAAGCAAATTTAAATAACATCTCAGGGTCTAAACCATTTTTAACTGTTCTGTTTTTCAGATTTCTAAACTAAAAAGGAAATATAATTTTTTTTTCCTTTCTCTCTTCCAATTCCTTTAATTACTTTTTTTAAAAAAATTATCACTGGGGGTTTTTTTTAGTGATAAAAAATAGCCTCTAGGGACTAGAGTTACCAGATGTGCTTTTATTTTGGTGCAGCTTGCTTTTGCATCTTGATAAATTCCCAAAGTGCTCTGGTCAGTAGAAGTGCCAGATGTTTACTGTGTGTTCTGTACTTCTGATAGCGGTTGTGAAAACACTGCAGAAACATCACTGGCTAAAAGATAGAGAAACAGCAGATTTTGAAATGGCAAAGGAATTAAATGTTTAACAGTTGAGTGCAAGCTGCTGTTAGAGTTTATTGGATGGTGTAACTTTTAATTGCATTGTATGTCCATGTCAGCACAGGTTAAATCAACTGCAGTAACTTTCAGTTGTGTCTGTGTTTGAGTAAATGTCCTTAGTGTTAAACTAGGGGTCTTGCACACACAAGTTAGGCTGTCTTTTCAAGATTTGTTGTGTTGTTTTTTTTTTTTCCAAGATTACCAGTTTGGGTATGTTTTAGGAATTCTATGAAATGAGATGCACAGTGTCCGCTCACTGTTTTTGCTCTAGTCTGGCCAGGTAAAACCGAAAGTGCTGTTCAAAATCTGGTGGCTCAGCCTCAGCGTCACTACTTCAATCCCTGGTGCTGTGCTGCCTTGGAATAAAGGAGGGTGAATGGGTATTGCATAAACAACAGCGGTTATAACAGCAGTGTAAGGCTCAGAGTGCATGTGCCCGGGTACGCTGAGGCGTGTTCTCTGACTTCATCTGCAAGGTCCTTGCTACTCTGTTATAGGATTTCTGTTCAGACAGTTGTGCTATGCAAGATTCCTCTTCTTCCCGAGGGAAATTGCCTGTCAAACGCCTGTCATCCAGGGACTGTTAATTACAGATATGAAAAGCGTAAGTTCGGTATTTAGCTCTGCTGGAGTCTAGCCTCATTAGTCCCCTCGCTTGGTTTCTTGCATGTTGTGTTGCTGGGTGGTTTGTTTTATAACTGCAAAATCACATGTGGTTAACTGGCTTGAACTATAACACCTACAGTTGTAATACTGAGCTCTTTCCCAGCTACAGACACCCGTGCAGAAGGGTGCTCAAGGCCACTCTCCTCTCCACTGTTGCTTCCTTCTCACACCCTTTATGGTCTCCAACGCTGCTAACCTGCGCGAAGTGAGGACAGAGCACAGTGTTGCTGAACACGCAGCTTACCATCTCTGAGCTTTTCAAGGTCAAAAACTGACAAGTGGCATCCTGAGAGATACTGAGCGCTTGCACTGCGCCCTGAAGCCTGCAGATAAATGTGAGCAAGAACTGAAGCTTGCACTTTTGGTCGGAGAAGTCCTCTCGTAAGAGGAAGGCTCAGGAGTGCTGCAGCAGGCAAAGCGGGAAGTTCCTCGCTTTCTGTGCTCTGTGTTCACAGAACTCGCACGTGGCGAGCGCAGAGTTGATTGTGTTAATTATCTTCGGGTGCTTTGGGGAGCTAGTCAGAAACACAATACTGGGCTCCTGTCTCGAAAGTCATCCTGAAACAGACCTCTCCGGTCATTCACAGCAAGGCAGGAATGAGGTGTGATTCGAGAGTTTATTGTTAGGGAAATTATGCCTGCTAATACTGCTTTTTAAATATCGTTTATTGTTAGGGAAATTATGGCTGCTAATACTGCTTTTTAAATATCAAACTGATTACAAAACCATCTGTATTGGAGTGGTGTATAGCACTAGACCTTCAAAGAGCTGGTAAACAAGGAAGATTCAGTGTAAACACTTAAATAGCAGGATCCAAAAGTAGGTTATAGTGTTACACAACCTGAAAAAGCCCAGCTTTGAAGGGCAGAGTTTTTTAAGATTTAAATAAAGAAAAAAGATTTTTATAGATTTAGTTTTTGTAAACGGGTACTAATTTGACATTGATTATATAAAGCAAGAATCTTATTTTTGTCTCCAACTTACTGAAGCCTAGTATTTCTATATGCAGTCTGAGAGAAATTAGATTTTGATAATTTTTTCATTTACCAAATTGCTGTCAGTCAGGTCAATGTTGTTCATAAAGATGATGATTGCTTAGTTGAGGAATTTATTTGCAGTCTATGTCAGAGATTCTATATTCCCTTTAAGCAAAAGTCCAAAATTATAGCTGTGCAATTTGGGCAGTGGGATGGGAGAGCTGGGGAAATGGGTTAGTTGGGGGGGGG
>Ga0065711_1035953_pt1 | contig 21621 bp, 12 predicted proteins | sample Hoacrofraction12_FD_59098 | JGI IMG/M metagenome (GOLD analysis project Ga0065711, IMG submission 59098) | Hoatzin crop microbial communities from Cojedes, Venezuela - Epithelial fraction 12 v2 (version 2) | ecosystem: Host-associated > Birds > Digestive system > Esophagus > Crop | place... | reverse complement strand
GGGGGGCCGCCAATGGGGGTTCGACCCGCCATATTGGTGAAGGAGGCGAGCGGGAAGGCCGCCATCTTGTTGAAGGGAAGCGAGTTGTTTGGAGGAGCGTGGCGGAGCGATCCTGAGCGGCTGCATGGCAGCGGGATGCGTTGCTCTTGAGTGGCAGTTTCCTTTAGCACCGTCCGGGGCAGCGCCAGCCACGGCGCTTCTGGGGCACGGGCCTTCCTGGGTGCTTGTCCTGCTGAGCCGCAGACTCTTCCTCCTTTGGTGGGGCCTGTGTGCTGCTGCTGCTCAAACGGTGTGCAGGCTTCTAAAGATGGAAAAGCAGCGGGTGTCCTGGCAGTGCCCAGCACCCCGGTAGGCATCCTTAACCCGCCAATTAAACTGCTGTTAACATTTTTAAGAGGGAGGTTTTTGGGAAGCTCTCCCAATCTGTAGTTGCTTTGAAGTTCAGATTGGCCCTAATGGCTTCTGTGGCAGGAGTGACAAGCATCAGACAGGGTAAAGCAATGACATAAACTCTTTAAATAATTTGTTTTGATTTCACTTTGAGTATTCTGGTGCTACCTCATTATCTGTTTCAGGAGGCCTCTTACCAGGTTAGCAGTGATGGCTTTTTCTTAGGCAGAAGGAGAAACCGTATTTTAAGTAAAGCCTTTCAGTCTTTCTACGTCAAGTTGGCATCTCCTAGAAAACTCACAAAACTTGACACTTAAAACTTTTAGCACAGTCCCTGAGAATTTCTTCGTAATGATTATGCATGCTAAATATCTTTGCGGAGCTGTCATGATTCTAAAACTTGGAGAAGACTGCTGCCTTTTTTTTTGCGTTTCCGGAGGGTGAATTATGAAGGGGTTTTTTTTTCAGTGAATAATGTGCTGTGGAAACACAAGTACCAAAAATAAAATTCGGTATCGTGTTACTATTTATTTTTCTTCTTTGCCTTTCTGTCTAGGTTTTCTTTAGACCAACAAGAATAGGAGAGTGGATAATGCATATGCTTTGTAAAGTCCAAAACATTGTGCCAAACAAACTTTTCTTTGCTCAAGGCACTTTGCACCCTCTTGTGTTGACCTAATTGGACAAACTACATGACTTAGAATAGATACCATTCCAATGACTTGACTTCATACAAAATTCAGGGTAATGGAATGTGTATGTCATGTCCTAAATTTCTCTAATTTCTTCTATTTAAAACAGTGTGGATTCTACTAAGATATTTACAAGGAAGAATGAAGCAAGTTAAAAATTATATATTTTTTTTAACAAGTATCTATCATACTACAGTAGGGTGTTATTTGTGTCAGTTCTTCTATTCAAATAGCTGTTACCTCTAGAAATCATGCTTCTTTCATAGCTTACACTATTTTACATATCCAGTAGTATTAAAAACATCTACGAAGGGCTGGCAGATGAGACACAGGACCTACTGAAAACTTGCTGAAGTAGCAGCTGGAGGTCAGGCAAGATTCTTAAACAGTGCTAGGTGACTGTGTCTGTGTCTGAAATCTAATTTGCTGTAGTTACAAAGAAGTTTCAGTATCACTACATCTAAGCTGCAGCAATTTCCCTCCCAGCAGACATCTACTTACTTGGGCATCTCAGAGGTTTGCATGTATCTGGTTCTAGTTTCCTTTGTGCAATTACCTTTATTTCTAAGTGTTTTCACACATTAGTAGGAAATTAGTAGCAGCATCTTTTAGAGTGGGAAGGAAAATGTTTATAGAACTGTAAGGTTTTGGCAAAGAAGCAGTAGCTCTATGGGAAATTAACCTGATGTGGGTATTCCCACTCTATTTGTTGTTGCTGTATGTTTGCCTATAGTTCATCCAACAAGTGTGCTGATTTTATTCAACAATGCTTTATGATCTGTGTGAGTTTCTAGCTGAGATACTTAACCATCTGAAAAAGAAGATCCTGAGAATCTTCCAGTGGCTTTGTGTATCCTATGGTATCATATGTCCCGTCTTTTATTTCAGTCATCTGATACTGCCTGCTTTTTTCTTTTATCTAGGGTTATCAGGCGAGTAATTTTATGTCTGAATTTTCAGGGAGAGGTGAATTCATCAACTGTATTAATCACTGTTAACAAACAGAGAAATTGATAGTGTTAAATTCTCTTCTGTAAAGGGCAGAAAATGGCATGTGTAAAAATAATGTGTTGATCTGATGGTTATGGTATCTACACATTTGAACAAGAGGCCATAAACATTTGAAAACTGCGAGGGAGATGCCATTCAAAGTAACCGTTAAGCAACTTCCTTGCTTATGGCATGCGTAATAGATAAAGATTTTTTTTGTGAGGTTTCATTACAATTTGTAAACTTAAGACAATCCAAAGTAAAGAGACTTTATCTTAGCTGCATTTGTTCATTTCTCTTTGGAAGAGATCTGATATTGCTGCTGGAGCACAAATTGCTGTGTTAAATACTGAATATGTTTTCAGTAAAATAAAAATGGAATGATTTAAAATACAGGAAAGCGTATGTCTTAATACTGGAGCATAGAATTTGATTTATTCTTTATCATATTCCCTGAATATTACCTGCACCTCTAGACATGGGCAAAAAAGCACTGGAGAAATAGCATGTAATAGATGTACTTGAATTACTGGAATTTGTGTAGATAAGCAGCTAAGACTCACTGAATTAAAAGATATCTTCAAGATGTCTTCCTGCAACTCAGCTCGTGCAGTTGGTGACAAGTTCTGTATTTAAAGGTGTATAGCAAAGGACATGGGATGGTTACACAGCTTTAATGCAACTAAGACTCATTTGCATATTGTACAAATGTGAACTACGACCATTTGTGCAGCGATCCTAATCCTAGCGTTATTATTTCTGTTAAAGTTTTAAATATCCCTGGTAGAAAAAGTTACTGGATTCTCATTTTCTCATGATATGTGTCTCAAGCTCTTTATCCAGAGCTGAAAAATAATACTGGAATCTCAGTGATGTTTTTGCTTTAAGTGACCTCATTTCTGGTACACAAAACATTGAAAAAAAAATTCTAATTTTCGAAGTTCGAGGCAGAAAATTAGTAACATGTTTACCACATAAATTAAATTTAATGATTACGAGTAAAGTAGAATCTTATTTTTCAGAAGCACAATCTGAGCTTTAAGGACTGGGCCACATTTATGAATATAAAAGACATTCGGTATCTTTTGGTATTATAATGTTTGGCTGAGGCTAATTATATGATTATTCGTGTTCCATCCCTGCTTTTAAGTGTCAATTACAGTTGTCTAATACCAACACAAGACTTAATCTAGCCGAGTTTAAGCTTAATTCACCTTACATTAAATTGAATCTGGTATTGGTGTATTTGGTCTGGCTGGGATGGTCTTCATCGCAGCCCGTATGGTGCTGTGTTTCGGGTCTGTGGCTGTAACGGTGCTGGTAACACAGCAGTGTTGCTGCTGTCGCTGAACCCTGCCTGCACCGCCTCAAGGCTCACTCTTTTTTCTACTCTGCCCATGCCCCCACGAGTGGAGGGGGGCTGGGCAGGAGATGGGGAGGGGACGCAGCTGGGACAACTGACCCAAACCAGCCAAGGGGATGTTCCACACCATGTAACCTCATGCTCAGCAATAAAAACCAGCAGCGGAAGAAGGAGGATTGTGGGGGAGTTGTCTCCCAAGGTGACCAGTGCTCAAAGACTGGCTGGGAATCAGTGTGCTCGTGGGCAGTGGCAAGTGATTCCCTTTGTGATGCTTGGTGGGGTGTTTTTTTTCTCTTTATCTCACCTATTAACCTGGGTTTTATCTTAATCCATGAGTTTTCTCGCTTTTGTTCTTCGTATTAACTCCCCCATCCTGCTGGGGGAAGGGAGAGGTGAGCAAGCAGGTGTGTGGGTGTTTACCTGCTGGCAAGGGCCAACCCAGCACATTTGGATTCATGAACTATGCACAGTGTATACATGTGCTACTAGTTAGTGCTTGTTCACGCTCACTGTTTTTTCCCACCCAAACTTCTGACAGGTTGAACTGTGGTAACTTTTACATGATTCTACAATAAACCTTTCTGGAACTAAGAAACTTCACTGCCTTTTGTTTGATTATTTGATTAATTGTTTTCTTCTTGGTATGCAAACAATTATAACTTTAAATACATTGGACTCTAAATAATGACGATTTTTTTTTCACTGTTCAAGAAAACATGAAGTGCTTAAAAATAGAATTTGGGGAAATGGTGAAGACAAAGAATGTGACTGTGAAATGCTGCTTTGTAGGTTCTGGGAGGGTCGAATTTTATGATGAAGGCATTCTACGGAAACAGTTGAACACTGTATAGATTGTATTTTAATTTCTGAGAATTATGTTCAGTTAATCCATGCACGTTACACAATTTCATATTGCTTTGTTTGTCTGTTTCCTAACTCATTTCTTCTGGTTTTTTGCATCCTTTTTTTTTTTTTTAACAGAAACCCATGTGAAATCTTCCTAAGAAGAAAGCAGTTTATATCCAAGAATGAACGTCCAACTTCAAAATAAACATAAGTGTAAACAAGTTCTTATTGAACACAGTTAATGACTTCAAAGGACATGTGCATGTAAAAAAAACTAAAAATTAGACAAGACAGTAGGATTGAGAAAAAGCATCAAGAATCACATTCAAGCAGAAGGCAGTGCTGCACAATGATAGCTCGAAATACTTTACTCATCAGAAGCTTAAAATCAAATAATATTTCACCAGATATATATCGGAGAAAATGATATTAAATGCCTTAAGGAATCTTCCTTTGGATAAGTTAAAAGTACAAGATAAAAGCATCAGATATTTATATGAGATTAAAATGCAGAAGACTATTTAGAAAAGTTTTTCAAATAAAAAAGTAGTCTGTAATCTTTGGTATTTATGGTGAGTTAATGCTAAAATATGAATCAGTCACATTGATATGCTCTCAGACATTCACCTGGTGACAAGAAAAATCTCCTTTTATGACTGTTTAATTACTCAATACGTATCAGTTACTGAAGAAGACTTCTTTAAAATCTGGAGGATGTTAAAATGTGATTTTAGAGCTTTCACCTCAGGTAATAATAGCGTCTGATGTAAGAGCTGGTTCTGTGAGTTCTATCTTGCCCGAAGTTCATACAAGAAGCTTTTTTCTTTTGGAAGAGGCTTTATTTTTAGGAACTTAAAATAATCGCTGCAGGTAACTTCAGATGAAGCACACTTCTCAAGTAGCCGTTAACTTCCTCCTGTTAGATGTTGCTAAAAAGAATGGCCAGTTCCTCTAGGGAACCTCAGTGCCCTTTCCTTTGTCCCCTGAGATTTACAAGTGAGGATCTTGTGTTGGTACTTGAGACTCTACACAAACCTCTCTCTAAGGCCTCAGAAGCAAATAGCATGTTGAGATGTAAGCAAGCAAGGTCAGAAACTGAACCATAGAACTTGTGCCCTCTTTAAGGCAGAGAAGTCTGTAGGCGTTTTCTGTTGTGTTTGTATTGTACTTCAAGCTTGTGCTTGTATTGTACTTGTACACCTAGCCCAAGGTTAACCCCAAAGATTGTGGTGAGTGTGTAATGCTTTTTTTACCCTTTGATGGGATGACTGGTGTTTCCTTAGTTCTTCAAATTGTGTACATGGTTGATGAAAATAAAGAACGAGAAAGATCTCGTAATGTTTTCATTTCATTTCCCATTCTACCATATGCATGTATTTTTACTAATTAAAAATATCTTGGAGTTTAATTCTGCGTTGGACAAAAGATTAAGAGTTGTTATTTACAGTATGTGGATGCTACAGCCAATTTCACTGCAGAGCTATTTAACAAATCAAATGTCTGTGGTAATTTTTTACACTTTGATAGGTACGCAAATACATATATAGATGATTAAGTGCAACAATTTCCAGTATTTTGGTATTTTCATGCTTTTCCTAAATGCTTTTTAAATACTTCAAATATTGTTTAAAACAGGAAATCTGAAATGAAGGGCTCAAATTAGCGTGATTTAAAATAATACAAGAAATTGTACCTTTTCTGTTTGACAGGTAAATACTGCCATGGGTTGGGTTGCACACAATGTTGGAAGGAGAAAGAAGTGAAAAAAAACCCCTAAACTTCACATTAACTTCACATGTCTTTTATTTTTCCTGATGACGTGGATGAAACTGTACTATAGCATTTTCATCTATGTCAAGGTACAATATCTTTCTTTTTGTTAAAAGCACTTCAGAAACGTGTAGAGGCAATACCCTATCATGTCCTGCAATTTTTCCTCAGTTCTTAAAATTTCTCAATATAAACTTTTTTTTAAAGTAGTATTTCCTACGGCATATACTCAGAGCAAAGGATAATGAAATTGGTCTTGAACACCAGTCAGAAGTTAGTTGTTGCAACAATAAAAGGCACCTTTATTAAATATCTTTCTTGCATGGAGGGAATGAAGGGGTACAAAAGAGTGCTTGTTTATTTTTATTGGTCACAAGTGAAGATTTGAGCTGTTGGAGACACAGGGGATAAGAGTAATAACTCTTCCTTGTTGACCGGGGAAAAAAAGTCTTGTTCCTCTTAAGCTGCCCTCCAGAACTGTATTTCTGGATGACTGAGGCTGCATTTTGTCAGCTGGGAAATAAATGACTTGTCATTTCACGTTACATGAATTCTACATACTACTGAAACGGTAATTTTTCAAGTGCAAATACTGCAGAATGCATTACCCACTTCTCGCGCATTTTGGCAGAATTTTTTCAAGTAAACCGCTGTTTCACCGGTGGTGTGGAATAAATACGCAGCCTGTTTTGCAGACTCTGGTCAGGCAGAAGCGGGTTGTCCTGTAGCTGTAGGAGACAGCACGATGCAACAGAGACTCAACCCTCTACTGATACAAACTCTGGCAGAAAACAAAAGTGCTGGGGCTTATATGCGTTTGTGGCAGATACAGGGTTTTTTGTGAAAGGGCCTGATCTGACAGAGCAGCATCTGCACAGGAGGAAACTTTTACAGCACTTGTGCCAGCGTGTTCCTGATAACTCCAAGTCTGCAGCCCTGCGGCCTCGACCTGCAGCTGTTCAGCTCATCCATCTAGGGATCCTGCCACGTCCTTGACCGATATTTGGCCATAGGGAGGCCTGCTGCCGCATTCCTCCCTTTGAGACCTCGCAGTCTCACAGTTCTGAGAGACCCCCAGAGTGCAGCAGACAAGCCATCTTATGGCTCTGCTGCCAAGGACTGATCATCCTTCAGGCTGTCACATCTTGTCATCTGCTCTTGCCTCTAGGATTGGGTGTCAAGCAGCATTTCTTCTGGGTTTCTTCTCTTTCCACCTCTGTTCATCTCAAGGTACACAAGTCCCATCTGCACGGCCAGCGTTAGTGTGGTTACAACAGTATCTCTGCATTTCTTAATACACAATTTTACCATACAGTTATTTGAATAAGCACACACAGTTAAAACAACAGCAGTAATATGAATAAAACACTACAATTACTTTTTACCTATCAACCCAACATTTTTTGATGTTTTCAAACGAGCTCCACAAGTTCCAGTTACTGGGTTGTTTTGCTTTGTGTGCCTCTTTTTTAATGTGTTCATTCAAATCAAAAATGTTTTCTGAATTGTCTGGGATAGAGGTAAAATATCCTTTTCCAGTTAAGGTGCATATTTCACCCTTACAAGACAGCGTAAAGTCAAGTGTTAACCTGTTTTGAAGGGGGACGTTATGGATAGTGGTCATTTCAGTCATTATTTGGTAAGAGTCTTCAGTGTTATTACCAATTTGCTTTAAATAATAGCTAAAAAAACATTTTTAATGGCTCTTGCCACCTCATATGTGGGAAGTATAATAGTCCCATTTTTTTAACGCTCTTGCCTTTTCTGACATAGCTTGTCTTTTCTGAGGATATTCAGAGGGGAGAAATGACAAATGTCAAACAGCTGGCATTGTATGCCCAATATAACATGATCCAAACCAGTCCTGTGGGACAGTGGTATGCAAATGTACCACTAATGAAATAAGGGTCCCAAGAAAGCATGTATAGAAGATGATGTCAACTCACAGTTTTTTGAGTTACCAAATAAACATCTAGTATCATTCTGACAATTAATAGTTCTGGTGCAATCACTGTATCACATGTAGCATGTTGCATTTACTTTCAAGTAATAAGTGTTTCCCAGGGGCATACAATCCCAGGTGTCAACCAGGAGTTGAAGCTTCATGCATATCCATGCTGGAGCAACTTAGATCAGTTCCCACGTATTGTCTTTGGGAACGAGACGTTTCTGCCCTCTGGGGATTCCAGTCTCATCTTTTTACTGATGAATTACATACCATAGGAAGCGTGGGACACATTCACTAGAGTGACAAGGGATATGGAAACACACCCAACATGTTGAAACATCTAAGTCTTTAGTGTAATAGCAGGCCAACTGAAGAAGGGCATTTTAAGAGTTTATGTGATAATACAAAGACATTCGACTCTTAGAAGACACTGCATCTTTATCAGTTCTATTTTGTTGAGCTTGAGTTGTCTGTGTGTCACCTTGGTATAGACCCAAGTCTCCATATTCCCAAGAGTGGCACGTTTAGAGGCAGGTTCTGGAAGGGCTTCTTTTACCTGTGAGTGAGTAGTCTTCACACATTGCGTTAGAGCCTTGCAATACTTCAACGTAACATCATCAGTCATCTATAGCTTGGATCAATGAGGTGGCTTAGGTGGGGTATGCAGTAACCATCTGGGTTTACCCATTGCAACTTCATATGGGGGTAGTGCGTCTTTTTAATTCATGGTGCTTTTGATGTATATTAGGGCCAGTAGTAAACCGTCTGGCCATCTAAAGCCAGCTTCTTCAAAAATTTTGGCCAGTCTAGTTTTTAAAACAGAAACCTTCCTTTCAACAGGTCCACAGTGTAATTGCTGTTGGATTCCTAGGGCTTTACAGACCACCTGGACAACTTGTCCTGTGAAATGAGTCCCCTGGTCACTGTGTAGTATGAGGGTATTCCAGAATGAGACATTCTCTCAAAAGTTTCTTGGTGACAGTAGTAGCATCTACTTTTCTACATGGCCAGGCCTCTATCCATCCCGAGAACATGTTTATGATTACCAAAAATGTATTTGCAGTTACAGCGTTTGGGCACTTGTATAAAATCCATTTGCAAACTTATCTCATGGGTTTGGGTGTGCTGCAGCTTTGGTTTGGACCCTTTGTCTGATGTGATGGACCAAATAAACAGGACAAGTGCTGCAGTATTATTGTGCTCTTACAGAGAAATCTGGAGCAAACCAATCTTGTACTGCTGCAATCAGCCCCCGCTTGCCACTGCGAGCCACCACGGGGGTCGCACCATCAAGGTATGGGAGGAGAACCTAAGGTGAAATGAGGTGGCCATCCAAGGAGCGCCACAAGGAATTGAGGTGTAGCTGACAGCCCTAGGACAGCCAGACTGCATTTTCATTGCCGGTGCTGGGTCCTGTAAAATGGAGAGTTCTGAGAGAGAAGCAGGCAGTGACTGCTTTGAGGAAAGGCTGATGAGAGCACGTTCAAGAGCCTGCTGGCCAGAAAGGCCCGCTGTGCTTGCTGATTGATAAGTTAAGGCATTTTCTCGTGTGGTATCATCATAAGGAAAAACATGAGTTTAGCATTTTACTATTGCTAAAAGAGAGGGTAATGATAATGCTTGCAGAAGAGCTACAACATAGCAGCCGTTTCAATAGGAGTGCTAGATGATGTTAAGAAGCTGAGCTGTTTTCAAAGCTGCCTACAGTAATGCACAGCCCCGAAGTCATGTCAGGAATCACTGTAAACACGGATTGCTCAGTGGGGCTGGCTGCCCCCGTGCAAGAACAGAAGTGTAAGTCAGGGCAGCAAGTTCTGCAATTTGTGCCGAGGAGATGGTTGGCAAATAATAAGCATTTAGACCGTTGGTGGAAGTACAGATAGCATACACTGCAGCTATGTGATGGCCATGGGTGTCCATGGCTACGTGGGTGTCCGTGGGCAGGGGCAGGACGTGATGCTGCACGGGTAAGGACAGAACAGCAAGAGAAATGTTGGCTGCTGACAGGAGCTGGTTTTGTTGGAAAATATGTTTGTGCGAGCTGGAAATATGCTGGGCCTTCCCTTTTAAAAGGAGGGCTGCAACACGGTGGGGAACAGCAGCAGTTAAGTGATGACCCAGGACCAGAGTATCTGTAAGGGGTTTTCAATCAAACAGCTGTCAGCAGTGACTTTCTGTGATTTCGTTTGTTTGGCTTCTGTTTTTTTTCTATTGAATGTCTTTTCATACGAGCTAAAAAAGACGTCCCATTGGACCTGGGCCACCAGGTTGCCTGGGTACTTACAGTATTAAACATATCAACAAGAGAGCCAGACTTTCAAAAATGAATGCCTTATAAAAGTTGTATTAAAAAAAAAAAAGGAGTGTACATGTTACTTCTCAGTTGGTAGCTGTGAAAAGTGCTGGGATTGCAGTCCTGTAGAATTAAACCAATATGTAAAGAGGTGTGACATGACCCTCAGTGCCAGGACATTTTTTTCAGCTTTTCTTGCAGCACTTCACTGTTGTTCTTCAGCCTAATAGCAAGTATAACTAGGTCCAGCTCCCAACACCTTTTCTTTACGCTGTCTTCAGGAAAGCTCAGGAACCTTAACTCAGCAAGAAAACAGAAGTGGAAGGGGATGATTTTCACAAAGGCTCCAATTTAAAGCACAGAAAGCTAGTATTTGACTTTGTCTGTGCTGCTAAATAAGCGGGCTTGGGTCCAGTCCCTGGCCTGAAGGCCTACTGGTGCTTAGGACCCGCCCACTCTCTAGGGACCTGCTGGAAACAGCTGGCTGGAGCAGTCCAAGTGCAGCTGGAGAGTAAGTTTACAATTAAGCAGTGATGATTACAGAGAAGTCAGTGCTTGAGTTGTCACCAGATCCTATTTCTTCATTTAGCAGTATAAATTTATTGCCAAGATCTTCTCTTTTTTAATGGAGAAAGAAAAACGTATCTACCAGTTGTTTCAGTTCACCTAACACCAGCTAACTTCAGAGGGGGGACACACAGCAGTAATCTTGTGTTAATTAATAGGAGAGTGGCTTCCATAGGCTGAACTTCACTTTTATATATACAGGTGTCCTAAGACAATGATTCCATGAACATCATACCCTTAGCCAACTCTGTAAAAAGTGTTAGTACCTTACATCAGCCAGCAACCACCAGTGGTCTGATCATTGTATACAGAATGTTTCATTACCAGTTATCTTTTGGATCTGAGCATTTTCTAGTGAAACCACAAGATCAGTTTTCTGAAAAAAAATATTCAGAAGCTCTTCTCTGTGGAAGTACTGACTCTGGAAGAGTTCTCAAGTTCTTCGTTTGCAAGAAAGAAATCTAAAGCCTCTGACAAAAGTTTGAATTTTTAGGCAAAAAACCCTGGGGGTTTTATGCAAGTACTTTGCTTACAGAGACTGGATCAGCTCCAGCTTACAGGCTTACAACTAAATCAGTGGCTGATATAAGAGAAATTAAACATATAAGATGAATTCCAGACAGTTGAATAGACTTACAAGTGGGAGGCTCAAATAATTAACATTAAAGCAGGCGAGGTGAAGTCTCAGACAGAAGAATGCAAAATGTATCAAAAAATCATGATCCATTCTACTAAAATAACCATGGATGCTAAAAATGTTCACTTTTTATTTATGTCTTCAGATTTCCTCTGAGAGGATTTTGTTTGAATCCAAGTCATTCTCCTTTCTGCTTTCTGCATTCATATTACCCAATGTCTATGTCATCAAGAAAAAATATCAAGTGTAGCAAGACTTGGCAGCCATAAGATAACCTCTGGTTGTTACAGTGATGTCCTACACTTCCAAAAACTGAAGTATCTCAGATTTATGTGGGAAAGCAGAGTGCCAAGTTTTGTTTATTTTTGGTACAACCATGGTAGGGAAGAAATATAGACTCCTTTCAGAGATTAAGAATGCATCTTTTTTGGTATTTTTCACAGGTAGTCAAAAATACAATCTTCTCTGAGATTAAAGCAGTGGTACCTTGAGAGTGTTGTGTACAGCGATAGGGTGACTTCAGTACCAATTTATGACACTGGGTGGATCTCTGAAGTCAGGAGAACAAGAAAAGAAATCTTTAATTGACACTGTCTTTGCATGAGAAGAGTGGATTGGGCTCCACCCTGCTTGCTAGTGCCTTGATTTCTCCATTTTTCATCTTCTTCGTGACAGGATGATTTCCTGTGGCATCACTGTACTGTTTATGACTGAAAGAATGGGAATAAATTATCATGCCAAAGCAGCAGAATAGGCAGTTAAATATTCCTTCTGATGAGAAACTTCAGTTGCTGAAAACGTTGGGAATCTGCAATTCTTCGTCATAGGACTTAAACTCACCTTGCTTTTGAAATACTTTTTCTGCACCAGTTCTACTGAATCTGGACTGAACAGAAGTTGTGAAAGGTAAGGGATATTTCTGCTTAACTTTGAGCACACATTGTTATAGCCACCTCTTTTAGATAAAACTTTCCTTCCTTACTCTGTAGTTTTAGTTTTCCATGATGTCTTCACATTTCTGACATAATTATCCAGTTTCTAAAGTCTTCAACTCCTTGGCAGTGTTTGAAGTTAGATGTGCGGGTGTTCTGGGTGAACCAGTACTAAAATTCGCTATTGCCAGAATCAAAAGTATTGTATTTGCATGAGTGAAGTATATAATGATACAGAAATTGTTCTTTTTGTATCATATAATGATACAAAACTTGTTCATCAGTTTAATGGTGTTAACAGCATCTGCCTGGAGTGTTTGGTTGAGATCTGCACATTGTATAATGCACCACATCCTCCCTGACTTGCATGGCATTGCAGCATCATACAGCCACAAAGTGTTCATCCCAGAATTTCTGTAAGTCTCTGTTATGTTACAAAAGCATCCTGCCCTCCTTCACATCGAAAAGACAGAGAACTGGAGTCACTATAGCTTAAAGCAACTGAAAAAAATATTGGAAAAAGGGAGTAGGAGGAGATATGAAGTCATGCCCTGATTGGAGTCCTGGCAGGTGAAACACTACCACACATTAAGTACAGCAGCAGAGTTACCCCTGCGAACAGCCACTGTGTAGTTCAGCGCTCTTTTTATTCCAGACACAGATAAAGACTTCATGAGCAACTGCTTCAAAAGTTATAGTTAAAAGCTGCTCACATAGGCACTGCATTTTGGTACTTCTGCCACTGCTCAAGGAAAGCATAGTCTACCATCTTATTAAGGAGATTATTTCTGAAGTGTGAGCCACATGTTTCCCTGTTGCTCTTCATCTTCCAACGGGTTGTAGACTGGCCTACTATTTGAGCCTCTACAGGGAAACAAAAATGCCACAAACAGTTAGGCTTGATAGCCTGCTGCTGTGGTTTCTCTACCAGGAAGAAATGTGTAGGAATTTTACAAACTTTTTTTCTTCTTTTGGGGAAGTTCTGTTCTGCTAAAATCAAAACATACTGGTTTGGACTCATTTTTTGTTGAAAAGGTCCTAAAGTCAGAACAGAATATGGACAAAATTCTTCTAACACAGACATCCCTTACAAGAGCTAGTAGGCTGATGGTTAGAGTAGTCAGTCAAAAATAGTAAACCCACTTTCAATCCTTGTTCTGCTTAATTTTGTAAAGATGAGTAAAGAGTAAGTAAACATTGATCTTCTGCATTCCCGGTGATTTCCAAGCCATTAAATCATTTGGAGGTGAATGCACTCGATTTAATTTTTTTGACGAAACCATCATGTCTGCAGCTAAAGATCTCTTCCCAAGCTCAGTTCATTTGATCTTGCTGTCAAGAAGACAAAAGAAAGGGATTTATTCTGTTCACATTTAAGTCTGAAAATTGGTGTCAAGATGTGCTGCAGCATCTGCTTTGCGCTTGTGCATCCACTCATTATATTGTCACTTCTGCTTTCCTACCAATGTGTTTCTTCTTGCTGGCATCATTCAGCAAAGCTTTTTCTGTCTCTTGTTCTGCCTGAGGATTCTTCCGCTGTTCCAGTCTGTCTCCACTGGTGTTTCCCAGGCATTCTGCCTGCCATATGGAAAATCACATCTTTTCTTTGCAATCCTCTTTTCTTCGCCTTAGAATTAGCCACCAATGTTCTTTACATAAAGCCCCAATTCAACAATTCCATAGCTACCATCTGTCCTTCCTCTGGACTGCATTTCCAAGTATTTTCACTTTCAAGGACTACAGCTTATACCTTCACAAGTATTTGGGCACCCCAAATTTTCCAACTAACATCAATGGGAGCTTGGCAAACCTGCAGGAATTCAGGTCTAGTCACTAATAACCTGGAGGACGATATTTTTTATTGAGACTTTATTCCCCATCTGGATTTAGGTTTGGTTCACCCCACCCCATATCCCTTACAAATGCTTTAAACACTGTAAAACATTAGTCATCTTAAATCTTGAGCAGTATTTACTAGAATTCTCCAGTTCTGCTAAATACCCTAGAGGTAAATGTGAAGTAGTTCTTTTGCTGAAAATCTTAAATCTAACAGTTTGATCTATGTAGGAAAAGAAAAAATACATATATATATATATGTGCATAGTTCCAACACTTCTGCACAGCCTGCCTAAACAGGTCAAACTGCTGATTTGAATCATTATGTATGACAAGTTACACCCGCTTGTGTTGAGGAAGATGTGGAAGGATATGTGTTTTCAAAGGCTAAACCTGTATGTAACATAATGATTCTGAATCATTTAAAAGTTATCTAAACCTAAAAGCCAGCCAATCCTGTTCCCTTGCATAGCTATTATTCTGTCAACGGAGACTGCGGTCTGCCTAGCAAGGTGATACAGGGCAACAGTGAGTCTTTGATGCCAGTCCCACGGTTGTTCTCCCCCACCATATGTTGGTATTCATTCCTCAAAGCAGTTTTGGTGTACATGAGCTAGATTCCTCCTGGAGGAGCCTGACCTCCCCATTTCCCTCCAGATACACTCAAAGGCTTGAGGGGTCTGACCCCACATGTGGACCATCGCAAAGTCCTGCAGCATTTGTGTCAGCTGCCACCTCCCAACTCCTTCTTGAAACTCTGCTGATCCTTCCTCAAATCATCCACATCCCTTGTGCATGGTCCTTTCACATCTCTTTAGCTGTCTTACTTCTTGTTCCTCTTCCCCACTGCTGAACCCTTTATTTTTTTATTACCTTATTTTTACAGTCTAGTTCAATCTCTTTAACTTTCCTGCTGTGTTAAATGCCTTCCACGTCTCACAAATCCTCTAACAACATTACTTGTTCATCTGAAAGTGACAAAGGTATCACGAAAACAATAGGATAACTCGACAGTGCCAGGAGGTTGCTAGCCTCAGGACTACTAACAAATACAAGAGGATCAGTTAGCAACAGTTTACTAAATTTAAAGCAGGGGGTCTTCTCAAAGAACTTCTCAAAGAACTTAACACTCCAGGGGGATGTGTCTTGGGCTGGGCACTGGATGGTAGTGTGGATGCTGTCAACACTCTCTCACTTTTGGGGAACTCAAAAGGACCAAAGGACAGAGTAAGTTCACTGATGTAACTCAGAACTATTGGTGAGTCAAAGAGTGGTTCGTAGATGGCCTTGAAGACTTTGATCACTGTTTTGCCCACAGCAGACTTGTCTACAAAAAGCTGGTTAGCGACTGATTAATAGGAGTTGGGGGTTGCAAGACTCCACAAGGCAATGGGTACTCTTTTGAACACAAATATGGATTCCAAAATATCGTGCAAGAACGGTAAAGGAATGGAGCCAGCTCAGAGACACCTTCCAACGGTGCCCCTCCACACCTGAAAATTTCACACCCATTGTTGATTATACTATGTTATGATTATGAAGTTTCACAAGCCTGAGGTCACCTCCCATCCCCATGAACTTCCAGTCAACGACAGGCAACGCAGCTTGAGCAGCAAGGTCTTCAGACCGACATTCTTCCACTGCTTCCTCAGTGAAAAGGACATGCTAGAGGACTGAAGGCCACTTGGTTCATGGTGTCTTTTTAGCACTGCTGCTGCAGGTTCTGGATTAATTCTACTATTCTTCCCCACGTCTTCCTTGCGATGTATGTATGTCATTGAAACTTGGACAGGAGAGGTAGATCAGACGGCACAAGTCCTTGTGTCACTTGGAAATGCCACAAATAATAACATTAGAAGGGCTTTTGTATGCATTTTTTTATATTAGTGATAATAATGCAGGCGCTGGTTTGTAAATGCCATTGGCGTGAATTAAATAAATGAAGAGGTCGGTGTTTCCAGGGGGATCCACAGAAAGGTTTGTAGGCTATCTTCCTTTCGAATAGTTCCATATTCCAAGTGTGATAGAGATATGCAGCACTGGGTCAAATTCTATCTCATCCAAAATAAACTCTGCAGTTCAAATATACCGGAGCTATCGTAAGCCTGAACACCCACTACTTGCAATAGACTGATCCTTTCCTATTTCACTGAATTACTTGCTAAAGTAGATAAATACAGAGTAAACACATAGTAAAAAATTAGGTTATGTGTAATAAATGTTTCCACCACTAGAAAAAGACATTTTTTCTGCATCAGAAAGCTATCCTGCAATAGGATGGGCCAAAAGAGTGTCTCTGGGCATGTAATGCCATCATAAAGTGTGTCCGACTTAGGAAACGGGAGAACAGAAGGGATGGACCTCCATCTCTGAAAGTATCCCAGAATCTCAAAGAGAAGACAGTATAGACTCGATTTCATCTAATCAAAGGAACTGAAATCAGTAGATACCTACTTGTCCAGTATAAGGTTTCAAACAATAAAAAATCTCACAATATCATTGTCAGTTCGGGAACATTTGTTGTACTTGTTAGGGACATGCTAAAATACAGCATAGGAAAAGACATAGGATCAAGACAGGGAACAGAACTGATTCAGCAAAGCATTTTATCATAAACCAATAGGACTAATATGTTTAGAGTCAGGCGCTCGCAGAAGTTTGCTAAACTGGGATAATAAATTGATACAGATTCATGAAGCATTTCTCTATACCACACCTTCTCACAGTTGTTTCCAGTAATACTCAAAGGTGTTCACAAGCTTTACCAAAAGCATGGACCTTGACCTGAAGTTACAGATGGGGAAGGAAGATTATAGTTCTGTCTGGTATAAGTCCTGCTTTGCACAGCATGTCAAGTGCACAAAATGCTTAACTTGAAATAAAATTGAAAGGTACTTTTTCAAAAATTTGGCATGCCCACTGAAATACCAAATCCATTTTGAAAGGCAAAGTATTACTTCAGAAAAGATCAAAACATGTTAGGATACTATGAATAAATTTTATCGGTGTCATTGTCCTTGAATAAACTGAATTGACACAAAGCTAAAGCCTGCCTACACATATTTAAGAAATTTAATATTTAAAGCATCATCCCGTGTTCTGTTCTTTTCGGTGAGGCAGTTGGATATTTACTTTACTCTTCATCATTTGTTGCTTTGAAGTCCACAGTCCAAATCCTGCTGTGAATGGTTTTCCTATGGTGTTAATCACTGACATTTTTGATGGCCTCAAAAATGTTATGAATTCATCTGTATAGCAGCTCCTGTGGTATGAAAATGATTGTTTGCAATTTGTCAGTATTTTCACAGGTGACTAGTAATTTTGGGTGCTCTACTTAAGCTGGATATTTACCTGCAATATTACACTTTTCCTTCTGTTTTCTGTAGACTATCTAATGACACTATCAGCATAAAATTTTACAGTCTTACTATTTTGTCTTTTCTACGAGTGTGAATATTATTCAAAGCCCTTACGAGTAGCTGTACTCAGTACAATGTTAACAATGTTTACAGCTTTTTAATTTCACGTATTTAACAATATTTCATCTTCAGTCGGTTTTTGGATATTGAAAAGACAAGTTTAACAATGAAGAATAAAAAATATTTTAATTATTATTTATGTTTCAAGCTATATTGTTTATAATGAATTCTATCAAGCACAAAAACTATAAAGGCAACTGATAAAAAGCAGGAATATTCCCTTAAGTAAATATATGTATAGATATAAATTCTTGTGGAGTGTTACAAAAAAATACAGCGTAAAAGTTCATGTCCAAGTGTGGTGTTTTCTCCTGTAATAACCAAGTAAAAAAAAGTAGTAAAAATAAAAATCACCAAAGGGGCTCTTCCTTCATTTTTGTATTAACTATAAGATAAGCAATACTTGTCTCTAAAGACAATTTTAATAACTTAATCTGTTCAGCTTTTAAAAACCAATAGCCAGCTCCCTTTATCTTTCTTCTTGCCTCTACTATAAACAGTATTTCTCATCCTGTAAAATAGACTACGGAAGAAGGTGAAATGGATTATTCCATGGTCAGATCAGCATTTCATAGTACTTTTATACCACTAAAGGAAAAGAGCAGCGTAACAAAAACAGAGCCCTCACAAACACGAATAGGGTTTTAAGCAGTGAAGAGAAATGGAGAGTACTATCTCAGAGATACAAAAAAGAGAGGCAGAAAGCCAAAGCAGAACAGAAAATTGACTTCTAAATTCTTCAAGAAAATTTGGAAATTTTATGCTGTGTTATGGCAAATCTACTAAATTCTAATGCATTTCTAGGAAAAGAATGAATGTAAAAGAGTGATTAGCCTGCTTTGTACAGTAACATGCTATTATCTTCAGTTTGTCGTGCTGCCTTTAATCATCTCACATTCCGGTCTCCTATTAAATCATATTTCTTTTGACTTCTAGACTTTGCGCTGGTCCTGCTTTGCATCCTATAGATCTAGGTAAAAGGTAAGAAGAAACTCTTCTTCTAAATATTGAGGGCAGACTATATTTCTAACTTTTTTTTTTTTAATTTAAACTTCTCAGACTTTTCTTATTTCAAGCATGCATTTGTATGGGAAAGTGTGGGGAAAAGTTTTCAGGTCTATTTGTCTCAAGCAACTGTTCCTTACCATATTTTTAATAATCAAGCTTATCATTATTATTAAGTTTGAATGAGGAATGTGGGGGTTTATGAGTAAAAATTGTTTGTGAAATGTATGTATTGCATGTATTAAACATGCATGATGCTCTTCTTACTGATTCAAGATGGAATTCTAAGTATGTGAATTCTAAGTTCACAATATTGTAAACATCTAGATGGACGTTGAAATTCTTTTTAAAAAAACTTTTTCCCATCAAAAGTGCTGTGATTTTTTTTTTTTACTGCAGGACCGAGTGAAAACAAAGGGCAACATCTGGAAAAGAGGACTTTAAACAGCATTGGGGCCAATGACAGTAACTGCTGTAGACATTACTTTCAAAAACGTGGCTACTTCTTTCAGTTTCTAAATGTAGAAAGAAGTCCAACTCAGCTTCCTTTCTTTTTCATTTTCTAATCTACTTGTAACATTTAATATGTAGCAAGCAACTGCAGGAAAATTTGTTGGTTTCCTATAATTGAAAACACTGGAAGAGGGATGTATGAAGCCACATTCAACAAAAGTCTCAGAGCTGGAAGAGGAGTCAAACTCAACATTGTTCATGCAATGGTTGTTACAGATTTGATGACTCAAACCACCTTTCTCACGCCAGGCGTTGAGAGCGGTACCCTCTTTTGCTTTTCTGGCTCATGTAAACTCCAGCAGCAGCAGCAGCTGTGACTTCCAGCCAAGAGGTGAGGTCTGTGCATAAGCCAGTGCCATAGTCCGCCATGTGTCTCTCAGTCAGTGCAAGTGCTGCTTACCATAGGTATGGGATCTGTGAAGGCAGCTGAAGGGTCCTCGCACTAGCTTGTGTGTGTTACTATTAATCATGGTCCCACGGGTGTACAGTCAGTCCCACAGATATCAGCCAGGGCTGTATGAGTCCTGCAGGAACCTTTATTTCTCCACCAGAAATTTCAGTATCAGTCTGTTACAGTTCAGAAAACAAAAAGTAAGCTATAAATTAAATAAAGCAATTTATTGCAGTTAAGGGTGCATTTGAATGAATACATTTATGGGAGTTGGTTACAGCTAAACAAGCAGCTACTTGTTCAGCCACCAGTTTAAGTAGAGTTGATCTTGTTCTGGTTGAAAAATTTGGTTACTTAGATTTTGTCAGGGCATCTAAGCAATGTCATATCGGTGTTATCCTTCGAGAGGTGTCCTGTTCTTACTACTGAGCCACTGATTTTTAGATTTCAAATCCAGATCTCTGATGGAGGTTTAACAAAAATTCTAGAGGTAAGAAGGAAGACCTAATATACCAAAGTCAGTCCTGCTACGTTAGTATTAATGTTTAGGGGATCTCTAGTTCAGAGAAAAATTGTATGTTCCCAGTCTTTGTTATAAATAAATACAGCAGAAAATAAGATGAAGTCTGTCCAACCTTATCTGAGGCATCTGGTCCAAATTTTGGGTTTAATTGCCTTGAGCCAATACATTGTGAACACCCAGGTGTCGCTTTAACGTCTGGAATAGGCCTACTGTCTTCAGCTAATCTGTAAATGTTTGCAGAATATGGTCCCTAGTTTAGGCAACATCTGAAGAAGCAGCCCTGAGCGCTGAGTATTTCCTCCACAACACCACAGAAATATATTGAAGTTTCTGTTGCAAAAGAGTCCACAACCTGGACTGTGCTCACTTCCTGTTAGAAACTTACTCCAGACGCTGAATGAAAAACCACAGAACGTGCTTCAAAGATGACGGAGTGCCAACGAGCCAGAAATAGTCTTAAATTCAGTAGGGAAATTATCAACTCTTACACCAAGCTTATTCACTTGAATATTCACGCTTAAAAACTATGACTGTTCTATGTGAAAGATGTTTTAATTCACTTTTTCCTATTACTCTGCCTCTCACTGAATGCTTAAATAAATATTCTATTCTATTCTGCTGCTTCAAGTCCATGAAAACAAGCACCTGAGGTTATTGAAGTTCATGAGGTTACTCATCCGTACCAGTGTTTGTAAACTTGGAAGGCTTTTGGTCTACCTTCCTCTGAACAGATGTTGAATATGTAAATACTACTTCAAAATTATCTTCTGTCATGCCCAAAAAATGAAGGGAGGGTTTTGGAGAAGTTGCGGAGCTTCAGGTCTTTCAGTGCTTTGCTGACAAAGCCTCTGATGTGAGGGAGCCCTGGAGTTCTTCTGTCATTCAGGTTAGCTTCTGTACTCGCAGCTGAGTGGCTTGGGGGTAATTCTGGCTTGCCCGAAGAAAAGCTACCGGGCAGGTTTGGCTTGTTTTCCTCCCACGTTAACTTCAGGAAACGTTTCCAGTCTCTCTCTTGTAGCGTTAATGAACTCTGCAGCGTTCCAGCAAGTTTCAAACCCCATTCAGATACTCACTGGTATCACCAGTTGCCGACCGGTTTCACACTTGTCACAATGATGCCATTCCTCTGGTTTTATTTCACAAACGTTATCTCGCAAATCGGATTTGTATTTAACCAGCGTTTCCTCCTTTGGCATGTCCATTACTCGTTGTTACATGAGCCCACCACGTAAAGCACCAGAGGCCCCGGCCGGTGACGGCTGCCGCTCGCGGCCGAGGAGGCACGCTGCCAGCACGGGGGGCTGGGGAGGGCAGCGCCCGGTCTCACCGAGGACTGCTGCCCGGGAGCCCACGGGGGGCTGGGCAGGGCTCCGGGAGCGGCAGTGCAGCCCCAGCTCCACACCGCGGCCTGCGGGCGCGACGCAGGGCTGTCAGGCCGGCGCCTCA
>Ga0065711_1008629_pt1 | contig 21621 bp, 23 predicted proteins | sample Hoacrofraction12_FD_59098 | JGI IMG/M metagenome (GOLD analysis project Ga0065711, IMG submission 59098) | Hoatzin crop microbial communities from Cojedes, Venezuela - Epithelial fraction 12 v2 (version 2) | ecosystem: Host-associated > Birds > Digestive system > Esophagus > Crop | place... | reverse complement strand
CGGAGGTGGGGAGCAGCGCAGGTGGAAGGGCTGTGAGATGCTCAGCGCCACTAGGTCTTGGGAGTCACGTTTCTAGTTTAATGAGAGTTCTGGTAAGAATACTTTTTTTTTTTTCTCCCCCTTCTTAATCTCTGGAAATGGGACTTACAACACAAGGCTGAGAGCCACAAGCGTAGCGTTGCTTTTCCCTTTATTGCTTTCTCCATAATTATGTTTAGCAGTGCTGTTAGGGGCTTCCACACGTGGTCCAAAGCAAATCATGTTTAAAATGCATCACGTACAAAACTTTGCTCTTCCATTAGCTGTTGAAAACCCTTGCATTGTGTTCTGCTGTGCAGGGTCTATTTTGGAGCATGTTCTGGTTGTTTTTGGAGTGTGGTTGTATTGAGAAGGCGTCACATACTTCCCCCTTCCTCGGAGAGTATCACACACTTCTGAGCAAAGTACAGATCAGCTACCTGAGACAGCAGAGTTGTGCTCTTGTAGTGGGCTCATGTAGTGATTTCAAGGGAAAAATGTCTAATTCACAGTGGATCTTTGTCTTTTTTTTTTCGCTGTTGCTTTGCTTTCTTCCGTATGAGGAAGTCCATTATGTAATTTATTGCAAGAAAAGGAATCCATTGTCTAGGAAAAATTTTTGTCAGCCTGTCCTCCTTGGTAAACACTTTCTCTACACTTAAAAGAGAATACGGCGTGCTCTCGTAAGAGCTCTCTGGAGCTCAAAGCACTGTAGAGCTGTTATGTGGACATGCAGCCGTGTTCGGCAGTATATCTACCCCATCTCAGGCTATTCATTTGAAGAACTCATTTCCTAGAAAAACTGTAAAAGGAAGGTAGAAAACAGATGTTTTGTGAAGTTTGGTGAAAAGGGTACAGCTCATAACTGAAGGATGAGATTATGCACCTGTGAGTGAGGGGTTGAGCATTTCTCCCATCCTTTCTTGCCAGGTGGATGGAGGTGATCAAGAGAGCCACCAGCTCTCCAGCCAGGTCAAGCCTGCTGCTTCCGAAGGAGAAGGACAGCCACACAGACTGAAGCGGGGCAGAGCTGGGTCTCTGCTGTAAACATCAACAAAAGAGGCAGGTGGAAACAGGAGTCTCTGGAGTTGATAAAGTAAAGAAGCACGAAGCTGATTTCCACCTGGTATGGAAAGTAGGAGCGAGGGAGTTGCTGACGGGGATCGCATCCATTCCAAACGGTGTGGAAGAGGGTCAAGTCTGTTCCAGTTGAACCTACTTAGGGAGAACCTAACAACCGCAGAGCTCCAGCATGCACACACACATGGTGGAAGGCTTATTGTTCCGGTTGTACCTGTACAGTAACACCCTTGGCTGCCCTGAAGGCAAACGCCACCTTGTTTTTACATTTTGACTGGATGGTCAGTGTCTCTGGAAGAAAACCAGCAGCTGCCAGTGGTGCAGCTGGCTCACGGCTGCTGGTGCCAGGGCTTGCTGCCTCCCAGATGCTCAGCATGGCTGGCTATACAGCTGCTGTCTTGCTGCTGTTAACGTCAGCCTGCTGGCACAGTCAGACTAACAGGATCCACAGATGTATTAGCTCACACACAGTTCATTTTGAACAGGAACTGCAGCTCTGCTCTTTGGAAACTGCTGTGGCGGCAGTTCTCCGGGGGAAGCAGGAAGACTGAAATAAGCTGTCGAGGTTTCCGTATCTTGTGGGTCGGTACAGGTAGGGTGCGTGGTTTTTTCTCTGCTATGGCGCATGCTGAGAGGGTCAATCGCTGTTCTCATATTACAGCTCCAGAGTTTCTGTATCCAGTAGTAGACATTACTTAAGGCATGGGATGGCAAACACACTCTCCCCCCTGATGTGCGTGATGTTTTCAAGGCAGTGAAGCAATATAAGAGAACAAGCTTCTCCGAAAGGCACCGTTACTTGTGTTTCTGCGTCATGTAAAGACTCCTGAAAATCCCTATTCTTACCTTTAAATTTGGGGTGGGATCCATCTTCCATTTCTCATGAAGGTGTAAAAGTCACTGGATTCCAGATGGAGCATTAGCAACTGTGGACTCTATTAAATCTCTATATTAAATCTGAAATGTTTGCCATTTGTTCTGTTTCTGCAAAGCTGTCACCTTTGGTTGCCTCCATGGAAGGACTGAAACAAGCTCAGCGCCACAAGATGCTGTTGGACGTGGCTTTGGTGGCCTCTAGGGACTCTGCTTTTATATTAGATAGAAAAGTATTTGTGTACTAGAAGAAGGAACAATGAAGTGGTATAGTGAAAGCAAAAGGAAAGTGTTGCGTGTTGCGAGGATGGAGGAGTATGGAGATCCCTGTGAAAGCAGGAGGCCAGCATGTGCATTCTCCAAGGCTGTTTTAGGTTGCGGTGTAAAACACGGGCAGAATGGAGGTTGGGGTTCCAGAGGGATTTTCTAGACTGCTCGCTTGGCGTTTGCATCCTAGAGAAGACAAGTGACTGCAGGTCCAGCCTTCACTACCACTGTCACAATGACCATTGTCCCATGTAAGTTAAATGTACTTAATTTATTAGTGTCCTTTTTTTAACTGTTGTAGGTGTATACATTGGATTGACTAGATCTGTTATATCGCAGCTGAATGTGACTGTTGAAAGTAAATAGCATCTTGGTATAAAACTCTCTCAGCCTCTTATTCCTGAGCCCACCATCCCCATCCATCCGTGGCCACGCTCGTGGGAAGACAGACGGCATCTGCATGGAGGTGTTGCTTTTCCCCAGAACCGAGAGGAGAGGTTTCACGCTGCTGATGAAGGGGTCTCTGCACTCAGCAGTTTTCGTGGACGGTAACTGTCTGTTCCTTTGTCACCGTCATGTACTGGAGCCTCTTTGCAGGAGCGTTCTCCCCTTTCATCAGAACTCACCCATGCCATTAGTGCCCTTTGCTGGTCTCCTGCGGGGAAGCTCTGCAGGAGCAGGCTGCCGAGAGGAGGAGCGGGGTCTCCATCAGCAGCTGGGGTCGTGGCCCTTAGCCTTTAGTTGCGCTCACCTACTGCAGGAGGGCTTTCTAGTGCCAGGATTCGAAATGCTTTTAGAGTGTTCAAGTTACTCGGTAGTTTTCCAAGACACTGGTTCTTGCCTCACCCAGCACCCAGCTCTGCTCCATCCGCAGCAGAGAGACGGTGCTGAGCGAGAATGATGTGGAGGGGGTGGCAGAGCCGCCTTCGGGAGCCTGTGAGAGCCCCCAGGCTGGGGGAGCAGCTCCAGGGCAGGGTGGGAGGGACGGACTGACAAACACCACCTGAAATTCAACACAGAGAAACGCAGTCTTGTGCAGAGGACAGAGTATCCTCTGCAGCACAGGCTGGAGTCTCTGCAGCCGTGGGGCAGAGGCCCTGAGGGCAGTGCACGCGTTTCAGCATGTCTGTGACAAAAGCTGACCTGGCTCGTTGCCAGAAGAGACAAGGGTAGAAGAGCAGAGCAGTTTGTTTCTGCAGGCGCAGCGCAAGAGGGAGCACAGGGTTTTCTGCCAGGGGTGAAACAGCTTGGTATTTAGCCCTGGTGTTTTTAATTTTTTATTAAACTAGCCGACAGTGATAGCTTACTCTTACCTCAGCTAGACTTTGTCTGAGCTACCTCCATAAATCAGGTGTTGGGTCTCCCCAGCACCATGCGTTAAAGCCCAGGCTGACCTGTTCCAAGGGCTGCGGGAGACGGAACTGCACAAGGCCGCCTGGCCCTCAGCAGGTGCTGTGGCAGCTCCGCTGTTGTACACTCCTGTGCAGGCTCCCACGGAGCCGCTTCCCCCCTGCACTCGTTTTTCCATCTCATGGCACAGGGAATGCTGCTGTAGCCTGTAACACACGGGAACAACTTCGGACATTTAGAAAAATGATCAAAGAACAGTGGCAGGACACACCCTAAAGGTGTTAGTACATGATGGGTAGGTACTTCCATGGCTAATCCACAGACTGTTGGAGCACCCACGCGCTAGCCTCCCGTCACCCTCTGCCTAGCAGAACAGTGCTGTTACAACTCCTGGTACAGGAGAGGGGCAGTGAGCAAGAGGCCTTCCTTAAGATTTTTGAGCAGTGGACAAGTGGATGGTCCTTGAGTTGCTCATGTGCTTAATCCACAGCTCCGTATCTCCTGTCTTGGCTGTGTGCTACCTGCAGTGGCTTAGGTGTGGTCCCTGGAAGAGGAGCCTCTGCTGCTAGCTGACCACAAACCGGGAAGGGCAGCAGGCAGCAGAGACCCTTCGTGGGTGGAGCATACCAAGCTCAAATGTCTGTGCCTTTAAAAGGCAGGAGCACATGCTACAAAAGCCAGAAACTTCATTATTCCTGGCAAAACTGCTTGCATCTCACCTTGGCAAGTTTTCAAACTGATGAGGATTTCGGTGACAGATCGGTTCTTCTGTGAAACACCATGTAGTATTTTTACTTTAGCGGAATGCTGCAGGAGTACATTTTGCCCTGCTACAACCACGAGCAGTTTCCTGAACAAAATCACTAGGAAAGAACAGGATACAATTGGTCCTTACTCATTAGTTTCTTGCTAGCAGGATCTACGTTAGAGGAGAGATGAACCCATGCTCTTGGAACCTCATGGCTTAATATCCCTGGTCTCACTTAATTTCAAAAAGCCGTTGTTTCTGGTAAACACTACGTGTTTTCCCTGCTTCCCGCAGGACTGGCTGGCTGTCCTTCACGCGGGGCAACAGTCCTGCTTCATTGCTTAAGAAACCAGAGCAAGTCAGGTTTTGCAGTAGTTCCTACCACGTGTTTATTGCGAAGTAGTGGAGCTGTTCTGGTGACTGCTCCCTTTGTCTCCCCCCTGACACCAGCTAACTCGCCTCCCTCTTTCGGAGATGCTGCATCACCAGAGCTTTATCCCTGCCAAAGGGCCAGCAATGCGTGCGTACACGAGGTGTTCGGCCTCCAGCTGCGCTCGGACCTCGGGTGCAGGTGGAGTGCTGCTGGCCTGCTGCAAAGTGAAAAGTAAAGTACTCTGCTGTGAAGGTGCAGAGAGTCTGGCAGCTGGGGAAATGCCAAGTGTGAGAGCTTTCATTTTACATGGCAGACTTTCAGTCACCCACACAAAATACCGTGTCTGGGCAGCTTTTGATTATCTCCAAGGACCGGGACCCCACAGCCTCTCTGGGCAACATGTGCCAGTGCTCAGTCATCCTCACAACGGCAAAGGTGGAAAGACAAAGGCAGGGAGGTGCTGCTGTCAGCTTTCACAGTCCAACCGAGTCTGAATACCGCACATCAATAAACAGACTCCAGCAGAAACTGCACCGAAGCCTTCCCCAGAGCATTTAAATGGGTCTGTGTCACACGTCACAGGCAGATGTATGTGAGGCAGGAAGGCGCACGGCAAGACCAAGAACGCACAGAAAGTGTGGCTTAAATACTTTTCCCCTCGTAATACAAAGTTACAGCAGCCTCATTTCTTTTGTTACTTTATTGAAAGTGGCAGATCCCTTTCAATGTTTTTAAAAACTAAAACCATTGTTGCTTTGAATACTGGACAAAGCTTGTGGGGATTGTTTCCTTTAAAAAGTTTTCTCATTACACTCGCAGTGCCTGTGAGTAGTAATACAAGGTACCTTATTGACACCATTTGCTACTGTCACGAGCAGCAACTTTAAAAGCAGCAGGAGCCCTTCAGCTGCCTCTCTGCTGGGCCACAGCCTCTGCCTCCTGCCTCAGCAAATGTTGTGTCTGTTTGTCAACTCCTTCTCCTGAGGAAAAAAACCGGTTTGTTCTGCTCTTCATCAGTGCAGGCTCCAAGATGGCTCTTGCCACAGAGAGACGCCCCTCTGCAGCAAGATCAAGCAGCAGCACCTCTTCTCTACTGGACAAGTTCATAGTGTTTGCTGAGACTGCACTTATCCATCGGAGAGGAACAGTCAAGGATCATCATCAGCTTAAGTGAACATCGCACACCGGGATAAGGGAACCTGTGGTCCTTTTGAGCTACTTTTAGCCCAGCACTTACCATCTGCAGGTCTGCATCAAAGTACCAAAACTCAAGCCATGTTACTAACGAAGTGGCCGATCTTTAAAAAAAACGCTGAACAGCTACAGCTTTTGTTCTGAGTGGCTTTGGGGTGAGCCACATCATTCACACCACAAACACCCAGACAGAAAGATCTGGAGACCTAAGGTCTTGCTGACTTCATGGGAATATCTTTACAATTAGAGAGCAGGTCTCTAGGCAACCAGCGATCAGAACTTATTTGCCTAAGTCTATTTTTCTAGACCTTTAAAGTATAGATTTAAGATCTGTACATTTACCTGAATTAAAAATTTGCTTTATAAACTAGTATTATGCAGAAAGCAAAGCTAGTTGGGGATGGCTCCACTGGAATACCTTAAGCGGCCACGACGGCAGCAGATGCTTTAATTTCTCTGCTAGCAAACACCACCGCAGCTTGTCCCTTGGAGCAGAGCCCTGGCTTCAGCCAGTTCCGATCCCAGACTGAAAGCAAAGCCAGAAAGGGCAAGTCGCAAAGAAGGGGATGGAGACCTAGAGCAGCTTTTGCGACCCCCCAGCCGCACACGTGGGTACCATTGCTGCTAGCCACCCAGTTCACACCTTTCTGGAGGGGACAGGGTTCTTGCCCCCAGTCTGCCTTTTGAACAGGAGCCCTGTCGGTGCCTTTGGCTGTTGCGTTCCCCCCGCCCCCTTTTGTTAATTCCTTCTGCAACCTTTGGGCACACACAGGAGGTGCCTGCTCCGCTTAGAGACGAGGACTGCCAGACCTGTGTATCTAGTTGCTTCAGTTGCAGAAAGCAGCAAGGAAAGGAACTCCACCAGCTCCCAAACCTAACGTAACCACTTTGCCTTCCGAGGCAGTTCTGCTGTTGCCTGCACTAGATGAACCAAGGCCTAAACAAAAATGTTGTCCCAGAGCCAAAAAAGGTACAGTCAGCGAACCCACCCTCCTGTGAAACGACAAGCTGGGAGACAGCAGCAGCGTGTTAGCTCAGCTGCTGCTACGCTTCAAAGCTTTTCGTTACCAGCGCGTGAAGGAGCTGAAGCGATCCTCCAGAAAAACTGGAGAGCTGGTCTAACTTTCCCAGAGGCTGTAATGCATGGAGAGCTTCCAAACATACCTACACTCACACACGACTGCTCACAACTGCTTCTCCAGGAAGAGCAGGAGGCTAAACCCATCGGACTCGCCTTCGAAAAATCTCTCAATGGAAGAGAATCTCCCCCTTTTCCAGCAGCTAGGCATTTACCAGTAACAAGCTGTGAATCAAACCAAGCCAAAATGGATACATCCATAGGGAAACAATTAAAAACTGCATTGATTACATTGTAAAAACAATTAGACCACCCATCTCGGGTTCTGCAAAAGGTCTAAATTGTACTTGCATTGCAAACCCCACCCCGGGTTATCATGGAAACACGTGTAGTATGAAGGCTCTGAAATGTTCTGGAGTCTGTAACACACTGTTACATCCAACAGCAGATGGTGGTCTGGATTAGAGATGGCGTTCTTATGAAGCTGGAAAAAAATCCTTCCCCCCTCAAAACAGCAGCCGGGAATGCAGGTGTCAGCGGGCAGAGGTCAGGTGGTTCCGACTGTGTGAAAACCTGCCAAGAAAGAACAGATGGACCTGGTCGCTACTGTCCATTTCAAGCACCTGGGAGATGACCCGCGGGCGCTGCACGGGCCAGCGTGTCTGCGGATGAAGAAGTCAGTCTGGATGTGTTTGTCCCCACTCCCATTGCCACTGTCCGTTTTCCAGATAAAGAAGTCTTGAAAGAAAAAACCCAACAACTTCACAAAAAGCCAAGGCAGCACTTTTTTCACGCCTTTAAGATTGAATTTTAGGCTAATAAGAAATGTTGAGCACTAGTGTTTACAGTCAGAAACCAACCAGGGTCTCCAAGGCTTTGCAAACCTCCAAAAAACCATTCTCTTGTGCTTATGCACCATCCAGTAGTGCTGTTTCTGGGCTGACAGAAGGGAAACAGTGGCCCTGCAGAGCCACCCAGCGCACATCTGTGAGTACCTCCTGCTCAGCGAGTGCCTAAAGTTTTTGCAGGCATCACAAGCACACTTTCTTGCTTGTGAAGAAGCAAGAAGTCAGGAGAGACAAGAGCGTTCTCCTCCTGGCTTTCAGCGATTATTAGATGAGGGATCTAAACAGACCCACAGCATGTTTGCTTGAAAGCTTGAATGACTTCTTAACAGAAGGCCTCAAGGACAGCCAGTAGTTTTGGTCCTTAACATCTAAGGCTCTTCTTGGCTTGACAGCATCTGATGGATACTTGAGCTACAAGGCACAACCTACACCAGCTTAAATCCATCAGAAATAAGTACTCAGAAACCCAAGTTCAAGGGTGTAAAGACTGTAAAGCTTGGGTTGTATTTACATTAGCAACCAGAGAACAGAATGGCTCCTTTGCTCCCACATACAGCAAAATACTTCCAGCCTTCTAACCGGTGAGGGGCCAAATGTTAAGTTTCTCAGCTGGTGAGGAAAGGGCAAGATTTAGCATGCTGTGAAAGGGAGAAAAGCCAAATTAATGTTAAATAAGCCTGATAAACCTGTGATCAGGATCTGGCATTGTTGCCTGCACTACATGGATGTGACTGAACTTGGTGCCAGTAGTGGAGGCAAGGCTGACACTCAGCAAAGTTGGCTGAGCAGCAAAGAACTTAATTCCATCAGACACTACTCTTTCACTGGTTTAGTAAGTAATTCACGTCAGGAAAAACAGAGTTTCCTGCTACCTGAAGCTGGGCAAGCAGAACGACCGGCTGCACCTAGTGCTGTAAAGCACGTTCCTTGCAATGGAACAGATGCTCACTATTCCGGTAGCAATCCCGAGGACGTTTTCCATAGTCCTCACTACCTGGGTAATGGGACCAGCAGGATGTCATCTATACATATATATAAAAACACACACACATGCAAGATGAAGGTGGATAGCAGCATCATTCTGTGCTCTGCAACACTTATCTACACTACAGAAACCTGTTCAGTGTGAGAAAGGACTTCTGAGGCAGGAAGAACAGCTTCCATTAAATGAAAAGCAGTTAAAAGAAGTGACTCGGTGACTGTAAGGTCAGCTGTCGGCAATATTCACTTTTTGGGTGCCTTGACTGCTCAGTGCCAACCTTCACCACAGCACTGGAGTATGACACTGGCCCGGCTCACTGCCGGTTCCACCGCAGCCCACACTCTAGAGGACACTCACCTTTGTACCCGCTCCACCATGTGTGCTATCAGTTTGTCAGAGATGCCTGGGCAGGACTCCTCAGCCAAGCTGAAGGCATTCTCCAGCTCCTCCATAGCTCCCACATTGCCTCCAGTCTGCTTGTGCTTATCTTTAAGCTGCAACCCAGAAACAATGCCTTAGTTCCTTACCTCGTCACTGAAAGCACTGGTCAAGCAGTGGTCAAGCAGTGCAGTACAGACACTTTTCCTTTTCCCTTTTAGTATGACTCCACAAGGGTGCAGGAGGGCACCCACGTTCTTCTTAAAAAAACAAACATGAGAAAGGGTTCTTTTTGTAGGTCAAGATGATTGAAGTCCAATGTCTGGAGTTCAGACTTTCCTCTGAGTCCTAACAGCAACTGACATCCTGAGCAAACAGGCCCTGACGTACTCGTAAACAAACTAAATGACTGAAAACCCACAAGCAGTAACAGAACAAAGAACTGCAGCTGTATCTGAACCTGTGCTGCTAACAACAGCTTAGCACCCAGACACACACAAAGGCTCGCAGACAGGTAGGGCAGAAAATATCGTAACACCAGGACCTAGTCACCTCCACTTTTAATAACCACAAAAAACTCTGAGTGGCTTTGAGTGACTGGGAGACTGGGGGAGACTACTACCATGCTACAGATGATCCTGAGCCACGTGGCCTCCAACACTCCTCCCCAAGAGAGAGCTTTCCCCAGGGGAATGCAGCCCACACACCAAGACCTCCACATGCAGCATCTGACCTAGCTGAAAAGCCTCGGCTTGCATCTGTCATTGTTAGCACGCTCCCACCAGGCCTCACCAGCCACCAGTCTACTTGCGCATGGTTCCAGCTGTTAATTTGACAAAGCTAAACCTCTGCCATTAAGGAACTCCTGATGGGTCACTGATGCTGAGGAGTGTGTCGTTGAAAAACCCAGTCACATCCTCAGCAGCACTTCCTCACCTTCACACAAGCAGCTCACGTGGCAGCCCCGTCCCTAGTGTGCACCATTACGCGACGAACTGAACAAAAATCAAAACCTTTTGTTGAACAAGCAATGTCTGCCAGCTAACCACTGTCCAGTTCAATTAAGCTCCCGTTAGGCTATGCTGATTAAAGGGCTTTACATAAGCCTCACAGTTCTTTGCCTGCAATTCTAGGATCAGCCTTTCCTGTTGTTGGAGCTCATCTTTTCTCCACAGTCCAGAAAGCAGGACAATGTGAACGCTAATCCCCAGCTGCAGCCGCCCCTGTGCTCCACGTCCCCTGCTGGAAACCAATGGTTCCTAGCCAGAAGAGCTGCTGCCTCTCCACCGGGGTCACTGCTCACAGACACGAAGCCTCAGCTGTGGCAGCACCTCGCGCACGCCTCTGCTCATTCACACTTGGCAGGGGGCATGGAGGGCAACTCAGTTACACATCAAGGACACAGATTTCTTAGGCCAAAAATAGCTGCGATGCTAAAGCCAAGGATTTGATTAGATGTCTACCTGGTCAAGGACTGCCTGCCTCAGAGCAAAATGAGACACAGGGCCTGTCCTGCAGGTAGGCTGCCGGTTGATCAGCAGCCTTTGACGCCAAGGCAGCGCCCTTTAGTTTGCCCAGCAGCTGGTGACACGAGCAGTCTGTGTCCTCCTGTCACTTTCTGCTGCAGAAGAGCTTTCGGGAGGTTAGCAGGGGGTTAGAGAGCTGTACCACACAAAGCCTTACCAGTTGGCTTCCATTCACTCCTTGGCCCTCCAGGCCCAAATACCTTACCCTTCCCTCCCTGCCCCAGAAAGGGCAGACATGTTTCCAGATTTGCAGTTGCCCACATCTGTGTTAATGACCCACCATGGGTCATTTTCAGTATTAAAATCCAGTAATACACAGAGAGGGAAGGCATCTAAAAGATTACAAACAGCATTTCAGCAAGATTTCCATTCACAAAGCCCACCTTCAGCCGTTTTCTAGAAACAGGTGATCAAAGCCTATGACCCTGAGCAGGTCTGAGAAGCACTAATGTAACAGTGAGAAGGAGAAAGTCTGCTGCTGGTAGGAAACTAGAACTGAAAAGAACACCACGTGCAACCAGCAGTGAAGCAGATTTCCTGCTTGGAGACCAGCTTTCTTCCAACCCCCTGCTACTGCACGCAGAAGCCAGGTTATTTCAATGACTGCCAAGAACCTTCCCTGCACCTGACTTCGGTGAGTGGGATCAGCAGAGCTGGCAGGGAAGTCCAATCTAAGGAAAGGATGATCAGCAAATCTGGGACAAGCGAGTCGAACTAGCAGAAGCGAAAGGCCCAAGAAGCCACTTCCTGCCAGGAGCTGGTGCAGCAAGGTCGGTAAGGAGAAGCACAAAGGTGCACTCATTCGTTTGGACAATTCACAGCTCTGAGCACCCCCTCCCCTAGAAGTCTCCTAAACAGAAAGGAGAGCCAGATGCCAATGATTATGCTCCACGAACAAACTGCCTGCACCAGAAATTGACATTATTTGTATCCATTTTTATCCCATAGGCCTAGGCCTGCGAGACCCAGACCAGCAGCCTCACGCTCTGACCTCTGGAAGGCAAGCCCAGTGGAGCACAGAAGAGGCCAGTTAGCTGAACTCTCAATTTCCAAAGCGGTGCTGTCTCAAGAGCCTGCCTTTCGAAATGACCTCTGCTTCCTCCCCTGCAGCAAACCCTCCTTCCACATAGCACTAGACTTGAGAAAAGAGATTTAAGTCCAGAGACTATCCCTGAAAAAGCACAGCTCTCTTCTGGGCCACTCCTGGAACAGCATCAGGATCCAGGAAAGAGCAAGTCCTCAGGACCAGAGAAAGGGTCTCTGTGACCCAGCACCTCAAGAAAACAACCTGCCATGCAGTGTTTAAGTTGTCTCTTCGAAGCAGAACTCATTATTTCCTACACTCCTGCTGGAAACAGTAGTTGAAGCTGTAGCCGGTAGCCCCCTTATGACTATTGTCGTTTTCTCCTCCCTTCAAACATCACCCAGGTCTCTGAACTGAAGACAATCCAGCTCTCTGCTGACATGGACACTATCCCAGCATTAGCGGTAGCTTTCAGTTCAACTCCGCATCCCCACCCAAAACACAAGGCAGGGAAGCAGGGTTGATTTTCCAAACACATTTTCTCTGCCTACCTTCCACAGGGCACGTGGTGGGTAACTCCTTGGCCTCGGCACGCTAGCAGTAGCAGGCACGTATCACTGAAGAAGATGGCCTAGTAACTGGCAAAGCCAGCTCCTGCTCTAATCCACCCACACTCCCCTCAGTGACTCTGCTGCGGGCAGCGCATGTAGCACGAGGGCAGGGAACATGCACAGCAACAGGCACGCTCAGATACCTGCCTGCCCGAACAGGAGCTGCACTCCAGCCACGGAGAGCAGGGACAGCAGAGCCCCGAGTTGCCTAGGCACTAGCAAGCCTACGACACAGGTAAGAAACAGGTATTCCTCTACCTTCTCCTCAGCAGAAGACAACACAGTAACGCTAACGCTTCCAGGAATAGAAGTGTATTGGAGAGAACTCTCCAGGGACATGTTCAGTTTCCCAGCATACAGTATGTTATCAATGTGCCTCTGAACCGAGGTACAAATCCTTCATAGCTCCTTCACCCCACTTCCCTTCTCCAAGTCCTTCCCATTTACTCATCCATGTCAGGTATCTCTTCATGTTCAACCACCGCAGACACCAAGAAGTTTCCACTCACCTCCCCAAAAACTGGGTGAACAAGCGTGGAGAGACACTGTGACCGTGGTTGCCTCTTGATGGGCTCAGTAGGCTGGAAAGCAACATGAAAAGAAGTTACAAGCACAGGCAAAGGCTCCCAGGGCACACAAACTACTAAGCATTTGATAAATTTGCAGCACCTCGATGGCAGCCCCCCCACCAGGTCTCAGGAAAGCCACAGATGGCAGTACCCTGACGATGTGGAAGAGGCAACTCTGGGGCACTAGCCCTTGATACCAGACTAAAGTAAATTTTAGATAGAACATGAGTAACTGGTAGCTTCCCTGAGACCTTCCAAAGCTTGTGTTAGTTCAGTCCAGTTCTGAAGGAACAGACAGCAAACAGACCTTCTGGGAACCATGAAGAGCCATTCCTTTGTGGAGCTTGCTCAAGGAGTTGGGGCGAATAGTTGGTGGGAATGTCCAGATTGGACCCTGGTCTCCATCCTCTGTGTCTCCATCACTGCAAATGAAAAGAGAGTGTTCAAGACAAAGCCTCAGCTCCATACACTGGGTGTTTTACCCATGCATTCCCACAGTCACAAGCTTTCCCCCACCCGATTGTCACATCACCACAGGGCTCCAGGCGTTTCCCTATCCCAGAAAAAATCCGAAAGAGAAACCACATCAGTCTACAGCCCATGGGCAGCACCACAGAGATCTGAGCCAAGTACCACGTTGTGCTTCCAAATCACCACAACCACCTTTCTGCTCTAGCCAGCTCGAAGACCGTTTGAAGTCCTAATGAAATTTAGGAGAATTTCAAGACAAGACAAGCTCACAATTTGAGGGGCCAGGCTCAGGTGTTTCAGGTCAACCTCCCCGACTCATTGGTCACTTGAGCGAGGAGCAGCTCTGCAACACCAGCAGGGCAACAATGCCCCTTCCTCACCCAGGGCTCACATAGCCTCGTTATCCTCCACAGCAGCAGCAAAGCTCTCTGCCCCTGAATACACAAACACACCTACACAGCTGTTGCACAGTTACTAAAGCCTGTAGCACTTGAATTTAACTGAATTTGCATAAAATACAGGCAACCAGAGCCTTGTTTTACTAGTTACACACAGCCTAGATGGTTATTTGTACTTCTGATTCCTCACGCTCAGCAAACAGGCTCCACAGGTTAAGACCAGAGCAGAGTACCAGGTCCCGCTGAACAGGAGGTAACAGCCTGTTTCTCCAGGCAGCAGTCACCTGCTCCCACGAACAGATGCTCACAGGTCTCCCTCAGCTACGGTACAATCTCCAGCCCAGGTGGGGAAAAGCCACTGAGCTGTTTGTGGTAGGCTACCCCGGGGGACGCACAGTACAGCCGGGGCACCCCTCCGTGCAGAACAAGTACGTACATATCAGAATCGCCAGAACTGGAATCTTCTCCATGGCCCTCCGACTTCCAGCGCTTGAATCGATCTATCAGCTCCATTAGGAATGAGGTTTTCTTGGTGTAGCGTGTGATGAACTTGTGCTTTAGCAATTCTTTAGCTGTCGGCCTCTGGAGCAAATAAGGAGAGCACGCTACATCTAACCATCTCTGCACACTAAACCTGCAAGCACACTGACTTCAATTCCTGCCAGGCTTGCCCGTCCATTCTGCAAGCTCAGTACTTCCTTCTCTCCAGGAGCCTTGCACCAAAAGGTCTTCCTGCTAAATAAATCTTTGACCTCTGCGATACTCTACCCAAATTCACAGGTGGACAGCAATACTCACAAATCTAGGATCCTTATTGAGGCAGGCTTCCACAAACTCCTTGAAGGGCTTGCTGTGGTGACCCTCAAGTGTTGGAGGGTTATTTTTGGGGATAAGGAAGAGAACCCTCATAGGATGCAAGTCAGAATTTGGAGGCTCTCCCTTTGCTAGTTCAATGGCTGTAATCCCAAGGGACCAGATGTCTGCCTGAAAGAGCAGCAAGAACAGTGACAGCACAGAACAGCAAGGAGCTATTCTGCGACATGGAAGCATGCAACTTTAGCACAGCCGAAAGGCTGATCACATAAAATCAGACAGGGTGTTTCATGTCTAATAGGCAAACTTCTCCAGCAGACCCTGAACCATAACAGGAAAGTATCATTCTTGCAACAAGCAGCACTTCCAATCCCTGTACTAACCCTAGCACCATCTCATACATAGTAGCACCAAGTAGCAATCTTTCCGCTCCCAGCTCACCTTGAAGTCATAAGCAGACTGTTTGATGACCTCGGGTGCCATCCAGAACGGAGTCCCAACAAAGGTGTTTCTCTTGATTTGTGTGTCTGTCAACTGTCCAGCCACCCCAAAGTCAGCCAGTTTCACATCTCCTTGTTCCGAAAGTAGCACGTTGGCAGCTGTTCACACAAATAAGCATTAAGACCGCTGGATTCTGAATCACCTCCAGCCCACGCAGAACCAAATACTGAGAATGGACCTCCTGTGCCATCCTCCTTCGCCCCAGCGAAAACCCTCAGCTCAGATTTCCGGCCTTAGGCTCATTCTCATGCACCAACCTCTGCCGGGCAACAGAACAACTTCACACACTTGGCGGGATCAGAAGGGGACTGCTTCTAGGTTAGCAGAAAGGAGCAGATGCGAAGGGCCACACAATCAGCTAGAGGTGATTCCTGGCCACGCAAAGGAGAGAGGGCAACACAGTCCAAGATACCTCTAACGGTCTTGATTTTTTTTCAGAGTAGCATTCAGCACAGCTTAAATAACAGATCCTCCTAAAGAGCTCACAAGTCCTGGTCCTGTACTGTTTCCCACTCACTCAGCTCAAGACAGTGACATTGCTCTGGTTTTGAGATGGGGGTTTTTTTTTGTAGGACTTTTCGTTCTGAGAGAGACCCTACCTACAAACTTCCAGCATTTCCCCACTCTGCTGGCAGCCAACAGTCCTGCAGCACTAGAAACGTGTAGGCTCACATACGCAATGGAATCTTTTCCACATAACTCTCTGCATGAGGCTTTTCTGCTCTGCTTGTTCACATCCCCTCCTGCAGAGGGTCAGAGCAGTTCGCATCCAACACTGGCCACATCTCCACAGCACTGTCCTGCTGCCCTTTGCTGCTCTGTGCGAGACTGCTCCTTGGGAGACAGATGCCAGATACGTATGCACTGCATACGGCCAATGACTACAAAAATCAGTAGCAGGATAAGCTGACCCAAGCTGGTCTGATTTTACAGGGCTGTGAACCCCGCGTGAGGACAGCTCACCCTCAGAATAAGTTATAACCATGATACCCAGCATACACACGCCTTGGGGTCCGGCAGCAAAGCAAATGTCCAGACATAACTGAGAGTCAGCGAATAGCTGAGCACGCCTTTCATTGACTCCTTTGCTTTAGCCCCCTGCCTGTCCAAACTACAAATGCCAGAGAAGAGCTACAGATCCTTATTGTTACTCTAAACCCCAAAGACATGGAAAACATGAGTTGCAATAAAATGACAAGCATCAGATTCAGAAACAAACCACCCAACAGGAAAAGCAGCACTGAGAAACCCTCTTTGAAACCTCTCAGATTCTTGCTGTGTAATACTTCTGAATCGTATGTTAGTAACATCCCTTATAAGACAGAGAGCTGAGCTCTCCGCTCTTACCTTTGATGTCCCTGTGGATCTTCCTCTCAGAGTGCAGATAATCCAAACCCTTCAGGATTTCTCTCAGGATAGTAGCTATGTAAGTCTCCTCCAGGGGTCCCGGCTTCAGCTGATAAAGGGCAGAAAGATGACTTAAAGCAGGGTGACTGATGCCTTAGATTTTCCAGCCTCTCAGTTTGTTACTTGGAAACCTTGGCCAAACAGGTCATGTTCATCAGGAAGCACCTACTGCATGCCTGGTTCACATTCTGCAAACAGAATGCTGGACTTTGCACCTGACAACATTAAATGGAAGATCTTTGTGGGATTTTCTGCTACTCTATTAAAGGCTTCCCAGACAAACAGCAGGATGCTCATCTCTTGCTTCGGCCTGGAAACACATTGGTGAAGCGAATACCTTAACAGTTTCTCTTGTTCAGGTCTCTCTGCTAGCGTGCAGGAACTGAATTTCAGCCACTGCAACAGCCCAGAGACAATTTCTACCCTCTGGCTGTGGAGTATTGTATGAAAGCACTTCTTTCCATCTGTTCTCCTCTAAACAAGTCCTGCCTTCTCAGTGCAGTAACTGAGGTTCTGACACCAAGATCAAGTCTGCTGATGACAGCCCCCCCACTACACCCTTCCTCCAAGTTACTGCAGGCTCAACAGTTTTCACTACATCACCTTAGTTACCACTCTGGAAAAACTGGCTCTACTGTCCTAAGCAGAAAAGCAAAATCCTGTGACAGAATACAGCACAGCAGTACTTTGCCCATTTGTTTATTCTGCATTTGCATTCCCTTAAAATCTGGGCTAGCTTGTTAGACATCATCAGTATTATCAAACATCTGAGAATCCTGATCATAGACCAGGTCCCTGCTGAGCCTGATGACACGCAAGCACTGAACAATACCATGAACTCTTATTAGGTGAAGTGTGGATTTGCTCAAAAACAACTGGCTGCTGTCACATTGCAGTTCACCGGCCCTTCCCAGTGCAAAGCAGCGGAGCACGCTGGAGAACGATGCTTTGACAGCTGACCTCCACGCAAACGTTTCCTCTGTCCTAGCACACGCACAGCAGCATGTCTGTCCTGCACCGCCTACCCTCCAGGCACAGGGCTGTCAAAAAGATGGTATGTGGCAAGTGAGTGTCTGGCTTAAGGGCACTTCACAAACCAAGGCTCCAGCCAATGTTTCTCATGGTCCAGAGCTTACCATGTACTTACCAAATCCAGTGCTGAACCTCCTCCTAGGTACTCCATGATTATCCACAGCTTAGTGCCCTGCAAGCAAGAACACAAATCAAGAGCAAAGACAGTAATAAAAGCAGGCAGAAAAGTGAAACATCCCAAAGGCAGCAAGACACATGAGTAGTCCTGCACACAATCCAAGAGATGCTGTACACTGCAGCTCTCAGAGGCTTAAAGAAGGAGCTCCCAGCTCCCTCTTTCCTGCTGACACAGCGTTATAGCGGTGGACCTGCCCCCCGTACATCTTTTTCTCCCAGTCTGCACTTTTTATCTGAGCAAGCTTAGTGCTCCAGTGTTCACCAGACTGCACAGCCCACAGAGATAAGCATATTCATCTAAGTATAGTTTCAGACTCCTGTTCTTTCCAGAGGCATAAAGCCCTCAGCAGTACTACCTTAAAACTGTGGCATTTTGGAAAAGTATTCCACAAACTTCCTTTCAACAATGGTCAAACTGGAGAGACGTCAGCCTCTTCAACAAATAATTCTCTATCCAGTGAAGTGCCCTGCTCTTCAGACCACACTGTACCGAGTCCCTCATGTCCATGTGCTTGAAAGGCCAGCCTCCTATTAAGATCCCATAAATGCAGCGAGCAGAGCAGCTGGTGGCACTCACAGACTGGGCACCTGTCAGTACTGTACGCTGCCACCAGCTGCAGCACCCCCATCCCCAAACTGCTGGCAAGAGAATCGCCATGGCTTTGTCCTACCTTCAAGTAGGAGCCATAGTACCGGGTGATGTAGGGACTATCACACTGGCTGAGCACCGTAATCTCCTGCTGAATGTCCTCAATTTCATCCTCAGCCTCCTCGAGATCAATGATCTTGATAGCAACCACCTCCTTGGTGCGGTTGTCAATCCCTTTATACACTTCACCAAACGATCCTTTGCCGATCCGCTCCAGCTTAGTGAACAGCTCCTCTGGATCCACCCTGGAGTGCTAAACCAGAAAGCAGAGATGGGAAAAGTCCATTACGTCCCACGGCAGCCTGCGGAGCGCCACGCATGCCCACCAATACAGCTCATCTCCCCCCCTACCGTGTTGTTTAATGCACCCGAAACTCACATATCCCAAAAAGTCTCCACGCGCTGAGAAACTTAACACAGAATATATCCACAATTAGAAGAACTGAAGAAACCTTTTACATGGGTTTTCCAGCCCTGCTGACTGTAGTGGGAGGGGAAGGGGAGAGAAGCCCAGAGGAGTCTGTCAGCAAGTATCTCTACGGAAAGCATCAGCTCGTTCCGGACAGGACTGCTCAACCGCCGGCACAAACTGGTGCCAAAGTAGGTCCACGAGCAAGCACTTGTTCACGCTTGAATAAAAAGACAGGCAAGGTGTGCTAGAACCAGCCCTTTCTGAAGATCCGGATGAGAAAATGGGCACAAGCAAGAGGCCATAGGAAGCTCACAAGGAGGCTTCCCTGTCTGCCTTCCTGCACTCAAAGACTGTAATAATTTGAAAGATCTGCACCTTTCTCTACTTGATCGGAGGGCGAAATAATCCAGTAATACAAATACCAGTTCACATCAGCTGTCTTCTCTGCTGCAGCCTGATTTCGAGGCAGCACGCAGCCCAGCTCTCTTCAGAAGTTTGCAGAGGGAGCCTCGCGTCTTCTGGAAGGTCAGCCACAAGGAGACCAGACACCTGCCTATCCCAGAGGAGACGGGAGAGCTGAATGGACGCTCCATGTGCAGACCTGCTTTTCTGGAACAGCCGCTCCTCTGGCTGGCACGCCCAGACGCAAAAGCAAACGGCATTTCCCTCATCAAATAAGCATATCAACTGGGAAGCTACGAACATGATCAGCATGGGCGAAATACTGACTTTTTAACAGTAGCTTTAAAGTTAACTCTTTATTAAGATGAGTATGGACAAGAAAACATACCAGAATCATTTTCTGATGCTATTTAATTCTGCCCAGATGCAGACCAGGAGGTCCTGCTCTGCTTCATGCCACTAAAAGGCTCTTTGTGATTAGTTTTTCTGCCTTTTTTAAAAAAAAAAAGTCTAGCTGAAAAGAAAAAAAATCTGGAAAATATGGCCTGACCTACAGGAAGCGGCCAAGCTGTTACAGGGAGTTTTCCACACCCAGAACTTCTCAGTCTCACCTCCAACACGTCACCCAGAAGAACCGCTCCCTTGCGAGGGCCTTGAGCTGGCAGAGATTTTATCTGAGAACAGGGCAGCTGCATTTTTCCATCTAACACCAGGTTCTAGCAGTAGGCCATCACTGAGCAGCCCCAGGTGCTGCTTAATGATTAAGCCAGCCAGTCATTACGGGTCATTTGCCTTCTGTGCTCAGTGCATCGCTGTATGGAGCGAGCCATGCCCACAGTGAGCTTTACAGTCAGCTCACTCAACAGGATTTCCATGTGCATTCCAGTCCAAGACACAGAAGGACAACCAAATATCCTTGTGCATCCATGGCAACGCCCAGACAGGCTGTACTTTGAACAAATGCACTAGAAACAGACTGGAGGGGATATGCAGAGATTAAAGGAACCGGACATACATAACAGGGACTGGAGAGAGCGAGGCAGAAGAAAGGAAGAGGATTTGAGCTTGAGAAATGCCAGGAGACAACAGGAGAATGATGACTGCAGCATAGGCAGAACAGTCTGGCTAGTCCAGGCTCAAAGCGACCAGGAGCAGCTTCCACCTCTTGACCAACTTACAGGAAGGGGCAGCAAGGTGGCTCAGACGTCACCTACTGCACTGTAAAAATGCCACTCACCACACCAGCCACTTCACACACCAGGGAGAAGGGAGAGCAACAGCATCATCTCCTAGAAGCACCTGGCTCAGCTGGCAAAGGAAACACTATGCACACGAATCTGCAGGAAAACCACCCTGCAAGAAAACCTTCCTCCCTTCCTAGGTAAGTAATTTTTCCATGAGAAAAGAAATTACAAGGTGTAAGTTACAGCTCCTCTCCGCAGCCTGGCACGGCACATCAAAGAACCAGAACTGATTCTTCAAGAAGAGGACATTAAACATAAAAGCACCGGCTACTGCAGGCAGCTTTTGGGACAACTACCGTTTTACGAATCAAGCTCTGTAGCCATGGACAGCTTTGTACACAAGCTTCCATACGGCAACGTTGGTTTATGCCTTTTTCTGTGGAACACAGCAGTTCAGATACGGGTGCTGAAGGAGACAGACCTTCCTGACCAGCACATGGAAACTTTGCCCAAAGGACTCAGGAAAATGATACAGCTCTGATGGGCACAGGAGACAGGCCCAGGCCCACCACATGAGGGTGGAACAGGAAACTTTGTTTGTAGGTACTGCATTTACCTTCCCTGTACCTGTCACTTCAAATGATCTGGAAAAGCTTCAGAGCTCTCAGGTGACAGGGCAAGAGTATGACTACGGAGGGCCTGAGGACATGCACAGAGTTGCCAAAATCACACAAGTCATACCCAGCAACAGCCAGAACCTAGCGAGCGAGTATGGGGCGAAGTGGTAGAGAGCCATTCCAGCCACAGCTGCAGTCTCCTGGATGCCTGCTGCAGGACCAGACTCTGCTAACGAATTTCTTCGCTTTCTGTAAACAGGGAGGAGGGAACAGGCCCATCCCCGATTCAAGCAGAGCAATGTCTGCCCAGTGGAACACCTTCTGAACTACCATTGTGGACACCACAGAAGACATCGCCAGGTGATATTTTCGCAAAAGCAATCCTGAATTCCCATGACAAAGTAAGATAGATAAAATTATGTTAGCCTGCAGACCAGACTCTGTTCAGTGGTGCCCAGCGACAGGACAAGGGGCAATGGGCACAAACGGAAGCAGAGGAAGTTCCATCTGAACATGAGGAAGAACTTCTTCACTCTGAGGGTGATGGATCACTGGAACAGGCTGCCCAGGGAGGTTATGGAGTCTCCTTCTCTGGAGATATTCAAGACCCACCTGGACAAGGTCCTGTGCAGCCTGCTG
>Ga0065711_1035952_pt1 | contig 21623 bp, 14 predicted proteins | sample Hoacrofraction12_FD_59098 | JGI IMG/M metagenome (GOLD analysis project Ga0065711, IMG submission 59098) | Hoatzin crop microbial communities from Cojedes, Venezuela - Epithelial fraction 12 v2 (version 2) | ecosystem: Host-associated > Birds > Digestive system > Esophagus > Crop | place... | reverse complement strand
GGTTGTTCCTCCCCAGGTGCAGGACCCTGCATTTGCCTTTGTTGAACCTCATCAGGTTCCTCTCTGCCCAGCTCTCCAGCCTATCCAGGTCACGCTGAATGGCAGCACAGCCTTCTGGTGTATCTACCACACCTCCCAGTTTGGTGTCATCAGCAGACTTGCTGAGGGTACATTCTAACTCTTCATCCAGGTCGTTGATGAATAAGTTAAACAAGTCTGGGCCCAGTACTGACCCCTGAGGGACACCACTTGTCACCAGCCTCCAAATAGACTCAGCGCTGCTGATGCCAACCCTCTGAGTTCTGCCATTCAGCCAGTTCTCAATCCACTTCACCGACCACTCATCCAGCCCACAATTCCTCAGCTTCCCTAGGAGGATATCATGGGAGACTGTGTCAAAAGCCTTGCTGAAGTCGAGGTAGACAACACCCACGGCTCTCCATCTACCCAGCCAGTCATGTCATCATAGAAAACTATCAGATTGGTCAGGCATGATTTCCCCTTGGTGAATCCATGCTGACTACTCCTGATAACCTTCTTTTCCTCCACTTGCTTGATGATGGCCTCCAGGATAAGCTGCTCCATCACCTTTCCCGGGTTGGAGGTGAGGCTGACCGGCCTGTAGTTCCCTGGGTCCTCCTTCTTGCCCTTTTTGAAGATTGGAGTGACACTGGCCTTTCTCCAGTCCTCGGGCACCTCTGCTGTCCTCCAGGACCTCTCAAAGATGATGGAGAGTGGCTCAGCAATGACATCTGCCAGCTCCCTCAGCACTCGTGGGTGCATTCCATCGGGGCCCATGGATTTGTGGATGTGCAGATCACTTAGCGATCCCTCACACAGTCCTCCTCAACCAAGGGAAAGTCGTCCTCTCTGTAGGCTTCTGCCCCAGGATGTTGGGTGTCCTCCACTGAGAACAACTACATGTGTCTCGTGAAGCCAGGAATCTACCAGTTGTTTCTTGTCCCTCTGTTCTACCGTATCTGCAACTCCAATCTAGATTCCCTGAAAAATGAGTGACTAGTGAGTGCATTTCTGTTCCTTGTCAAGTATGATAGAGCAGGGGTATTCTGGATATTTTGTCTGTTTTCAATAAAAGCCCAGGGATGCAGTTTAAAGACTTTTGGACCAAGGGGTTTGATGCAAAGTGAGATACAGAAAGATGAGCCCGTGGCCCACAGCTTCTCTCAAGAGGGATCTGAGTCACCAGTTAATCTTGTGACCATTATGCATATCAAAACCTAAAGCTATTGAAATAATATTAAAAATGTTGGAAGGAATCAGCTAGAGCAGTATAAACGAGAGAATACAAGGACACTAGTATGCCTTTTTAGTCACAGCATTTGAAAGTTGTATCTTGTTTTACCTACTGTAGCTTCAGAACATCTATGGTGCTTAAAATTCAGCTGTGGCTGGATATGATGAGTCCAAAGCTTTGGGTACTGGCTGTGCTTTGGGTATGACAGATTAAATATCTCTTTTATTCTAATTCCTATACAAAGCTGGAGGATTTTTGCAGTAAGAACAGTTCTGAAATATCTGAAGTGTTGTGAAATGAAAAGACTGTCTCACATCCCAGTTTTTTCCCACCCTTTTCATAAGCTACACAAATATTTTTATGCATTGATGGAAAATATAGCAGGTGATTGGAAAATGTAGAAAGCAAACTGCCTTTTCATTTCTGTTACTCTGAATAAAGGGACAGCCATTCTCAATGAATTGATTTCAGTGTTCCATAAATGTGCTTCAGAAGTTTGAAGCTAGTCAGTGTGACAATAAATACAAATATGATCAAAATGGTGCCCAATGCATGGAGGGTTGTCCCCTGGTACTAGTTTACCAAACTAATGTTTCAAATTGCGAGTAATTAAGACAAAAACATGCAAAAAGCAGCTGACTTAGTGACAGTACGGAACTGTGTGTGCAAATTCTTCTAGCATTTGGCAGGAGATCCTGACCATGAAACAGGAATTAGACCACATGAGCCTACATAGCCCAGCCTTGGGCAGGGCTTTCTAATTTACTAGATAAAATATGTACAATAGTCAGTTATTTTTTAAATACAAAAATCTACGTCTACTTTACTGTTGTAACACAAGTCCCTTTAGTAACATCTGAGAGATCATTTTAAAGAATTAAACTTAAATCACTGTTTGTTTTTAGAAATTTTGCTAAATCTGGCTTTTGACTACCATCTGCAAGCCCAAATACTATAGACAAAGAAATTAATGTGTCCTGCGTTCTCATTATACATGAGAAACTCTGAGAAACCGTTACATAAAACATTATATTCCCGAGTGCTGACCAGAACCTCCAGTCACTAAATATCAAACCAGTGAAGTAGGCATTACAGAGTAATTTTTCAGGCTGGTTTCGTATGCAGTGGCTCTGTTCCCAGGATAAACATCAGTTTATTTTCAATCATTTTTGCATGAAGACAATTAGAACAACAGTTATTTTAGGAATAAGTGACTCTCTCTGCAGTTCCTTTTCACATGTCGGCGAAACCACAGAGGACAGATTCTAGCTAGATAAGCGAAGTTTTTGTGTTTGAGTTTGAAAAAGCGATTCAGTCTGTACCCCTGAACAAAGTCCGTGGCAGCAGGATGCAAATTCTAAAGTCTATAAATACTTGAACCGCACTCTGGAACTTATTTTTACAATACTGTTTGCATACTAAAAGTTGCGCTTAATACCTAATCTATGTTATTGCTTTAGTTTAGGCGCAGTTCTAGGATCCTTATCTTTTTGGCATGTTTAATGCATTTTTCTTTGTTTGCCTGTTTTTAATCTAAGTTATTGCTCAGAGCACTAGTGACCCAGTTCCCTCCCCGCTTGTTTACAGATGAGGTGAGCCTGTACAGAGCAGATAAACTATGACTACTCAGAGATTAGTTAATGCTGTTTAATAATCTACGTCAGCTGGCGTGCTCACGGTGGTTTTATTATAGGCGTCTGAAAACTCCTGTCGTCAAGTGGAGTCATCTTAAACCTTTACTGCTTGTGATAGCGGATGATATTTACTAATTCACGTTGGTTATTGTGGGTTCAAAAGTCAGTTGTGTTAACATAACAAAATCAAAAGGTCTTGTCTTCTGTTTTTGTTAGGGAGGGAAACCACCTTCTTCTGCTCTGTAATTATCAAGCCCATTGCACAGAGAAAGCAGCAGTTAAAGATACCTGTGTCACAGTAGACTCTACTGGTCACTGAACTGATTATTCTCTAGGCCATATTTTGACTTGTAGAAGGAATCTGGATCAAAGATTGCTGTAAATATTTAAACAAGACCAGCATTTCTTTAATATTGTAGGTTACAAATAATAGTAGAACTAGGGAACTTACCTCTTAGACCTTGTTGTAAAATGCTTGGTTTGTGTTAAATAAATTTCCATTTATGTGTTGCTTCTGGAAAATCTTGAATTGATTCAACTAAATATTTTTTCATATCACACCAGACCTCATGTTAGAATAGCTCTTCCAGCTAATAAATGAAAACAGATCCCGTAGTCTTGTGAAGGTCTTGATTTCAATGCGTAACCTTTTTTTTAAAAACCTTTGTTTTTCCTTGAGACTGTGGATGGCATGCACTCTACCAGCAGCGTTACTGGTGAAAAGCATAACCATTTACGTCACCAGCCTTCTGGCAGAGGTTACATTTTAAGTGTAACTGCTCTTTGAGCTGCTTATGCAGCCACTAATTCTGTAAACATGATTCAGATTACCTTTAACAGTTTAACTAAGAGGTCTTCGCTTAACCTAGCACAATTTAACAGAAGAAGAAAAGGAAAAGCCCCTCAAGATGATCTCCAGACTGGTATAATCTCTAGGCAGAGTTTTGCTACTGAGGCACAGTGAAGCCAGAAGACGCTACGTGTCTGTAATTGCATCTTGGTTATTTCTTTTTTAAGAAGAGAACAGTTTAAGATAGATTTACAGTTGGCTAGTCATATAGAGAAGCATGGGAGACCTCTGCTACCATACTTCAAATATCAACCAAGGGGGCACCCTGATTGCATCCTGGCCCCTATTTATGGTGAGTCTGCCCTACCCTGTGTTGTGGTTCCTAAAGGGGCGGAAATCTCTTGTAGGCATACAGGTGGACAGAGAACTGGACATTGCTCCAGCCAGCATCTAGACTCTGGGAAGTGATTTCATCTTTCTTCTCGAATAGAACAGAAAAAATAGAATAGTTCTAGTTGGAAGGGACCTACAAACATCATCTAGTCCAACTGCCTGATCACTTCAGGGCTGACCAATAGTTGAAGCATATTTTTAAGGGCGTTGTCCAAATGCCTCTTGAACACTGACAGGCTTGGGGCACCAACCGTGGGGCACGGGGCATTGACCATTTCTAATTATTTCCATAAAGCATCAGGAGCTATCAGGTGTCTTTCCCTTGGAGTAGTTTTACTTACCCGATATCACATATCACTGACCCTGGATAGAGTCCTAAATTCAGTTTAGAGGTAATAAGTGGTCATGCTGTCAAATTTGTGTGCACTTGTTGCAGGAAGCTTACACATGAACTTGAAGAAAAACTGTATCCAGAAACAGAGAAACAGAAAAGTCACGTTATTAACTGTTTTTCCCAATACACCCCCTAAGTGTATGTAGATCCACTTGAGAAGCTTCTGGAGCCAATTAATCTGTCATGGCAGATCTGCTCAGGTCTAACCTCAGTATCTAGATAGAAAACAACATGAGGCAGGTCCTACTGCAGAAAGTCAACGTCCACCAGGAAGGCTTGTTTTAGACCTGCCAAATCAGCGTCATGCAGACTGCCCCGAGCCGTGTCTGGGTACTTGGAGGTGGAAAAGACTGTAGGTATATTTCTGATGGCTTTAAAAAAAGGCATTTTCAGCTCCTGTTTGCATCATTATAGAAGAAGTGTTGTGTTGTGGAGGATGTTGCAGTGGGACTCGGGAGGTCTGGCTCGTGTTCGGTAACGATTGTCAAAGCAACACGCATCTTTGTCCCAGATCTAAGTGGAGGTGATAATAGGAACTGTCTTTATAGAGTACTCTGGCAGAGACATTGTTCTAAATCTGTAGATAAATCTAAAGGGGTTAAGACTTGCTAAGAGCCTGCTAGTTCTTATTTTTCCTTATTTTCCTTGTTCCTCTTATTTGCAATGATTATCACTCAACACGTTCTTTGTAAGGGGCGGCACGACTGGAACAGAGAAGCGGTGCTAGAGGAGACCACGCAGCTGGGTGCTTGTGTCAGACTTGCTTTGCCGAGGGTGCGAGCTGCCCTGTGCCTCACCCTCTCCTGTCCTGTATCCTCAGATTGCTTGCTGCCTAGCTAGGAGAAGCAAAAAAAGTCCCTGAGCCTAAAAATGGGAAGTGAAGAGGGCAGGGACTGAACCCAGCATGAAACCAACAGCCATCCTGCTCAGCTGGGGGAAGGGAATGAGTAACATATGGCTGCTGATGCCTAATCGCTACTTAAAATGGTTGCCAGTTCTGCTGCTGCTGCTTAATAAAGTGTAAACATCTTTACACAAAAGCACCATGGGTTACTGTTGTAAATATACCATCAGTATTTCAAGGGATTGTATTTTAGCTAGCTGTTTGGCTTTTCTTCAAGTGCCATTTTAGAGTGATATATAATCAATACACTTTAAGCAAATCACTCATAAACACAAAAATATCTCTAAAATACACAATGCACACAAATTATACAGTAGGACTTTGGAGCTGCTGTTCAGAAGGTACTAATTTTTTAATATATATGTTCACTGACTTAACGGAAGCCAGAAATAAAGCTGAACCCACACGTACTGTGTTTTCTGGTGTCAGTTATAAAGCACCCCTCTGAATTATGGTGATTTCTGGAACAATTTAGTGACCCATGAAGTCATTTAGAGTTGGTGCGAATTCACAAAGGAACTTTAACTGCTTATTTTAGAATCTTTAATACAGAACAAATATTAAATGAAAAGTTAGTTATTGAATTTTTCTTCTGACTGAGTTAAACACTGTGTTTTGAATCTGCAGAGTTTTACAACCTTTTCCTCTGTGCTTTGAAACATGCTGCATGTTGTATTGTTACTTTTTCCAGGAAGAGTGACTTAGAATTTTTGCCAGTGTCCATAAATCTCTTCAATTTTTTGCACATCCTTTGTTGGTAGTTTTGTCCTGGCATTTAATATCAGAACACGAAACACAAGAAGAACACTTAGCTTACATCAGTGCTGTCCTGACCTACCAAGCAGTAACAAAAAGCGTGATTCATATGCACTATTATTAAGCAGTGTCCCTGCATTCAAGGAGGGAACCCCTTTTTTTAGCCATATAAAGTAAATTCAAAGCAGAACAGAGCAGTTCGGTGAGGACATGGGAGTTTTAGTGTGTTTATTTTCCTATGCGATTGTTCATTGCAATTAAGTCCAACAAAAGGAGTCGCACTGTAAATTATGCCTTTGATGCTATTCCTATTTTGAGATGGGGTTGGTATAATGACAGAGAGCATGTGGTTGGGCTCTTCATTTTGTTTTCTTTTTTAATAGAAGTGCATGTAAACAAGCTCTATAAAGAAGAGAAAATTTTCCTATGTGGAACAAAGAAAGAAATTTTCAGTTATTAAAAGAAAATAATAAGATGGATTACAGAGAAAGCAATTATTTATTATAAAAAGAAATGAAATGACTGCAGTTAGGATCTATTTCTGTAAGGCATGTATGAAGACATTTCTGCCTAGAAGAAGACAATGTCTAAAGCTTCATGACTTCGTAGTGTGAGACAGGAATTTACAGGAATTAGAAAAGTGTGACGTATGTATACTGACATGTTCTCCACTGGCACACCTGAAAGAGTCCTAGAGGCACTGGCCGCTTTGTCTGCAGGTTTCTCCTGGTGAGGAAGAATCTTCTTCTCAGCTACGGAAGACAGGGCTGACTCCCACCCCAACTGTTGTGCTCCGACGTGGCAGGACCTAGCTCTGCGCACACTTCCAGAGCTAAATATGCGTTCTTCTGCTGCTCTGGTGCTTTTATACCTGCTTGGGTTAGCCTTCTCCGCAGCTTGTTCTCCAGAGCATAGCAAGGTGTTCTCTTTCTTTTTTCTTCACCCAGCACAACGTGCTGCCTTTTCAGCACTTCTTGCCATAGAAAGGAAAGGTTATTAACTTCAGGTTTGTTCTCCCCATGTGAAAATATTTTTGCAATTCTTAAAATTGTAAATCAAGTTATGATTATAGTTTACTGCTTTATTATTTTACTTTTACCCTTTATTTTAAGTATTACTTAGGGGTTTTGTCTGAACATTTGCAACACCAGAGCTGGAATTTTCTGTTTTCTGGTATTTCTGATGGAGTTGTGTAGCTAATATCACATCAGGTACACTTAGGTACTTGTAATAAATTTTTCAGTATTTACTGCATTGTCATGCTGAAAAATTGGGACAGAATCTTAAGACAGACTGATTCAAGTTGAGGGGAACACGGTGAATCAGTTACCTGTGGATTTCAACAGAAAAGCATTCATGTCCTGTTGCATATTCTCTGACCGGGAATAGATGATGTGATATGATTTGCCACAAAATGCAAGAAAAAAATTTCTCATTTAAGTACATTTAAAAAAAGGAATATTCTTTCATCAGAGTATTCCATATTCATTAATTTCACTACATTTCTGTGGAACGGTTCTGAAGGGTTGTCATGGTCTTAACCACTTTAATGCAGTACTTTCCAAACAAATTCAAAACAGTTGGTTGAAGATAAGATACAGTCTAAAATCCAAGAGTAATTGGAAGTGCTGTTATTTTGGATGTCCATTTGGAATCACTGGCCTGTAGCACTCTCGACATGTTAAATGCAGAGGAACAAAATTTCAAAGCTACTTGCTCAGTAGGGTTCATGAAAATGTGTGCCGCCCAGTTTATAGTGGGTACCACTGCAAACGTGTAGAGTTCCTTGTGTACTGGGTCTGTCTGGGATGGAGATAACCTTTTCCCTAGCAGCCCTCATAGTGCTGTGCTTTGTATTTTTGTCTAGAATGGCATTTATAACACACCGATGTTTTGGCTACTGCTGAGCAGTGCTCGCACAGCATCAAGGCTGCCCCTCTGACCTCCCCCCTGTCTCCACTCAACGGCCGGTGGGCTGGGGGTGAGCATGAGATGGGGATCTCTAACCCCAACAGACCAAGGAAGGACTCCAGATGTGGCTTCACCAGCACTGAGCAGAGAGGAAGGATTGTCTCCCTCAGTCTGCTGGCAATGCTCTTCCTAATGTAGCCCAGGATGCTGTTAGCCAAGGGCACATTGCTGGTTCATGCTCATCTTGGTGTCCAGCAGGACCCTCAGGGCCTTTTCTGCCAAGCTGACATCCAGCTGGGTAGCCACCAGCATGAGATTGTTCTCTCTCAGGTGCAGGACTTTACACTTCGTCTTGTTGAACTTCATGAACTTCCTGTCAGCCAGTTTCTCCAGCCTGTCTAGGTCCTTCTGGATGGCAGCACGGCCTTCTGGTGTATCAGCCACTCCTCCCAGTTCAGTGTCATCTGCAAATGTGCTGAGGGTATGCTCAGCCTTGTCATCCAGGTCATTAATAGAGAAGTTAAACAGGACTGGACCCCAGACTAGACCACTAGTCATTGGCCTCCAGCTAGACTTTGCAGCCCTTGTCACCACCCTCTGGACCTGGCCATTCAGCTGGTTTTCAACCCACCTCGCTGTCTGCTTATCCAGCCCATAAATAAACAGCTTGTCTATGAGGATCTTCTGGGAAACGGTGTCAAAGGCCTTACTGAAGTCCAGACAGACAATAGCCACTGCTCTCCCCTCATGTACCACACCAGTCACTCCATCATAGAAGTTTATCAAGTTGGTCAAACGTGACTTCCCCTTGGTGAAGCCATGCTGACTACTTCTGATGATTTTCTCATCCTGAATGTGCCTGCAAATGGTTTCCAGGATTAACTGCTCCATCACCTTCCCGTGGATGGAGGTGAGGATAACAAACCTGTAGTTGCCTGGGTCCTCTTTCTTGCCCTTCTTGACGAGGCAGGTGACATTTGCTTTCCTCCACTCTTTGGGCACTTCTCCTAGTCACCACGACTGGTCAAAGATTACCAAGAGTGGTCTCACAATGACATCTTCCAGCTCCCTCAGCACTCGTGGGTGCATCCCATCACGCGCCATGGTCCAGTTTGCTTAAGTATTCTCAGACCTGATCCTCTGCCAACGAGGGTACATCGTTCTTGCTCCAGCTTTACCCTCGGTCTCTGAGACCTGGGATTTCTGAAGGCTGATCTTGCTAGAGAAGACTGAGGCAAAGGAGATGTTCAGTGCTTCCATGTTTTGGTTCAAAGTAGAGAAAAGATTTGTTTCCATGTGTCACGTGCTGTATCCTCATTTTAAAGTCCATCAAATGGTAGGATTTCAGCGCTTACCAAGTTGTAATTACTACGACTCTGTACTCCACTTATTTATTCTTCATACGTGCTTCTTATTATTTAGGTTTCAGCTGCCCTACTCCTCTTGTTTACCTGGCTGGTATGGAATTGCATCAGTCTTCTGGTCTTTCTTTTTCCTCTTTTAGAAAGTATTTGAAAGGCAACTCGCACTTAGACTCATTGTTTTCTCTGAAAATTTCTGTAATGAGGCCAAATTTAGCTCTGCTAATTCTGAACTTTGATTTCAGTAACTTCTTTTGTCATTAGAAAGTTGATTGTTTTCCTCACATCATCTATAGTTGTCATCAATGAATATGCCATGTACATTTGGTTTGGTTGACAATAGCATAATCTTCTTGTGAGGATTTTCTGACGTTTTGTGACATGAATATAGAGAGAAAAATGTAAAATTTCTGGTAAAAATTTGCAGTGAGGCAGGAAAACTAAATGTGTTAAATGTGACTCCAAACAAACAAAATCAAAGTCTTCGCATTTTCAGAGAAGATAATGATGTTAAAGATCACCACTTGGATAAAGGCAAAGTGGTGAGTAGAGTTAGTAGCATGGAGTGAAGGTTATGGCGGTTGCGGCTGAAAGAGAACCCCAATGATAGGGGCATTCATAGGCTGGAACAAAAAGATCCCCATTCTACCTTTGAGAGTGCTGGCATGATACCCCACAGGTCTCGCAGCAAGTGCTTTTACGAAGTCCTTCACTTCAGAGTGGTACCATGTGACTGGAAAATAATATATAGTAAATTAATCTTGCCAACTGCAGGCTCATTAATTCTGTCTCAGAGGCACGTAAGAGTTTCGAAAAAATTTCTGTCAAAAGACATAGCAATAAATGAAGTGGAGAATAAGACTGTGTGTTCATCCTTAGATCATGGCAGACTAGTCTGATACTCTTATCTGATAAGATAAATGCAGTAAAATACATGATATGTCACATAATTAGTGAAATAATAATGAAGGAGGATTAGTCCAAGAACTCGAACGTGGTAAGAGTGATTCGAAGATCCGGTAGGAAAAACCCAACAGCACAACGCACACTGCTCAGCAGGGATTCTTTACTGCGGTGCCGGGCACACGGGGGATTTCTCCTCCAAACGTGTGCACCAGACACCCTGTTGCTTCAGGTTAAATACAATCACACAGGTCATTATTCATTATATTTCTAGGAACCAGTTAGCGTATGTAAATATCTTTCACGCATGTCTGTTAGCATCTTTGGGTGGTCTTCAGGGGTCCCAAGATGAAGGCCCATCCTCTCCATCACGCTGTTCGCTGATTGGCATTTGTTTCTACGCAGACTCAGTTCCAGGATCATGTCCATCGTGTCCTTCAGGTTGTTTGGCTCCAGTCTTCTTGCTCTCTTGGTACCTCCTTATCTCTGTAGCTTGGCGCATCTGCCCTCCCAAGGCCGAGCTGTCTGGAGTAGAGTTATTTAGGAGTCTCTTTTATCCCACAATTATCCCAATTATTTGCTGGGAACCGAGACCGCTTTTGTTTCTCTTAATTATTTTGTCTAACGACTAAGTGATAGCTTGTGCCCATGTCCTTCCACTACATTCCTTAATGAGAAAACAGGGATTAGTGCAACAGTTACATCGTTAGATGACTGTGCATGCAGGAATACAAGTTACAGTACTAAAGACTACTAAAATCTAGAAAATGTTAAGGCTTTTTTTGTTATAGTTTCACGTTTCTTACAATCCCCTCTATCAAGAGGTAGACTAATGGGAAAAGACAGCTGTGAGGGAGTGGCGAACAAAGAGAGGCATTTCACCGGTCCTAAAGGACTAGTCTGTGCAACAGAAAATAACGTGCCTGGGCAAAGTGCAGTGGTGGCACAAAGTAGAGCAGCACTGACACTACGAAGTGGTAGTGGGTGGCATATGGGAAGATGCAGAGAGCTTTGGATGCTTCCTACAACAAGGTGAAAAGTCGTAAGTTGTAAGCTAACAGCAAAACTTTGACTTTGCTGCAAGAGGTAGTCAGCTGGAAAAGAGAAGAAAAATCGTGTGCACCAGATGATCACTGAGGTATTACCATATGTCAGAAGAAGTATTTGGATGATGTATAGGGAAACAAAAAAACGGTTGGATGAGAATTTTGTGAGACCTCTGCAGCGCTTCTCCATCCAACCCTGAGTACGTGTGTTCATGGACGGTCTCCGAGTGGCACCATTACAGAGAAGGATGATGAAACTGGTGTGCAGGCTGCAAAGGCTTTTGCACAAGGACAGGCTTTCACACGCGTGAGTATACATTTCACAGTGCAGTACGTAGGATTACTTGGAGAAACAAGATAAAGTGATCCAGGCAGATGCTCTTTGCAGAGCTAAACTGCTTTTGATGTCCAGCCCAGCTTAGACATCTTTACAGGGTGCTGCACTGTGGAGTGATCAGCTTATTTAACCTTGGAAAATGAAGTCTGAGAGAGAATACTGCTGCTTTCTGTGAATTCGTGATAGTGCAGACCCCAAGGAGGAGGGAATCCTGTCTAACCTGAGAGGCTTCCAACAGAAGAACAAACAAATGTAAACTGACCATGAGTAAGTGCAGACTGGAAACTAGGAGGTGGCTTTTAACTAGTAAGGAGTGATGTTATGAGACAGCGGTACAAAAATACCCTTCTTCATGCAGGAACGTACAATTTTGTAAATCATCCGGTTTTATTAATTTGTAGTTTGGTGCTGATGATGGGTTGAATACCCAGGTGCTAATTTCCTTCAAGTAATTGCTAGGTAATTGTCTTAGAGTTACAATGGAATTGCAGTGTCATTTGATTAATCAGCTGAGTAAATGACTGTCAGATGGGAACCATCAAAGATCTTTTTGCTCTTTGACAGAACTGCATAGATTTATCGTCTTTTATTTTTTGACTTCTATTTTTTCAAGAGGAACCTTGTAAGTGATATGCTATCACTGTAATTTTGAACGTGGCACAGAACTATCTCACGTAAATTAACAGAAGTAGCAGCCTGCTACTTGAGTGACTTAAGACACTTGTTATCCCTTTGTTAAATCATTTTGGGTCAAGACTGATCACCTTGACAAGTACCAGGGAGAAGCATTTTGTTATAATCTCGGCATAGAAGCAAACGCTGTGTTACAAAGATTGTTTGAAAAGGGGTATTTTAAAACCATACGATCTCTGTAAAAAGAGCTCTAAACAATTGGTATCAAAAGGAACACCTCCAATATATATTTTTTAGTGTTTGAAGAGGGAACAACTTATTCCAGTATATGGTACATATTTTGCTTGCAAAATAATAGGTTCATTATTACAAAAGATTGCCCACTACAGTTGAAAAATAAGCAACGTACAGAAGACATAAGGCAGTTAGGTCTAAGGAATAATTTATCTAGAAAGTGTTTTTTTTTTACGTTTCCCTACCTGCCTCAGATGCTATGGGAGAAAGGTCTATTCAGTGGCCTGCATTCCGTGCGTTTCTACTAAATTTTGGTGCGTTGCCTTTTAAGCCGTAAGTCACAACGTAGCCAGCATTTGTCAGAACAGCACAGAGAAACCACTGTCTCTTCTCCCAGCACTTCAAAATAAGGTCTGCCATTAAATTTTTGTGTTATAATCCAATTCTCATTTGTATCTTCTGCCCAAGATGCCGTATAACAATTATATGAAAATAAGATGTAAATGTTTCTTTGCCTCTTTAAGCTTTATAGCCTTTTTTTATCTAAAACACTGTAATGCCACTAGTTACAATTCATTCAGCCATATTACTGTTTTACTTCTATAACAAAAGTCAGTATATATGAGAGGTATGCATTTTTAGCAAATATTTGGCCTTTGCATTGTTTTGGTTGGAAAACTGTTGACGTAGCGAGATACTCCTCCTTTTTAATATACAAAAAAAATCATTTTTCTTGAGACACAGGAAAATGCTAGAAATGATAGTTTCTTTGATTACAGATGCAAAATGCTTTCAACCAATGTTCAGTCCAGAAGGTGCTAAAAACATGTTTCCAGGGCTCAGCCAGTTTGCTTTTGTGTTTTCATAGAATCATAGAATCACAGAATGGTTTGGGTTGGAAGGGACCTTATAGATCACCCAGTTCCAACCCCCCTGCCATGGGCAGGGACCCCTTCCACCAGCCCAGGGTGCTCAGAGCTCCATCCAACCTGGCCTTGAACACTGCCAGGGAGGGGGCAGCCACAGCTTCTCTGGGCAGCCTGGGCCAGGGCCTCACCACCCTCCTGGGGAAGAATTTCTGTCTTACATCTAATATATTTTCAACCCTTCTTTGTCTCTATCTCCAGCCTAACAGTTTGTCCTTAATATATACAAAAGCCTTCAGAGAACAAAAGGTGGTAGAGCCTCTCCACCCAGATGTGCATTGTATTTTGGTTGTTGTAAACAGACACATTTGCTCAAGTTTTAGGAAGAGTTCTGCTGGCACTGTTAGAGCTAGCTGGTGCTAGGGAGTTGTTTACACAAACATTTCTTGTGTTTATCCCAAGTGGAAGGCAGCTATTGCACACATATTTCAGTTGTGTTTAACCCACTCCAGACAATGGCATTTGTTTTAGCAGCGTCAGCATTTGGCAAACAGCAGTCTGTATTAAGCTGTGTGTTAACCTCTTCATAACTGAACGGTTATCTGGTCATGGTTAGACTCCAGTTCCCAGCAGAAGACTGATGAAACCCATATAGATAATGAAATGCATCTCATAATTGTCCAGTTGCTCGTTCTTATTCTTCTGTATCATGGTTAGATGAATTCGTCTATCTGTCAATATACAGACCCTGCCTTTGTAAGGACATTTTTATAGTAAAGACACAGTGTAAGAGTTATCCAATACCATGTATGTTTGTTGCAAATACAATGTTGAGGTGTATGCCAAATCACTTAGTATGCTTTAGCTTCCTTCCCCACCCCATCTCCTGAGAGGTTATATGCACATGTATATATCTTTCTATAGTTATACATAGATATAGTTAGGTTGTGAATATAACTACATTTATATATAATCAGTCTGCACAGTCTGCGAATTGCTATTACTAATAAATCAATGGGCTGTTGATCAAAATAGCAGTATTCCTTGAAAAGGAAAGGAAAAATCATCAGTTACTTTGGGCATGCGGTAGGTAAATTGAGCCTTTCTTTGCGTGAACACTTCAATTCTTTAGTGAAATAGAGCTATTTCCTCTGTAAAGGAATTCACAGAAGACAGAGCTGAAAGTTTCTGAGCTGTTTATTAATTTTAAAGGCTATATTGAAATTGTTTAGTAGCGTTCATTGCAGTCAGAGTTGGAATACCTTTGTTCCTCTAGACAATGCACTGGCTACTTATCTGGCCAACATATTGTCTTTTGACATTTCACATGTCTGTGGAAAAAAACTTGTATCTGCCTTGTGAGCCTGAAATCCTTTTCTGCTCTTAGGTAGCAGAAGAAAGGCTTACTCCCTTTTGTCCAGTGTTGCGTTCTTATTTGGTGGGGTGTGGCATTGCTATGTGTCTGACAGTTTGAAGACTGTAAATGCCTCGAGTTTGTCTGTTTGCTTGATAAAATTTCTGGCCTTACTGAAACCAGAAGACAGTGTCTCTTTTTATTTTATGGAGGAAAATCTCAATGCTAAGTTCCAAAACAGTTGTCTAATATTGCATGGCAATTAGTCTGGGCAACAACATTAAACAATAAATTTTAATTATCTCCATAGTCTTTTCAAATATGGATGTAAAGGATACTAGATTGTCTGCAAAAATTTTTAAGCTGGTTTTGTGGCTGACAGTGATAGAGGATCACTTCTTTTGGCTGAATATTGGATGTCCAGGGTATCTCTCCTGAGTCTCTGGAATGGTAACAGAGTGTTAATTTTACTTCCAAACTGAGATATTTTTTTCCTCATTATTATTATTATTAAATTAATTCTGTATAATTCCAATATGCATGTATTCATTTTTTTCCACTGCAGATTTCATTTCTGGCCTCTGCTTACTTGAGCCAACATCTCTCAGAGGAAAGCTGCTCTGCCCTTGCATCTGTTACCCATTACCTTTACCTCTGCCAGTTCAGCTGGATGCTTATTCAGGTTGGTCTCAGTCTGTTTCACCCCTTCACCAAAACCTCTGGAAAAGTAACTGGTACCTAGACTGTGTTTCTATTATATCATAGCACATGTATCTCTGCAATTCAATGCTACTGGAGAGACAACAGATTAGATTGTCTTTATTAAATCTAGAGTGTCATAACTCCAAGGGTAAATATTCAAACCCTATAAAGACTTTTTCCACTAATATCCATTACAACTTTGTAAGGATTTCCACATCTCACTTCGTCCGACAGAAGTTACCACTCAAAACACTGAAGAACAGTTTTTATTAGTGTTAATAGCTTTTCTAAGCATTTCTTATTCAGTCTTTTGAAACAGTCTTTTCAAAAGGAAATGCAAGGGTAAACTACACTGTCATTTTTGGAGTCAGTAGCATTTTAGTCATCAGACTGGAATAAAATGGCAAACAAACCTTCACAAGTTTGCATTAAATTAAGGAGTATATACATTCATAAATATTATCAGAATTTGAACACACAGAGAACAGTAAATGGTGTAGAAAACAACTGAACTAATGTGGGAGACCATGAGTAATCAAATTTGTTATGGAAAAGTATCAATGTAAGTTAGTTAAAATAACAAATTATGAGGTTCTTTGGAAAATACATTGTCATGCCAACGTCTAGAAATGTATATTTAGCACTGATGCATGAGTTTTGCTACTTATCTGTCATTTGAATAGGATTTGTCCATAGAACATTTATTATAGCATATAGCTTTATATATGCAGCTAACGCAAGTTACCGTACAAACCCTGCAATATGCAGGTTGTCAGACCAAACCAAGAATTGCAAATTAGGCTACATCTTAATGCAGCTTTCTCTCCCAGTGACATTCATGTGGTATCTGGCATTTTTCTGGGATTATGTCAGGCTCGTATTCCTTGAGAACACTCATGGCCTCTCTGACAGCTCCACTGTGCTTGTTGGTCTTAGCAAGCTACAGTAGATGGTCTGTCATGTACACTGCTGCTGCAACTGCTCATAAAAATGGAGCAGAGAGATCTAAACTGCTCTATCTCTAGTGATACTAATAGTCTTTCTATTCTTCGGGTTTTTTTCATGAATTTATACAGTTAGCAAGATTAGATATTATCTCCAGCGGATGTGACTTCCTACTCTCTCAATACAGACATTTTTCAGCTGTACTTCTTGTTTATCAACTTGGATTGTGACTTTCTCTTAGGTTAACTAACCTAGATTATTTTATCACCTCTAAATTTTATTATTCTTCACAGCTGCTCATTCCCTTCATACCAAAGTCACTTCAGACGTCTTGAACATTTACTGTTTTGGACAAATTAATGTTTTTAAATTGCCATTTTACCAAGATAGCTCATGTTTTCATGGCTCAGTGTTTGATAGTGTTTCACCTTTCCTGTCTACTTGTGTTATATTATGTTAAGTTGCAAGAGGATTCCCTTTCCCAAGGATTAATCACTTATAGTGACAAAAAATTGTATGGCTGTTAAGAGCTGATCTTGTTTATGACTGTAGTTGAAATCTGTTGTTATTTTTGTTGGAGTAGACTTTGGCCAGGTCCTAAGAACTTGCATATGCCATTGCATTTAGTGAAGCTTCAGGCTTGTGTTGGTCATGAAGACTCTTCATGGAAATCTGAGGGGCAAAGGTGCTTCAGTGGGAATCCTTTACAGCCTGCTGAGGGATGAGCTGACAAGCGCTACCAGGAGTAAAACTTAGAGTGAAGGGGACTGACCCTTTTTTGAAGGTGCAGGTCTTCAGCTGTGAATAATTCTTGAAGTTAGAAAGACCCAAAAGACAGAAATTATCTGAAACATAGATGAACCCAGCCCTCAGCTACAATGTGCTCCTTTTGATTGAGAATAGGTCTCAAATTTGTATTCTTGCAGAGTGAGGAAGCAATGCCAGGGCAGTAAAGGAGTGCTGGAGATATCTCTATGCTTGAATTGGTCCCCATGACAATGTTAGCAAAGCTTGTGCGTTGTCATTTAGGAAGTCTAGGTGCTACTGCTGTCTAAATGGCTGATTTAAATGTCTGGGAAATGAACATTTGTCTTTCTCATCATGGTATACTTAATACACATGTCTTGATTTGGAAGACAAAATTAGTAACGGATTTATACTTAAATGGGACTTAAATACATCTGTCTGGGAAACAGCAACATCGACGAACAGATTCCGTGTCACTTACGCAGTCACTGTGCCCTCTGTGAGGCTGTAAGCGTAGTGCATTTGCTTGATCACTGACTTGTTTCATACAAATCTGAGAGTGTCAGTCTTGATCACTGCATACAGAAGTGGGTGAATGGGATAATCAAATGCAAGCAGCGTGCAGATAAGTGCAGATATGGGGAACGGAAACATCCAGAAAATCCAAACAATTTTTAGTTATCAAAAGGTAACGGAGAAACATTTCCAGGCGAAAAAAAAGTCTATAGGAAAACCCAGATTTAACTGTACAGTTGGACCTATACAGATTCAAGTATTTAGTCCAGATCAAGGATCTTCTCTTTCTAAACTCTAGGACAACTTCCTCACCTTTTTGTCCTAATCTTTCCATCTTCTGCATGTTGCTGGCTATAGTACTTATGCTTAGCATTTTATCATATTTTAATAGTTGTTACAACAACAAAGTCCAAAGCTTCATATTTTAATTCTTCTTCACTTTCTAGCTTCTTGCATTTGTAGGCTCACATTCAATATTAGTATTTGTACTACACACATAGCTACTACCCACATATTCACTGAAATGCAGGAGCAGAAAGGACCTCAGAGATGATCTGGTCCATTTGCAGAGTAAGAACAAAGGCTACATCAGATCATCCTCACCTGTCTGATTGTTCCTGTGCCTTTGTATTGCACTGTCTTGTTTCTTAGCTTTATAGGGAGATTTTGGTATGTTGTAGAATGTTGATATCTTTACTCAATTTTTTAAGGATGAGGCTTTCTTGAATGGAGAAGGAAAAGTGTAAGCAAGATACAAAAGACTTTTTGTGACCACAGAGTGAACTTAGCCTGAAATATTTGCCTTATACTAATGTCTGAAATTCAGAAGTCTTCCTCCTGGCAAATGTCACCTCATACAAATATATGTTGCTACAGCATAAGCCTGTATTTTCAAATGCAGTCTGCACTTTTATGTTACGAGCACACACTAAGGGTGCCTTTCTGTATTCTATTGTTCTTCCCATGCCAAATCTGCAATATCTGTAATACAGCCTTCCAGCACCTCAAGGGGCCGACAGGAAGGATGGAGAGGGGCTTTTCACAAGGGTGTGTAGGGATAGGACAAGGGGGAATGGCTGTAAACTGAAAGGGGGCAGATTTAGATGAGACATTAGGAAGCAATTCTTCACCATGAGGGTGGTGAGGCCCTGGCCCAGGCTGCCCAGAGAAGCTGTGGCTGCCCCCTCCCTGGCAGGGTTCAAGGCCAGGTTGGACGGGGCTCTGAGCACCCTGGGCTGGTGGAAGGGGTCCCTGCCCATGGAAGGGGGGTTGGAACCAGATGATCCTTAAGGTCCCTTCCAACCCTTACCATGGTATGATTCTATGAGTGTATGATTTTATGGTAGCCATTTATGAGCAAAAATAATTTTCTTCTTTTAGCATTTTCTAATTTGTTGCCCAAAAAGAAGTTAAAAAAAATTTAAAAGGTGTCTTTTGAGGAGAGAACTAAACTTGCGTAGTCCTCACTTGCCAGTTCTCACATGGAGTAAAATTATGACAAAAGGTGGACTCTTTGTACTTTTTTGAGCCATTGCTACAGTGGAGTAAATCAACAGCAAAAGTGGCAGTTCAATAACCAAACCAGACTGAATGTCATGAGCTTGCTGTCACTCTTGCCTGAATTCTCCTCCTTTGTGGATTTCATGGTACCTTAAATTTTCTATAAATTTATTGCAGTGAGACAAGCACTTCGCTTACAGTAAGTTTAATGCTTATTTTTAAAAATGATTTATAGACTGCTTATCAGCTTTGAAAAAGAAATTATATGAAAGCATGCAACCATTCTGAAAATGAAAGCTGTGGGCACTCCTAGAAAGCAGGAAAAAGGGAAAGAGAATTTTTCTCGCTGAGCTGGGAAAGACTTTATTTAAAGTATTTTGCAGTTAATATTTACCAGATATCCACAGATTATCACTAAACATAAATGAAGGAATAAACAAAGAAATAAACAAAAGCACCCCAGTTTGGGGAAGGTGATTTTAGTTAATTGCCTCATTCTAAAAGAAAAAAGCTTCACTGAAGTTCACATTGTCTCATTAGAGTGTTATTAGCATTCGTAATTGTTTTGCATTCTACATCAGAAAAATCACAGCTTGTACATTTGTTCCTCCACCTGAGCAACTGGGGAATAGACTGTACGTTTTATTCTTCTGTAGAACTGGCTACTGCTGCAGCATGGCAACAGGGAGGGATTTGCTAAAATTAGCTCCACTATTTGTGTTTCATTGATTACGTTTTGGAACATCAAAAGGGGCTGAAGACAAGAACTTATAATTATCAAGAGAGAAATGTCACCTCACAGGAAATGGTGAATTAGGCAAGCCCCCTTACATCTTTGCAGCAGCACCGATGTTGAAGTGTCCTTCTGTGACAAATGAGGTGAGATAGGTAAATAGGGCTAAGCAAACACCGAGAAAGGATGAGGTACAATTTCTTAGAAAGCAGGCTCAGTTGGATGACTGAGAACAATGTTCACCAGATTGTCAGAATTAGTAGAATCAACAATCCTTGAGCATAATGGCATAAATCAGTTCAGGGATTTTGCTGTCTGGAAGTGCTCGCAGTGAAGCACAGCCAAGTCAGAACTACAAGGGCAAGCAATTTGAAGAATGTTTATTGGCATAAGGTGACAAACAGCATCTTGAATTCGTTTTCAATCCAATGCAAAAGTTAAGAGAGGAAAGGACAACCAGTAAGGGTGGAAAATCTTTTCACAAACTGTGGATTTTTTTCCAAATAGCGTATTCATCTGTTTAATGTTTTCTTCCCGTCAATGTCCAACAACGGAGTTAGCAGTTTTTCTGTGTTCTTTCAAGCTACACAGGACAGTTACAATTATATGGTAGGATATTCCTGTGTTCTTTTAAGCAAAACAAACTTTGCCTTTGTTCACATAGCACCAATCACAAAACGAAAATAATAAATGCCATCATAATTAGTATATAATTAATATAATTACATACACTGGGCATATTTATAAAATGTCATTCTCTGCGGAAGCATTTAAAATGCTTACTGAACTGATAAATTTTTGGAAAATAAGTTGTTACATATACAATGTGATTTATGATAAATATTGTATATTCATGCTACATAAATCACAGAAAAAAACCTGTAATGATAATTAACTGATGAGACTTACATAAGGAATCCACAAAGCGTTAATTAAGTGCTTGATTGTGAAAGTTCAGTCTGTCTGAACAAACTGGTAGACAAAACCTTGGCTAAGGGGACTCTGCAAGATTTCACAAACACAAATAATTGCTTCGCAATTCTCTTGTCACTGCATGCGGATTTTACCTGTCCTAACAACAGACAGCTGCAAATTAAGCATACAAGTCATTACTATATGAAATGCCTGTGTAGAGAACTGTGAGATATGAGTATGATTGGGTAAGGGTCAATGGGTGCCTGAAGATGTCTGTCACAGAATCACAGAATCACAGAATGGTAGGGGTTGGAAGGGAGCTCTGTGGAACTTCTGGTCCAATCCCCTGCCAAAGCAGGGTCACCTACAGCAGGCTGCACAGGACCTTGTCCAGGCAGGGTCTGAATATCTCCAGAGAAGGAGACTCCACAGCCTCCCTGGGCAGCCTGTTCCAGTGCTCCGTCACCCTCAGAGGGAAGAAGTTCTTCCTGATGTCCAGCTGGAGCTTCCTCTGCTTCAGTTTGTGCCCGTTGCCCCTTGTCCTGTCGCTGGGCACCACTGAAAAGAGTCTGGCCCCGCCCTGCTGACCCCCACCCTGCAGATATTTAGAGGCATTTCGAAGGTCCCCTCTCAGCCTTCTCTTCTCCAGGTTTAACAAGCCCAGCTCCCTCAGCCTCTCCTCACAGGAGAGATGTTCCAGTCCCCTCACCATCCTCATAGCCCTCCGCTGGACTCTCTCCAGTAGCTCCTCATCTTTCTTGAACTGGGGAGCCCAGAACTGGACACAGTACTCC
>Ga0065711_1035951_pt1 | contig 21625 bp, 11 predicted proteins | sample Hoacrofraction12_FD_59098 | JGI IMG/M metagenome (GOLD analysis project Ga0065711, IMG submission 59098) | Hoatzin crop microbial communities from Cojedes, Venezuela - Epithelial fraction 12 v2 (version 2) | ecosystem: Host-associated > Birds > Digestive system > Esophagus > Crop | place... | reverse complement strand
CCAGTGACAGGACAAGGGGCAATGGGCACAAACTGAGGCACAGGAAGTTCCGTCTGAACATGAGGAAGAACTTCTTCCCTCTGAGGGTGACGGAGCACTGGAACAGGCTGCCCAGGGAGGTTGTGGAGTGGACAAGGTCCTGTGCAGCCTGCTGTAGATGACCCTGCTTCGGCAGGAGGGTTGGACTGGATGACCCACAGAGGTCCCTTCCAACCCCTACTATTCTGTGATTCTGTGATTCTGTGATTGAGTCGCCATCCCTGGAGGTGTTTAAAAAATGTGTAGATATGGCACTTTGGGATATGGATTAGTAGGCATGGTGTTGTTGGGTGGATGGTTGGACTTGATGATCTTGGAGGTCTTTTCCAACCTATGATTCTATGATTCAGAAACATGTAGGCCTTGTATGCAGTCCTGAAGAGGCTGAATAGGAGGAAGGAAAGGATTTAATCAGATATCCACAGACTACTGCAAATCGCAAGGAGTTTTGTGAGAAGTGTCATGAATAAGATCAGTCTGGATACTGTTTCTGTTTCAGGACGAGGGATGAGAACAACATCACAACAGATCAAGTTATGTACAGCAAGCAGCACATGAGGCCTAACTCCATCTTTGACCCACAGTTGAGACTGCACGGTGTCCCACTCAGCTGCTCTCAAGAAATTAGATGGTAGATACAGGAAAGTAATGTGGGATTAGAAGAGTAAGAGAAAGGGGAAACTACAAACAAAGAAAAATCTGTTACCAGCAAAACTTAAACTGAGTCTTGGATTGTCTCTAGAGCCAACTAAAGCAATTTCTTTAGCAAGGACTGAACTCTACAATAATTGGGGAATATGTGCAGGCTTACAGTGATGTCGTCTAGAATGGGAATGTTTATTCTGGTGTTACTACATTATATAGCCACTTCTATTCTTATTCAAGGAAAAGAACCTACAATTCTAGAAAGAAAAACTACTGAGAAGACCAGAACTCCACATTTACATCTTTTATTTGTCTGGTAGTACTTTCATGAAGAATATTTAGCTATTTGCAGGTGTATTAGATCTTTTCTATTTGCAGTAGGTTTTATTAGAGATGTTTGAGATGTGTTTGCAACAGGGCAGTGACACAACCACTACCAAAATGCTTTCTGACAGAGGAACAGGTAGTTCCTATCTATCTCAACACATATGTGTCATGCTTAAATTTGCTGATTTATAAGGTCAGAGATGTATATGGAAAAAAGCCCCCAGTATCAAGAAATTATAGTCAGATATATTAGAGAAACAGTGTATCCAGATAATGAATTGTGGAGACAAGTTCATGACCAAGTAACTAGGAACTTTAGAAATAATTCAGTCAGTTTGTGAAACAAAGTGTTTTTGGCACTTTACACCATTATGTAATGGAAAATTTAATTAAAAATTAAGAAGCTTGTCCAACCTTTATATTTCCTGGCCCTAATATAGCTAGGTCTGTTATAAAACCTTTCCATTATGAGGGCAAATTTCATTCTGTCTGTGAACTATGGAAACTTTTCATTCCCACTTCAGCTGGGGAGACAGAAGCACGGTCACCGTCACCTCTGCTTCACTAATGGCTGTGTGCTAAAGGAACATGGAAAACATAAAAAAACTCTAGGCCACATTCTTTTCTCCTTTGCTACGACACCTTAAAAACTAAAGGAATTCTTTATTTGAAAAGATGAGGAAACTTTTGCATAGAGTGTGGATAATGTCAACTTTCATAAGAAATACATTTCTTCTTAGACCCTTAAAATCATTCACAAGATTTTCAATTCATTAAATCTGATATCACCACTTTCAAAGTAAGCTACATATGTTCAGATCAGTGTGGAATCAGCAGCTATTAGTTATTAGGGTAGTAATAAACACTCATACTAGAATTCCCACCAGGAAGAATATTATTACTTTTACCATTTGGGGTTGGTGGATTTTAAGTTAATTTTTACACGAAGTGATACTGTACTTTGCTGCAGGCAGTACTGATTCAGTACACTGGAGTTTAGCACAGAAAACATATAACTAACAGAGATAAAAGCAAGCACTGATTTTGGAGATTAGTTCTTCACTTCATAGCTTGTTGGCTGAAGTAAAGGAGGAAGAGTAAAGAGGGAAAAGAGGCATAAGATCTAGGGATATTAATAATATAACAAATAGCATCTTTTAAAGTTAAGTTGGCAAATACAGTCAGCCCACAACACAGAATGAGTGTCGAACGGGAAACTGTTCCTCCAAAAGACACAACATCTGTTTTCTTATCATCTGTCCTCAACCAGTTTGCTTCCCATCCCTTTAACTCTTCTGCTTTATAAAAGTTTGTGTAATCCTGCAGCTCCAGCAATGACTACCTCCTTATCTCTGCTGCACTTGTTTTTGGCTCCTTTAACTTACCCAGACCAGGCCTTAGGAGCCACCAGAGATGACTGGGAGGAAGGAGGATTAGACAGAAGAACCTGACTCATCTGAGAGATTGAAAAAATAAAAAACAAAAAAGTTGCTCACCACGTGTTCCAACAAAAGAATAAGGGCTACTGAATAAAACTAGAGGGTGGCTGGCTTCCCAAAAAAACCAAGTAGTTCTTATCAGTGCAGGTGCAAGCGGCGAAAGTCCTTGTGTAACAATGACTAAAAGATACGAATGCTAAATTTCAGATAGCTCAGAGAAAGTTATTAGATGTATCCAAGGAAGAAAGACTTGGTGAAGGTTTATTAAAAAAAATCCACCCCTTGATAAAGAAATCTTGACCTTCAGAGTACTGAAAGTTCAAAGAGCATCCTGATGTCCTTGTACCCTGGGTGTCTCCCGACAGACATTGAGGACGGTATGATGCAGAGCCAGATGGGCTGGTGCAGTCACTCTTTCTGTTCTCCCTGACTTTAAGTTAAAAATTACTAACAGGCTTCAGAATCCCTCTTTAATGCTCAGATAGCTGATCCCTAATAAGCAGCAGAAGATGAAGAGCAAATACACCTCCTGCTTCTAATTTTCTGCTGTAACTGCTGCAGAAGAGACAGAATATGGCCCAGCATTTCTCCAGTAAGAATCAGAAAAAGGAAATGAACACTTTGACCAGATATGTTCTCCTGAAAGCAGCCCAATTCAATGCTTGCACGAATACTGACAAATACAGAAATGAGTTTCATCTGCCTTTTCCTGTGGAAAATATCCTGGGATCTTCTATGGGAATGAAAACAAAGAGATAATGTAAATCATGCCTGCATGCAACTGGGTGGAAAACATTGTATTTTGGGAAAGATTAGCTATTTAAACATCTGCATAACACCCTCAAAATCTCTTTGAATGAAATCTGTCTCTTCAAATATTTTGCTGTATATGTTCAGTGAATATTTAAGTGTCACATGATGGAGACAGCTAAACCTTAGCACCGTATTCAACAATGATTGAAATGTGTCTTGTAGAGCCATTGAAGTGTAAAAATGAAAACATCCCAGATGAAGAAGTACCTATTTATGCAAAAGTTCCCAAATAAGATGAGTTTGCATAAATACAAGAAATATAACTAAGGTTTTAAAATTACTATAGCCCACTGAAGAAATCTTTATACTTTGTAGTTCTGTTCTAGTAAACTGGTTCATTTTGAGCATATAGTTAGATGTGAGATGCTACCGCATGAATTTAAAGGTCATGACATCATTGGAAAAGTGATTTCCCAGCAATGTGTCCTGTGCCCATGACTTTATTATGAGTTGTCCATTCTTAATGTCTCTGTTTATCAGTTTGGTGTCTTTGCTGGCTACATCATGCATTTTTAGAGCAAACATTACAAATAAAAGGATAAGTCTTTGGAAATGCAAATCTGAAAGTTTGAAGGATTTCCTGCCTGACTAAGAAAAAAACCTCACTAAACATCAACTGAAAGTTATCTGGCTTTTACTACTTTAATGTGTCTGCACATATTTAACTGTAGGATCGAGCTGGCTAGAAAATTTCATTTGGCCTCAACAAATTTTCTGCAATTCACTCCTTCATAGAGAAGTATAAGAGCTGTATTGACATAGGTATGTCTAATCTCCTGAACAAACAACTAAAATAGCAATTTTGAGGAGGAAAAAAGTGCACATTTGCTCAAAATATAAAAGCATCCTAGTATTTTATGTACTTGTATTTTTAAGAATACTGATATTAAAAGTGCATAATGTAACTTGTAAAAATGTCAACCTTTGTAGCATGTAAGTCAAAAGCCAACAAAAACTTATACCAGTCTTGGAGAAAAAAGCAAATGAGGGAAGACAACAAAGTTATAGAATCACATTTTTAATAACAAGCTATTTTTTGTTCTCCACATACTGGTGGGCTGAAGACTTCAAAGCAACGCCTCCATTTACTGTTTTTGTGTGAAGAAATTGAATATTAGCCATGTAAACCAAGAGAGCTAGCTAAATTCCTCCTACCCCTTTTCTAATTGCACATCTTGTAATAAACTGTGTACCAGAGCAGTACTTCCAAATTTTGTTCTAAATTGCTGTGACAAGGTCTTGTTGTGCAAACACTGATATAGGTTACAATGAGAAGATGTTTAATTATGTGGGTATATGGTCTTGTCTGCACAGTTGTGATTGAAAACAAAGCTTAGCTGTGGTTTTAAGCTGAGTGCTTTCATTCTGCGAAGATGCAGGGTCCTCGTCAAAAGATATTCATAAAAAAATGCCTTTGTATATGTTTTATAACGAAGAGCTTAGCCTGCAGACAACAAATAGCTTGAACGTCTCATGCAGAGAGTTTAGAAAAGAGGTTTGATCTAAAGCCTCCAGGATCTTTAAACTTTCATACTCCACATAAATGCAGTGCTTAGAGTATTCTGAAATGTTTCTTAACTCACTCACATTGGCTGCTGCAATGAACAATGCTGAGGCCCCAGAAATCCATGTGCATTTTATTTAGGCAGTGTATAGGCACAGTCAGCCGTGTTCCACACATATTGCATCCAAAGCAACCACAGCTTCCAGAATATAAACATCTATGTTTACAATCATCTTTCCCTAGATGCACGCTGCTTAATCTTCTTTTATCTTCTGAAGTCTACATAGAAGAATGATCTTCAAGGTCCATTATCCAATATACTTTTGCTCCCGTAGTGGTATTTATGCTTGTACTGTTATCTCAGCTGTGTCACCATAAAATTTGGAAGAGCTTCAAGGAAATTGGTGCAATTACTCCAGGTTAATGTTGTTATCACTTACATCCAAATGTTGCTTTTATTCATTTAAGACTTTTAAATTTCTTGCATGTTCTCATTTCTACATAGTGATGAAAAGAAGCCATTACTGAAATAAAGTACTGCCATGAAGCCCTGGTATGGTCATGAGACAGAGAAGAGACCAGAAATTGAAAGATCAATTCTGGTGCCCCTGACATCTTTACTAGTCATAAGTAGCTCCATCACATTCAGTGAAGTAATTGGTAGCAGAAAAAAGCTATCCAGTGACAGTACTCAGGTGTAGTGAAAGTACTCTGTGAATGTATGACCTAACAAACCAAAATTCAGCAAAGTTGCTTCAGAGCTTCAAAAACATTGTGGCTTCAGGGCGACAGGATGCTTAGAGTATAACTGCAAGCATAAGAAAAGGAAAAGCAAGGAGACCATACCAGTTCTTAGAATTAGACATGTTTTTAAATCCCTTTTTAATTTGGGAGCTACATTTTGACTCTGTGTGTGTGTGTGTGTACGTATACAGAAGGCATGATATGCAGAACGACAATAAATTAGGTAGGCTTAACTACACTAGGCAGCAGGTAGTAACACTGCTATTTCTGTCTCTGTCTCAGTTTAATGTCAGAAGCTGTGTATTATATTTTATTAAGACATTGGAGAACTGCAGACATGCTCCCAGGCTTGCAGAAAAACATTCTGTAATTTGGATTAGCTCACTGATATATAAAAGGAACTGGAGATGCTCTGTGGTCTTTTTTAATGCTTAGAAAAAAGGTGCAAAATGAAGACTTTGCTAAGCAGAAAAAAAGGATGAAAGATGAACAATCAGTTGTACAAGGAGCTGACAATATCTGTAGGTAGAAACTGTGTGTGAAGAAGCGAGCAGGAAGACTGCCATAGAAGTGGGAGATCAACAACCATGATTTCATGATATACTGACTAGATTGAGAAACAGTCTTGCAAAGAATGAAAACAGGATGTTGATGGGAAGAAGACATTTATGTTCCAACATAACTACTACAACAGGCAGGTAAAAATCTACCATTCCTTTGTACAATAGCAATTCCACATCGGTCTGGTACATGTGTCAGAACAGAAGTGTGTTTGGGATCCCAACATCACAAAGCTAAAATAAACTTAATAAAAATGGAAAATTCAATCTCTTTGTAGGATAGAATTTGTTCTAGGTTTCTTTTCATCCCAGGCTTCAGCATGACAAACTACTACTAATTGGGAAGGAGTGGATTGCCTGGTGGGTAAAGTGGAAGAAGGTCTTTCAGGGGCTGACTCAATCCCTATACCTGACTTTCCGTGTGACCTTGACTCAGCCATTTAGAGCCAAATTTACTTCTTATGTTTTACTCACAGTTTCTGTTAAAATGGGTCTTTCCCCTTCAATAATGTTATTAGAATTAATTTCACCCTTTTCAGGGATGAATTCATTTGGTCTAAATAATGTTTTACCTTCTATTATCTCCACTTAACTGAGTTATTTACAGTGTAAACTTCGCTGCTGTTACGCTGGGAAAAATTGGGCTCTCTTCATTGCAGAATTTCATTCACAAAAATGAAGGTAGAAATGGCAGTCTGACTCAGGGAGATACAGCAAGACTAATTAACTAGAGCTTTTAAAATGCAGTTTATAGATGCGAAAAACCTCTGTGGAACCCGGTTTTAAGTAGATGCAGTAATAGTCTTTTTGCCTCCTAGATGGAGCTAAAGCACTTGTCTGCTGTACCTTGGCTTGTGGGATGGAGGAAAGCAAGTAACATGGCAAACATCATTGCCTCCTCTTACATTTCATTATCAGTATTACCTGCAGTTTACTACATTCCTAAGGACACATTTTGCAGAATAATAATAAAAAAAGTTTGATCTCCATTCTGCAAGGACAATCTTTCATGAGTGTAAATCAGTCTAAAATTTACAAAGCCTTTTATTTGCTCCTCTTCAGCCAGGCAGTGTTGCTCACTAGCTACATGCTTCAGCAAGCACTGCCAGGTATCCAGTTGAGCTTCCTGGAAGATTAATTTTCAGTTTGCTTCCCCCTAGTCCTCATAAACGATAGATAAAGGACTTCTGGCCACAGGTAGGAGGCTGAACATACAGTCTAGATGAGACCTCTTCATTGTTAGTAAAGGAAGAGATGCCACAATGTTGAAAGCAAGGAATGCGAAAATGCAACCAACAAAACAAGAGACCATCCTGATCTGAGTGTAGACACAAAATCAGTGCAAACCTTGGAGCTTTGTTTACTCGAAAATAAACACCACTTAACAAACCCTAGCAAAAACTCCACAAAAGCAAATGCAACTGTCACATATATATTCTGTTTCTGGGAAGGTCATACAATGTTAGGGAAAAGTTATTCCCCTTTCAGAGCTCAGGTGAAAATTCAGTTAAGACATAAACACATATGTAAGTCTTCATGTCTATGCAATTCAGTACCAATCAGTATACTAATTAATTTAATTTTCACAACATTGTGGTGAACATCAGTATTCAGTGCGCTCTACACGCTCACAGTTTGGGGTGAATAGATGGAACAAAGCAGTTTAGGAGGCCTATGAAAAAGAAATACAGGGTGAAAGTGGAAAGGGGAGAACCAAAAGCTCTTCATACTGTGCAGAAAGACAAAAGACTCACAACAGGTGTGATCAGGGTTTGCGAACCTTAAAAAAGTAATGACACCATACATAAAAAAGAATTTTTCACAGTCTAACAAGAGAAAGATGATCAAAAGGTGGCTGGTGGCCAGTGCACCGGCTGTAGGCTAGTGTCACCTAGCACCTGGGAAAAATATCCTGGCTACCTGGAAGACAAAGTAGTAGGTCAAGCAGCTATAGAAAATTGGCAAAAAAGAGCCACTACAGAAGAGAAGGTCGGATCCTTTCCGCTGGGTTACTGGGCTTCTGTCTACGCTCTTGGACTCACGGAACAAACAGATCTGAGTTGCAGCCAAACAGGCGCTGCTGGATCTTTATGTCTGGCATCTGGCCTGTCTGCATTGCTTGTGATTTTAATGGCATTAATTTATGGCAATATCTTACGATGGTTTTTAATTATTTAATTTGCCATTTAAGCTAATTTTTAATTATTTAATTCATGTTTTGTTCCCTTATGTTGCTGCATATAATAATCTATGACACTGATCTTACAATGACTTCCTTATTGGTGTGCTTCTTTTCCCCTGTGGATTTGCATACAGGGTCTATGCATATGATGTAGACTCTCCTCACTTCTTTAAGCAATAATTATCTACAAAAAATACGCACTGAAATGTATTTGAATGCAGGTCTATAGGGATTTTTAACTCTCTGATAGGAATAACCTGCAATACACTTGAACTAATCTACAGAGATCAGTTTAATGCAGCAGAACAGAGTGGAAATTTATTAATGTGAATGTGCAAATGTGGTATATTCGTTTGGTAATGAGCAGACCATGTAGGACAAGCCATCTATAAATTAATATGCAGACAAATCTGTGTAGGCAGAAGTTCTACCTCCTTGTGGGATTGCAAAAGCAATCTTTTTTTTTTAATTATCTTTAAAGCCAAGGGTCTTTGTTCCACTTGATATAGAAAATCGGGTTCTTTATGTTTTGATTCCAATCATATGTTATGGAAACAGAAGTATTTGGAAATCAAGCTCCAGCTTTGAAAATGACGTACATGATGATGTTGTGACTCCATATAGGCTTATATTAAGTTCTCACAAGACAGAATCTTCTGAACAGTATTGAAATTCTAAAATTCTGGACTGCCTTCTATTATATTCTGTATCACACTCTGAATCTGGAAACCAATGAAGAACAGGCTGTTTTAATATTTTTTGAGCCCCGTCATTAGGATCTGGTCCACACCTTCTTATAGGTACTAAAATGAGATTTTTAACCAGTAGCATTACCCCTCCTGGAATTTCCTTGTGTGAAGTTGGAGCGACTGTGTGACATTTTGTTTTGATATGGTAGAGCTTGTTCTAGAGGCATACATGTCCTGACCTTGCTCATTGGGAGCAATGTCCTCTACACAATATGTTTCATAAGTTAATATATATGTTTTAAATCCAGACCAGGTCACTATCTGGAACCTGGGGCCACAAACAACAGAATTGCCCTGTAAGAGTCACACCTCAACTCCAAACCTTCTAGTTGAGTGATATTGTGCCACAAAACAGGATCACGTGAAATTCGGGTGCCCTCTTGCTATTTCAATGTATTTCCTCCTCCAGGCATGCCTGAGTATTGCAAATGCACAATCCTGATTAACAGCCTAATTCCATAACAACTCTGTAGTTTATAGACTGCAGAGTCCTCTGAGCAGTTACTCATCAAAGATGGAAATATCTCATGCCCTATAAAACATGGTAGTATTTTGTAACTCTGTAGTCTATGTTTTGGCGTGGGACACAGTATAAAGCAGACAAAAATGCAAAACATTAAATAAGCCTTTAAAGAATACCTACATAGGCCATATCTTGTCATCCTCCTCTGGCAAAATCACTACTGAAGTCTTGGCCAGATTCTCAAACACAGCAAATGAGTTCATATTATCTGGTAGACCTCATGACAAAACAGAGAAAAACTCCATACCCTAATGTTTACATCGCTCATCCTTCAAAAAATCTATGCTTATGTAGGCCCAGATGTTTTCTTTTGTTTTTTAATTTAAATTTAAGTATATTTTCAGAAAACTATGTGCCCGATGGATTAGAATTGCATTAGTGCATTGCATTCACTGGAATTCATACAATTTACATAAAGCGAGACTTTGTCCCTGAGCTTTGACAGAGCTGCCACGGAACCAGTTTGCACTCGAAAGAGGGAGTGTCAAGGCAGGTTGAAGCCTTAGCTAATAAAACCAAGCCCATAGTCTAATCTATAGCTACGCACAGCTGAAAATCAGTGTTAATTAAACTGCAATTACTTTATGACAAGACTTGCACATCAACTGATGATAGAAGGAAACAACCAAGCAACTAATGTCCGGGATCATTGGCCTATCCAGCCATAATGGCCCACAGATACAGAGCTGACCGGCTTTGGGACTTACTGCAGCCTCTGTGAACTTGAATGCTGCAGTAAATCCCAATGGAGGGAAAAGTAAGAAGAAGGTATTCAGAAGATTTTCTTCATGACTGTTACTTCAACTGAAACTGTAGCAAACTGACATTTAAATAAAACACCTGTTTTCATAGGAAAGGGGATTCCTCCTGTGCTATTGACTAGCTGTGAGGCACCACTCAGTTCAGCAAGACCTGCAAAGAAGAAAGAAAGTGTGATCCTCAGGGAAGCCAAACAGGCACAAGAAGCAAAGCAAATAAACAGCATGCAGAGGCCGAGACCACTGGGAATGCTGGTGTTCCAGATTAAAATGCTGCACAATTTTATGAGCTACAAATCACTTTGGAACACAGATATGCCCATGGAGGATAAAGATCAGAAAATGAAGTTTTAAAAAAGTAAATAATAGCTTTACAGTCTTAAGAATGATGCTCAGAACACTGTAACAGTGCTAAAAACTTTTAATGAGAGACATTGCAGAGAGATAATTGGGTGGTTGTTTTGCCTTATCTTTTCAAACTAACACCAAGAGTTGGGCATTCTGATATCCACCTTAAAAATCGAGGATAAAAACTTGATAATAAAAGGCTTGGTTATTTTGTGAGGTATATTAGTCCAGCTTCTAGGAGAGGCTGTCGAGAGAAAGTGAGTTTTGTCTGCAAATGTTAAAGAGAATTGGCAAGGAAAGATCAAAAGCACCATCAAAACTATGATGCTAATACAATGCAGAAAATAAACACAAGGTCAAAAGTGAAAAAAATCCAGGCCTAGGAGACAACAAAACTATACTGTATCCAATAAAAAAATAAACGTTTTAGATCAACCTAAAATTTCTTTTCTTAATTTCTTTGGCCCTCCATTTTTTTATTTTTATTTTTTTAATTAAAGGGGGATTTTCTATCTGTGACAGGCACAGAATGGAGTTATACTCTGACAGAAGAAGTGCTCATGACTGTGCTGTTTGGAATACAACAGTTCCACAACTTCACAAGGAAGACACACAACTTCGTTGCAAACTACTAAAGGAGAAAGAAGAGATCTTAAGTAACCTTTACTGAATAGAAGGAAGTGAATATAACGCCTGCTTCAGTACACTGTGGGACACTGTGAAAGACATTAATAAATACACTGCATTATATTTGAATCTCTGATGAGCAGTTTCAGGCAACCCAACAAAGATGGGGTGCTCCAAACAGTAAAATAGTTCAGACTCCAGCATTGGCCAGAACCCAAGATGTAAGTATCACATAAAGTTACTTTCTTCTACCAGCAAAGAGGTGTGCTGTGGGTGGAAGAGTATATCTTTAAGAGGATCCAGACAGTAATACTAGCAGATTTAGGAGCTGACAAGATTTAATGGGTGCATATTTCATGCCTAGTGGCAACATTATGCCTGAAAGGAAACAGACAACCACCTTGCACTTTGACTTGAACACCTATTTGAAAGCACACAAGGAAAAGCGCAAGGTGTGTGAAGAATACTTTGGTCACTCACAGCAGGAAATTTTCAGACCAGGGAAATCACAGCCTGTTTTTTCAAGAAAGGATGTAACATACCTCTGCAGCTGTAAGGTTAAGAACTACATGTTCACAATTACTAGCCTCTGAGAGCTAAATCATGCCAGCAAGAACTGTGATAAGGTATTGGCAGCAGATTTTACAAGGCATAGCGTGCTGAAGTTTAGCATTTGAACTAATGACTGGCAGTATGTGTTAGTATATCCAAATGGATTTAGTACCAAAGAGGAATCACAAAATCACTTATGACCCCCCTGGGCTCCCTAGCAGCATCAGTAGTCCAAGCCATGCTACAGATCAGCATGCAGAAAAGTGTATGAAGCTCATCAACTTGCTTCAGGTTCTCACAGTACAACTAATTCTAGTTAGGTTTGACCCCAAGAAATAAGAAAACACTACAGACTGCGATTAAATAGAGGAAGGGAAGGATGTAGAAAGACTGGATTCCAGAGGGAAATATATAGATTGCAGGGAGGAAGATGCTGGAAGTGCCACTGTGACACCAATTTGTGTACACAGGGCTGATGGAAATCTACTTGCAGCTACACCACCTTACTTAATTTAGTTTTACAAGCACTGATTCCTCTGATGTAATTATTCCCTATGCAGCACACAAAACAGGAACCGCGCTGCCCACATACAGACAGAGGAAAACCACAAGGAAGTCCAAACAGGGTACAAAGATATGAGACCTGACCCTCATATGGTCAAAGAATTGGATGTGGACAAAACTTGTCTTCTTCATCGTGATGGAAGACAGCGGCTTCAGAGGTACCGGTATGAGATAAGCCAAGGCTGTACAACAAATAAGGTGGGGATCCAGCTCAGATGCTAACATTTTCATAAGTGCCTAAGTGAATATAATATAAAACAAATCCCAGATTAGCCCTGTTTGCTGTGCCATCCCTGCATGTAGGGCAGCAGGGATGTATCAGTTATGCCTCAGAACTACTATAGCTGCATTTGCTCTGCACTGCACCCCAGCTAGTAAATATTTTTTCAGAAAGGCTGGTGCATATGGCTTTCATGCACTTCCAGTCCTGCAGCTGGCTCAGTCATTGCTAGCTTGAACACTCCAGTGTGCTGCACAAGCAGCCACCTAACTCGCTTTTAGGACAAAATTTGCATTTTCAAAATGCTTGCATTTTTTCTTTAAGAATTACTGGGACAGAATTTCTCATACCTGTGTCGTGTAGAAAACAGCAAAAAAATGTGTTTGAGTGAACTAGTAAATATATCTATTTTTTCACAAGAAAATTATATTCTGTTAACATGGAAGATGATATCTAATTCTCCCATGTTGATTCATTATAAGAAAGGCTCTTATTCCTACACATTGCCCAATGTAGCCATTAGATCTTGGAACATATTTAATGGAAAGTCTAATAGTAGGCTACAGTGATGACACTGATTACAATCTTAGGAAAGGATTTGCAAGCTATCTCTAATCTCTAGGCCACAAAACACCAAACGAACATGAGACTAATTGAGTAAAACCTTCAGGAGTCAACAACAACATCAAAAGCCCTTCATTGCTAGGCAATTCGTAGGATAAGGCAGTGTTACACCACAGAAACAGTACACTACTGCACATTCCAACAACAGACCCAAATGGCATATGTCGTAAGCAAATGATGATTGTCACGAAAGATACCATAAAACAGATAGCAAGAAATAGTCATATGCTAGATGGATTGAATACCTTGATAGTTTTAAAGAGCCATTATTTTTTATTCTGTCCTACAATTTTCCTCTGGAATTAAAATACTTTTTGATGAATTTCAATGATGTGTATTGACATACAGGGCCTTTCTCATTACTGCATTTGTGATGAGAGAAAATAGGTAAGCAATTTCAGTAAGAGCCACTCACCACATTGGGACATGTGCCTTTTCTGCATCAGTGAGCATCTGACTTTGCAAAATGCAGATCTTCAGACTCTTCAGTCTTTGTGGAAACCGCCACATGAATCCAAATTACTAGTTTGAAAAGAATTCACATCTCTCTTCTTTCGTAGCAATGAAGTTGGTGTAAGGAAGGCATGAAAAGTTCTTCAAAGCCATCAGGTTACTGTTAGATACTTCTGAATTGTTCTGATTCTGAAAACCGATCTCCAGACTAGAGTAAAAGGGCACTTTTTATTTAAATGCATTTTCTACTTTTTTTTCTTAAATTTCTGTTAAGAATCAGTGTTTCATTCCTTTCTGCCCACTCTACACATGCAATCCTACATATACTTATATATACACACACATTTGCTTTAACTTTGGAAAACAGAGTTTCACAATAAAAACACCTAAAGGGCACCTGAATTAATTTTTTTTTTGGTCTACCTGAGAAAGCTATGTATTGTAATCTACAATACTGCCTAAAATCATCATATCACAGGAGCTTTTACTTAGGAAAATTATGGCAACAGTCAAATGGAAACAATTAAAAAGAAATAATTAGTACTTCATATCCGAAAAGTTTTAATTGATTTTTTCTCTCTTTTTTGTATGATTAATTGTGACTTTTAATGACTGTTTTCAGAATAAGGGAATAATAGTTTAGGAACAGTTAATGCTGTTGCTATGAGCAAATATTTGGCTCTTGAAGATCCTGATCTGGGACTCCAAACACTGACTTGAGATACAGGATTATGAGCTTTACAGAAAGTATAAATGCTACAATCTCTAGATGTTTGTTAGGTTGTACTTTTTAATTTTTCTGTTTTCAGGAGGAGAAAGAAGGAATTCTTTCCGATGAGTTTGCAAGCGCTGCTTGTGCAAAGACATGGGCTTAAGGGTACTGAAGGACAAAAGTCCAGATAAAGGCAAGTATTTGATACACGTTACCTGCTCAGGGCTTTGAGCAACCTGATCTGGTGAGAGTTGTCCCTGCCCTTGGCAGGGAGGCTGAACTAGATGATATGTAAAAGGTCCCTTCCAACCCAAACCATTCTATGGTTCTATGACTCAATGAATTGTGAGAAAAGATCTTTCCAATGCCGAAGGAGCTCATTGCCCAAATTTATCTTGCCTCTGTGTCCACATTGAGCTTGAATTTGCACTCAGTTCCTTTAACTGTTGTATTTTAGGCTGACAAGGACATCCTTTTTCATAGTCATCTTTGCAGTTTACCATTTTGCTTATGATATGCTATGCAAAAACATACACTCATTCTTCATTAAGTACTCTAAGCTGAGAATTATCTTCTGTCTCAAAGCATACCTCCTAGGACTAGCAACTCATTTATTCTCTACAAAAATCTAAACAATCTAATGCAAAAAACAAGTAAAAGCATCTCTTGCTTTTACCTAGAACTTTCCTAAAGTTGATGGCATGCTATTTGAATGCATCTGTCAGCATATTATATTATAGAAAGAACCTTGTTTGAGGTGGTAATCAGATTAAATTCTAGCTATTTTCTGTTGAAATGGCATTTTGATTCATCTTCTAGCTATCTTTCTGGAAGAAAGGAAGTATTCAAGAATAGGCAAAGAATGAGCTTATCTGAGACAAGTATAGCATCGCAAAACAAGTAAAGGAGTTTAGGACTTTAGTCCACTGTAAAAGACTTCAGTTATCTCTTTTGACTGTGGTAGTATCTGGGGACTCCAATAGACCTTGGACAAAAAGAGACACATAGAGATAAAGGATGTGTTTAAACACCCAGATAAGCCAGGATTCCATCATTTTCCATTTCATATCTCCTGACCTCCCACAGTTTTTTGCACACAAATGCATAAGTAGGTACACTCAAATCCAAATGTCTCTGGACAGTGAGAAGCTGAAAACACTTGGTAACCCATCACATACCTGTATTCCTATATTTGTAAATAGATGGATCAAGCACAGGCAAGGTCAGCAGCTTTCTGCCAGCAGCTACTCAAAATCAGCTCTTCACAGGCATAATGCTGCTTCTCTAGGACAAGAAGAGCGGAGTCAGTGTTTTCATTCAAAGACTTAAGATGGATAAAGAAGGAGAACATATACGAAGCTGAAAACATATGCTCACATGAGAATGGCAGGACTATTATTAGATGGTGCACATCCCTTCCCACCCCTCCCACTCTGACTCCCACAACTGCTGTATCTGGACAAGGTGATTTTTCTTACAGGAAAATAATATATTAAGATTTTTTCTCATGTTAGCTTGTTCATTGTTCAAATTACCTGACAAATGGCTTAACGAACAAGTTGTATAATGGTAAGCAGTCTTCATTATCCTGCAGTATTCACCATTTCAGAGATTTTACTTAAAAAGTCACATTTAATTCTGTTATCAGTAAGACAAGAAATGTTATGGCTGCTCTCTTTGTGTTATCCTCATGACACACCCTGGCTTGAGTTTTACGGGCTTATGGCAGTAAATAAAAATGAAGAACTGTTCAGTGTCTATCTGTGTTGTTGCAGAAGTCTTGCTGTTGTATTCTCTCTATGTTTCCTTCCCGTTTGCAGAACTGGAATGAGCTATCATACCAGATGGGAGAAACCTGTCTCAGATTTTGTTTACTACTTAAAGTACAACTTGCATGAATAACACAGTTTGGGAACTATTTAATTCTAATTAAGGATGATATTTACACATTCCTTTCTGAGGTGGAACTCAGGATGAACCCACTCAAGAAAACAGCGTCTGCTAAGTTAAAGAAGACCTTTAGCAGGAACTAAAACTTTTAATATTCATGAAGGAATATGTATTTTCCTGCGATGCCAGAAAATAAACTCCTTTCTTTAGCAAAGAAGGCCTGCAGGTAGGGGGAGATCCACATACGCCAGTGAATCACAAGTCCTTCATCTGCAGGAGTAAACACGCCTGAGAAATACTGCAAAGAGGTAACTTAGCTCAGATATCATACCTCGTGACTTAATTGAAGGCCTGTTACTCATTCTACCCTAATCTTATATCTGTTTCCACAGACATGCAGGTTTTGAATGCATTCATCCTTGAATGCCTTCCACTCCTTTGTTATTAGGCAGGTGTGCACCATGCAAGACAACAACCCCAGAGAAATTCGGCATGTTCACAGTGCTCCACTGAATACGAGCCTTTCTTGATATTTTGTAAGCTGCACTTTCAGATGAGTCAGCAGGGAGTATCCTTAAATGGATAGTCATGCCCGTAAACAAGAGCCTTGACTTACAGACTTCATAGTCCATGGGGGGTGTGCCATGCCTGAGGACAGTCTAAGAAAGTTCAGAGTAGATGAATAAAAAATGTAATTCTAGTAAAAGCTCTTTCTAATGATTTTTTTTTTGTTTTGCAGGTCAAAATTCACTGCAACTGTGTCAGTGTCATTACTGTGGACTTGTTCTTGATTTTTCCCCTCCTTAGAGCTAAATAGTTTGCACTAAGGAGGGCTCCAGATCCCTTTATGACATGAATATAGAAATCTGCTCAGTCATTTCAGAGTAGATTCAGAGATGAAATTTTAGAGAACTGATCAATTCCACTTTGATATAGTTTTCATTCCCTCTAATCTTGCAGATTAGACTTTACTGACATTTGTAGTTGAGATCTGAACCAGGTTTTTTTAAGAGCAATACTGTGATCCAACACAAACCCATACAGCACTCTACAAAAAAGATCAAAGCTGAAAAATTAACAGCATGTATGAATCTGCATTCAGAAACACGAAGATGCCATTATAGAGCAAGTAAAATTTCCCAATCATAAGTGATAAAATGAAGACTCCTCGTACACAATGAGTCGTATTTTCTCTAGGGCTGAGACGTTCACAACTGAGAGGAAAGGAAGAGAGTAATTAGGTTATCTGTAATTCAAAGAGGAACACAGCAACTACAACTAGATCAGTGGAGCTCCGGTCTCTGCTCCCTCCCCAGACATCCATGCTGGAAGGCGATCAAATTGAAACAGAAGCAGGTACTGCTGAGAGTGGAAGGAATGTTGAGGGAATCCTAGTTTCACCATTTGTAGCCAATTACCTGTGACAAAACAGATTTCTAAGGCCTAAAACCTGCCCATTGGTCCCGTGAAATCCTTCGAGGTATTGGTCAGACTCACCAGCTGATAACTCTCAGGCTTCTCAGCTTTAGTCCTATAAAACATCTCACCACTACACATTTGGCAGTTATACCTAGAAAATACTGAGTAGGATTTTAATGGTGGATATTAAATGGTTACATTCCAGCTTCACACAAAATAAAAACACGAACACCAATAAAAGAATATTTATGTGCTATGGCTGTGAGTAATGACTGCAGTGTGGGTGATCCTGTCTTACACAATGGTACAGCAAATCTGTAAGGACAAACACACGTGAGATTTCTGTCCAATCTCATATCACTGAAACGCAGGAATATCACTGTGAAGGCCAGTGCGTTTGTTCAAATGTAAAACTAGCGGGAGAAGAAGCAGTTTTCTACAGATGCTGTGGTCATCATTAATGAGCAATATTCCTAAATACTTCATGCCTAGCAAACTTTGTACAATAGCTGCACATTTAAGTATAATAAAACACTTAGTGTTCACTACTTGTCTTTTTTCCTGCATGCTGTTTGTAAGAGGTTATGAAGGGTTAACTACACGCTTAAGAGGCAAGGAGATGCAGGGAAATGTACCCAGCTGTTGAATGAAGCATCAAGACAGGAGCAGGACCATTACTTGAGGCAGTTTCCCTGCCTAAAACAACAGCGAGCATCATCTACTGGATATTAATTTTTTAACAGCAGACCTTTGAAGTGACTTCAAAGACGTCAGGTGATTAAAACAGATGGAGGAAGCAAAGGGAGAAGCCGACCCTATGCCGCAGGAGAGGCTGGGACACAGGGAGGAATGGGCTGGGGGCTGCAGACAGGAGCCTGGCCAGTCGGCCTGCTCTCCAGCTAGCGCCAGGGGCTAACACAACAGCCGCCCTCGAGGACTGTGCTATCGACTCCTTTCAGGCAATCAGAAAAACGTTCCTAACTGCTGATGGTCTCCACCTCGTGCAAGCGGCATCACCTGACTTGCCCTGCTCTCAGGCCATGGGCTGAAGGAAGGATCCTGAGGCTCTCAGGAGTAGTAGCAGAGAGAACCAGGCTTAGGAGAGGTTGCTCATCTACATGAACTGCATCTGGAGCTAACTGCGACTCCTCTGTGAAGGCATACTGATAAAACTCTAGCAGAGGGCAAAATTATTCTTTGGGATAAGTCCACAACACATCTTTCACACCCCCTAAAACTTGTTCTAAGACATCTTTTCACAGAACATTCTTAACACGGAGTGGAAAGGCAGCAATCTTTTCCTTCTACTTCAGAAAACAAAATTTAATGCAGCTGCAGTATCGCAGTTGGCAATTACAGTAACACTGGCAATACAATTAAAGGAATTTTCTGAAGGTTTTATCCATTATCTCACAAAATCATGAAAAATCTCATTAGTATCATAGTTGGCATTAGCAAGCTACACTTCTAAAAAAAGTAATGCTCAGAAATTTTAACTGCCCAAATAGGTACTCTGTTGTGGCCGGAATATCAATAAGGTGCAAAAAGTCTTTCAGAGCATCTAAACCTAAATCTAAATTAATTTCTGTTAACTGACATGTCAGATAACTTCTTTAATTAAAGGACTGTCTACTATTTGGAGAGAAAAAGAAAAGACTATCTCCTGCAATTCCAGCACAATGCTATTGTTTTCCAACCCAGAACAACAGTGTAAACTTTAAGTACTCATTTATCATTTGATTTCCCTCATTTTGCTTCATTTTGTGCTTGACTGCATATGAGTGGTTTTTTGAGGTTTTTTTGAGAGGGGTGTCCGCAATCATCTTGTGGAACCTCTTTGATGTTCTGTGGAGCAACAGCAGTTCACAGATCACAGGCTAAATAATGCTAAACTAAATCAGGAAACATTAAATCTGTCAAAATAAGACCCCAAAGCAAATTTTGCACCCAGAGAGATGGCTTACATAGACATATTCTGCAGAAGATAAAACATAGTAATAAAATGCAGTGCAGCTTGCACATTAAACCCAAAGGTTACCATAAATAAATACTGTGCATCCCTTGAGGATACTCTCTCAAGGAAGACAGATCACCACGTGAGAATAGCAACAGCTCCACGTGCAGCAGCAGGCACAGCTTCAGGCTTCAAGCAGGAAGGGGAGAACTGAGGTTTCCCTCTCTCCCCCCTGCACAATGCCTTTCTGCCTCCTGCGTCACGTGCTAGGGACATGACCAAAGATGGGGGTTGCAAGCAGGAGCAAGAATGGGATGCGCTGCGCTGGGCTGCTGCACAGCAGGGCAACTCCTTGAGCTTCAGCAGAGCCACAGGGATGCTGGGGGGCCGTGCAGCAGCCAGCTGTTTGCAAGGGCCCAAAATCACAGTGCAATGGAAGAGAGGTGGATGACAGGAGACAGGCTTAAGTGCTGGCAGGCAGGTGGAAAGGTAGCTCCTTTAGCCTTCGTGATAAACTAGGATCACAGGATAACTCGGGCTGGGAGGGACCTCAGAGGGTCCCCAGCGCCAACCTCCTGCCCAAAGCAGGGCCAGCTGTGGTGTCAGGCCAAGTTGCTCAGGGCTTTGTCCAGCTGGGCCTTCAAAACCCCCAAGGATATAGATGGCACAGCCTCTCTGGGCAACCTGCTCTGCAGCTGGGCTGTCCTCTTGGAGAAGAAGTTTCTCCTTAGGTCTAGTCTGAATCTCTCTTGTTTCAGCTTCTGTCCTTTGTCCCTTGTCCTCCTCAGTTCACACACACCGCTGTGCATTTACTAACCAGCAGTAACACTGATCTCCTTTGGAAAACAAAACGAGGAAGGTTTGGCAGTAACACTCAAGCTAGATCTCCCTTCTTTAATCTGCATGGTTAATAACTGCTTTGTGCCTTTAACCTGTTCCACAAAGCAATGATACCAGAGCTAGGAAGGAAACCTGACTTACATCTCTGACTTTTTTATGAGATTTAGAGAGTAGATTCCAGTTCAAAACCACAAACGAAAAGTGAAATCTTTCTAGTAAAAAAAGTTTCAAAATTATATTTACAAAGTCTTTCCAGTCAATCATGCTTGTCTGTTTATGTTTACACTTTCATACACACACTCTTATTTCAAAGCCAGTGTTCATTTTACACTGGATGGGCTGGAATTTCCACTTCCAGAATGACTGAACACAGTGGTCAGGCTGCTTTGGATGATTTCTCTAAATGTTTTCAAGTTGAAAAATTCACAGAAATAGCTCACTCTGGAGGGTCAAAATGAAAACAATAAATTAAATGAAAAAGCTTTCATTTCAGGACATTCGTATCTCCTTCCAAAAAATTTCAGCTAAAAATACCTGACTAGCCATAGTCTGTGCAATTCATATCCAGTCCAGTTATGATCCTTTTTTTCTTTAAGGAGTGGTTATTCTTTTTTTTTTTAAATTTCCAAGATGCAAGTTAAGAAGATTCACTTATGCAATGATGTATTGATTAAGTTATAGGTGCATGAGAGTAGTTTAACTGCATGATAAACAATGAAAACAGACAAATGGTTAAACTAATAAATAAAAGCCAAAACCAGTTTGATGTGAGTATTTCTGGTCCCATAGAGCTACTCAGTTCAAAGTGCTTTAAAGAGTGTCGTAACCAGAGTGGTGCTTAGCACTCTATAAAAATCTCTCTCTTCCAAAGGTTTTCTTACTGGTGGTCTTAAAACGCAGCCTCAGACTTTTGCTGCTTCAGTGAACCCTGGGTACAACATCATAGAATCATAGAATGGTAAGGGTTGGAAGGGACCTTAAAGATCATCTGGTTCCAACCCCCCTGCCATGAGCAGGGACACTTTCCACTAGACCAGGTTGCTCAGAGCTCCATCCAACCTGGCCTTGAGCACTGCCAGGGAGGGGGCAGCCACAGCTTCTCTGGGCAACCTGTTCCAGTGCCTCACCACCCTCATGGT
>Ga0065711_1035950_pt1 | contig 21628 bp, 24 predicted proteins | sample Hoacrofraction12_FD_59098 | JGI IMG/M metagenome (GOLD analysis project Ga0065711, IMG submission 59098) | Hoatzin crop microbial communities from Cojedes, Venezuela - Epithelial fraction 12 v2 (version 2) | ecosystem: Host-associated > Birds > Digestive system > Esophagus > Crop | place... | reverse complement strand
TGGTGGGGTGGGAGGGGGTGCGGCGCCGTGCGTCTGCAGGGGGCGCTGTCGGGCCGGGGGTCTGGGGTCGGGATGGCGGGGTTGGGGCCCGGGACCTGGACGGGCTCCGGTCCCTCGGAGCGCCGCGTCCTCCGCGGAGAGCCTGGGCGGAGCCGAGGACGTGCCCAGGGTGAGCCGAGTGACGGGAACGGTGCGAAATGTTCCCAGGAAAAGGGAAAGATCGGCTGGAGTCCGTCCCCGGTGCTGCAGCTCCCGGGGAGCCGCCGCGCAGCTCCCCAGAGGGGCCGCCGCACGCACCAAAGCAGCAAAGCGAAGGAAGGGAAACATTAATTTCGTGCTAATCTCTTTCAGCCGCGGTGATTTCAGGCGCTCCGTAGGCGGGACGGAGTTGCTGGACCGATGCTCCTAACGCTGACAGACGTCAGGTGCGAGCAGCGCGGTGCGGTCCCCGCCGGCCCGGGTCACCGCGGGGCGAGCTGCGGGCTCCGCGGGCAGATCCCCCAGCCCCGGGCCCTCCGGCCTGCCCCGGGGCAGCCGGCTGCGCTGGGCGCCCGTCGGGAGGCTGCTGGGGCACACTCCGCCGGCACCTTTCCGAGAAACGGCTCGTTGTTTCTGCGGAAAACACGGTGCTTCAAGAACTGAAGCGTTTAACGGGTGCTCCCCGAACAAATTCCGAACGCGGATTTCCTGCCTGGCTCCTCTGCCTTTACTTTTAAAGAGTTCGGTGGCGCTTGGGAGGAAAAAAAAATATTTTCTCCGTTTGCGTTTTCAAAATCCTCCTCGTTTTAGGATTTCGGTGGATTTCAAAATCCTGAAATGAGTCTCTTGACATCTTTCCGGCATTGGTTTGTGCAGTGGAGTTTGCTCTTCACCGGTTTTCCCGGGGCAGAGTGAATTATGGATGCAGGTGCTGCGGGTCCCCCCGCCCGGCCCCTCCGAGGCTGCGGGGAGAAAGAGCAGAGAAAAGAAAGGGCAGTCGAATTCCCCACTTTTCCTCGCAATACACTTAACCGATCCTATACCTGTTTAAAAGACTTATTTACATCCTTTTTTGTGATAATATTGGCGTATAAATAAATTGCACAGATTTACACATTCTAGATAAACTTGTAATTTTCAAAGTCACCCCGTGAAGCACTCGGGTGGGAGAAAAGAGCAACAGGGTTTCTGGGTTTGAGCCTCCCTTGGCAGGGCACAGCAGGCAGTGCCGTCTGACCTCTGCTGAAACCCCTCAGCGAAGGTCTTGTTGCAACGAGCCCCTGGGACATCTCACCAACAGCCTGCTGCTCCTGCCAGAGACCACCCTGTGTTGCTCATCCCTGGTTCTCAGGGCAGTGATAGGCATATAAATGCTTTAAATTGGCGGGTTTTAAAGTTCATTCCTCTTTGTCTTCTTGCTTTTGGAGGTACAAGATGCCTTGAGTCATGTTTTCAAGCTTTCCTTTGTAGTTCAGAAACTTATTTTCATTCAATCATAGACACCCAGAGCAAGGATTTAATCTTCCTCCCTTAAAGAGGGGGTTCAGAGTCACCAGGGTAGCCATCACCTAAGGAAAATTTTGCCTTTTCTTTTGACTGATGCACTGACATGGTTGTGCTTGGATGCACCAAGTCTTCTTGAAAACCCCAGCTGGAGTCAAAGAGCCAAGATCCCACAACCTGCTGGTCTATGCCTGGTGCCCCAGACAGCTTGCTCTTGTTGAGGTGTACCAAGAAGTGCATCCGCCTCTGTATTATGAGCAAGAAGTGCATCACCCTCTCTATTAAGAGCAGGCAAAAATAAGGACCTGCAATCCTTTTTATCCCCAGGTGTTCATTCCCTCTTGAGAACTTCAGATATACAGCATACTCCTGCAGTTTGGAGATGACTTATGTGTGTGTACAGATCTGTACAGACACCAGGTTATATTTATTCGTAGGAATAAAATCATATCTCACTGATAATTCATCAACAAACACTCCCACCAGTGTGACGTGCTTGCAAAAATAGCAACTGTATTCATTTAGGATTAAGTGGCAAATAATTATCTAGTTCAAAGCCTGTTTGAAATACAGGCCCCTGCACACAGGTTTTGTCACATAGCTTTTAGAGGTTTGGGTCTGAGGGAGTGGAGGAGTAGGTATTATATTTTTTATTATTCTTCTGTTTTTGTAGCCCGTGCTGAAAATACGCACCCAACCCAGGGGCGACGCGTGCTGTTTTTGTTCTGTCAAGCTGCTGTGGCTGTAGGAGCGCAGAAGGCTGGCAGCTAGTAGAACAGCGCACCTCATTCAGAGCCTGCAAACGTATAATCAGTGCTTGCTACGAGCAGAGTTCACCTCGCTTCAGTAGGTGCTGCAGAGCTTTCTTCTGTGGCCCTGGTGTATAAGCAGTGTTTTTCTATAAATACGCTAGAATTAAACATTAGCATTAGAAAGGACAGAGTGGGAACACTGCTTTAATTCATCTACGCTTCGTCAGCATCAAAATACGTCAGGCGTTTCTTTCATGAAGCTTAACGGGAACATATAGATGGGATTTCAAGTCTGTAGTATTTTTTTGTCTCTTGTCAAATAGTAAAATTTCTCTTAGAAAAAAAATGTTAAATATATTGTGAGGAAAAAAAAAGACGATTTAAGTGTCTTATTAACCTCTTCTGTCACCACTCTCAGTTGTGAACCAACATGTGTACAGAATGCTTTCATTCATGAATGGCTGCAATCACTGAGGTACTTACTGCCATTTTTAAATGACTGCAGAAATCCGTCGGCTCATCACAACACCACTGGCTTGCGCTCCATCGCTCGCAGTTGGTGGGGCGATGCTGGGGGCACCTCTCCTTCCCGCCCTGGCCGCAGCAGAATCGCAGGAGCAAACCGGCCAGCCGGGCTTTGGCCAACACTTCGCTTAGACCCTGCAGAAACCGGTGTTTGATGGCACTCTGAACACACAACGCCTATTCTGATACTGTAATTTCAGCTTGTGAAACAAAGGCAGCGAGAAAGTGTCTTGCCCAAAGCCAAGCCAGGTAACTGTGGGACAGCCAAGAATGCCTCTCCTCCTGAACCACCTGTGTCAAGCAGAAATCCTAAGACAGCAGGGCATAGAGCATCTCTCCAGGGGTGATTCTAGCAGGTGAAGTGAGGGAAACGAGCCTTTTCTCGACAAACCCGGGCACGTGTATTGGTCTCAGTGTGCTCAACCCACCAGGCTTGCGAGGAACATGAACTGCTTCTGAAAAACATACAAGCCAGCCACACGTATGTTTCCTTTCCAAGAAAATTTTTTCTCTTGACCAAAGTTACCATGCTCTTTTGCTCTCCAGGCCTGGAGTCACCCCTGTGCCTTGCAATGCCAGAGTCTGACCCCTCACCAAAACCTGCAGAAATGCCTGTGTCTGCCGGTGAGCAAATGCCTGTCAAAAAACCCAGAAGAGGAAGCCTGGAGCCTGCAAGACCCTTGAAGAGCCCTGATCAGGGGTGAGTGTGATTACAGGTTCAGACGCTGGCCGCACGGTGTTGGTCAGTGATACCTGCGTTGCCATGGTGGGCGCCCGTTCCCACCACCCGCAGACCCTTTTCTTGCTGTTCTTCATCTCCGGTGCAGAAGTCGTGGCAGGCAGCAGACAGCCCCGCTCCCTGCCCACCGCTGCCGCGGGCCCCGAGGGGTGCCAGCCGTGAGACGCTGTCAGGGGCGATCGGCCATGAGGCATCTGTATACCTGTATGGAAGGCGCAAACCTGCAGCCAGAGGTGATAACGGCACTTGTGCCTGAGATGTGGGAGCCATCCGGCGCTGCGCATTACGAGCTGCTGGGGGTGGAGGGCAGCCATCCCGCCAGGCCCCAGGAGACCTGCCAAGCTCTCCCGTTCTTTCCTCACGGCGGGTGCTCTGCCGACTGTGAAAAGCACAGTCTTGTTTTGCTTTATCTTTTCCGACTCTGTTTCTATTCGCTTTAAACAACCCACAACAGTCAGGCAGTTGGTTTTTTTTTTTAAAAAAAAAAGTTTCTCTTGACCTTTATGATCCTTTGAGTGTATAAAGGTAAATAATTATTGTCGGCTGTTGAGTAGTCATCCGTAAAGCCATTCATCTAACAACATTTTTAATAAAGCTAACATGCTTGTCGAGAAGAGAGTGGTAGGGGAAAAGAACGGCATAAAATGAACAATAGAAAAAGGTTCCTTTGAAAGTGATGTATTTTATTATGAATGAATCTGCTGCAGGTTTACTAAGGGAAAGCAGTTCTGCCCATCGTCTTTCAGAGGAGCCTCTCTGAATAAAGTGTGGTTGTGGAAACCAGCGATGTTTTCCTTTGCTCTGACGCGACAAAGAGCTTTGTTGCATTTGGAAATTTTGTGAAAGAAAATATCGCTCTGCGGTTTTTCTTTGTTTATTCCCCAGATAAGGGAAGAGCCTGGCAGTGGGCTGTTCACAGGGTCAGCTGTGCTGGAGGGCACCCCCGGGTGCACCCCCAGCCCTGTTTCCGGGTGGGTCGGGTGTGAAGGAGAAGCAAATCTGGGACACTGGACCCCGCGGAGCCGTTGCGCCCGGTGGCTGCCCCAGCAGCGGGGGTGGCAGCCCACAGCACCCCTGGGCTTTGGTGGGGGCTGCCCCGGAGCCGGGCTGGGTCAGCACAGCTCGCCGGCATTGGGGCAGGGGGTGGCTGCTTTTGGGGGGCTGCATGAAGTTATGGGGGGGCACCTGCCCATCCACCAGGAGGGCTCAGGGACAGCCCTGGGAGGACAGAATCAACTGGTTCTCATCAAAATAAACGGTAAGTGAGGGTGATCTCTGAAGACCTGCCTGACCCCAAACGCCAGGTGAAGGATCACCAGCTGAGACAGCAGCACGAGCCTGGGAGATCGGGAGGTGAGGTAACAACAGGCAATTTTACTTCCAAAGAATCACTTTGTGTTCAAGCGAGCAGTAAGCTCGATTTTGGCAGCAAGAGAGCCACGCAGACGTAAATATATGCATCCCATCTGCGGGACTGGCTGCTTGCTCTGAGGCTGCGTCCGCAGAAAGACTGATTTTTCACTGTTATAAAAGAGTGGGTGAGGGATGGAGGGGAAGCAGCGGTGCCTGTCCCGGCCCCGGAGGTGTTGCTGGTTGGGTGATATCATTGACCACAGGGACGTTTTTGCAACCGGTTCCCAGCAGTGCCAGGACACAGACTAACCGAGGGCCACAGAGACTCCCTGGGGGAACTGGGGGAACTGGCGGGTGGATGCAGAGGAGCCTCAGAATGTCTGCGCTCAGCACGCGCGGTGAGCCAGGGCGAGGGGCAGAGAGACTGCGTGGGCCTGTGACCCAAGCCGCCTCATTTCGAGGCAGCTTTCTCAGTCTTTGTGGCCAGTAGAGACAAAACTATGTTTGACAGAGATGCCAGGCTGGACATCTGACTTACACAGAGTGTCCTGAAATATGGATAAGTCCCTTTCCTCCTGCCTATGCTCCTCATTAGCACCCCGGGAGGTGACAGCTGCGGTAAATTTCTGATTAGATTAGAACAAAAATCATGATTTTAGCTGACCACATCCATCCAACAAAGTAATCCACACCCAACCTGACGAATCACATTGCCTGGATTTGACTCCCTCTTTGAGCCATCCGTCTGCAGCCTCCGGATCCACAAACAAATGTGATTTTCTAACCGGGGCACCAAAACCAGCCCCAGGAAAAGGCAGACTCCTTTCTGTGAGGCATTTTCACACGAAGGCAAGTGAGCTGCTGACCTTATGGCGTCTGACCGACTTTCACAAGCTGCAGCAACTTCACCTGACACCGGGTGGCCTCCCCTAAGTGTGAAATTTCCTCCTGTCCTTTGAAGATTAAAGGAAAGCAAAGATAACTTCCAGGTTTATCACGGAAACTAAAACCCCTACCCCAGGGATTATCTCGGGCCTCTCTCCCTGACAGCGCTTAGTATTTCTCAGGCTCTTCCCAGGCTGACCCCAGGGGCAGCAGGACATCCTTCTCCTCTCACACCCGAGCTGGCAGGCTTCACTGGTGCAGCTTTTCACAGTTCGGTCCAGATGATGGGCATCGTTTTTACCTTTTCCAGCCCTGCAGCGAAGCGTCTTGCTGTTTATTCTACATTATGTCATCTTGCTCTGGCCCTCTGTGCCTGCTGTCTCCCCTGGCATCCTCAGCTGCCTCCTGGAGCAGGGCTGAAGAGAGGGAAATGGGAAGAGAAACTGAGAAACCGAGATGGGAACACTGTCTGAAGCCTCTTGGCAGCCACCCTGCTGTCTGCAGACATCCTCCACTTGTCCCAGTGACCTTTCCCCACGATCCCAGGAGCCAGAGCATCGAGCAGGGCAGTGGCCGGTTATGCAAAAGGCTTTTGCTTCCTTCCCCCTTCCTCACCATGCATGTGGCAAAGATATGTCCCCATGATGTCACATTCAAGTCCACAAAAGCTCCTTGCAGCTGGGTTTGGTAATCAGAACAGCCAGAAGCCACTTTAGCACTTAGTAAAACAGGGAACAACACACCCTCTCCTTCTCCCTTCTCCCCACCGGTGGCCCCTGATCAATTCTCTCGAGCATATCCGCCTGCATATGTCACGCTAACTGCCAGAAAACCAGCTGCTCTTCACAGCTGGATTTAGTAAACTGAACCATGTCAATGCTTTAGCTCTCGGTAGCACACAGATTTCTTGCCACCCACCCAGGGCTCCCGTCACCTGCTTCCTGGCAGAGCGGCTGCGCTACCCCTCGGTGTCTGGCTGAAAGCACTGCCCGACTGGTCTTGTTTTTAACTAAGTAAAACGTTCTGTCCTGGGGGCTGGAAACAAAGAAAAAAAACCCCAACAAACTCTCTTGTGTGATATGGAACATATGGCCTCGCAAGCACAGTACAATAAATAGATCAAGGTAGCGAGACGGTGTGCTCGGGATAGCCTTTGTCCATGGGTCTGCTGCGCACTGCAAACGTATGAGAAAAGCTTTATGCCTTTCTCGGAATGAGATCGATATCATTACCCCTGATGCAAGGCAGGATGCAAAGACATACGGACAAGCCTGAGAGAAACATTTAGAGAGAAATTCAGGTCCACTCTAGCAGCAAAATGCTTCTTGCCTGAGCAAAGCCACATCAGCAAAGCTCTGCTTTGTACTAACAGAGCGGAAACATCATCTGCAGGAGAAATGAGCTGTGCTGCGGAAAACACAGTTTTACTGTTACAATCCTTTTTTATATACTCAAGGGATCTGTCTGGTCAGCTCGGTCAGTCCAGGTCTCGCTCCCTTCCCTATGCATTTGACAAATGTGACTGTGCCAGCAGGAGTGTGCAGAGCAGCTGCATCGCTTGCCCTGGAAAGCCGAGGGCAGAGCCCACAGTCGATCCCAGGCTGCCTGACCCCCGGGCTCGCTGTTAGCCACAGTAATTACTCAGGGCAACGTGAACATTGCTAGGGAGACTGTGGGCTGAAAGCTTCACTAGGAGACGAACACGCACAGTTCTGCTTCATCCCTGTTAGAAATCTGCTTCATCTTGGCCAGGCTCTCGGGGCCCAGCCGGATGGCATTTAATGGTCATGCTGGAATCCGTGTCAATTGATTTTCCAGTGAACTTGACTTCACATGATTGGAGGCATTGGAACAGAGAGGATATACCCGTTGTTCCAGTTTGAATCCTGTGGACCTCATATTCCATTTCAATGCAGCTTCAAGTTTAACTCCAATTATAACAAATGGTTCCTTAAAATAGAGATTTAACATAAAGATTCATCCAGGGCATGATCTGAAGCCCATTGTGTGCAGGAGCTGTCGGCAATAGGCTTTGGATCAGGGCCTGGAGGCAGCTTGCAATGTATGGGCAATTTAATAACGAGAGATGACTCACTATCAAATGCTGCCTGCTTTACAAAGGAGTCTTAGAAATGGGGTATCTGTGTGACAGAAATAAATCACTATTCACACACACACACTAAAAAAAGAGAGCCCGTGAAAAACTACATTATCACTTCATTTGGGAAACTTAAGCCTCACCTGACGAAAGCTTACTTATGTGAGCAGCTTTACTAACATGAGTAGCTCAGTAAAACCAAGTCTGGAAAAATGGTTACCCCAAAGGGGTTCGAGGTCTTCATAAGTCTGCCTGTCATTTCTGAGTGTCGAACAGTCCCAGCAGACCAGACACCTTCACGTGCTGCCTGTCCTGAAATCCTAGTTGTGATGGCAGCGAGCCTGGACTGGGGCTGACACCCCTGCCTCGTGTAGCTGTAGGATTTACACTGCAGGTGTTTCCCACTTCTGCTCATGTACAGCACATCCGGTGGGTCCTGTGGATCCCGTGCACGCTTGTCTCCTACACGTGCTTTCCACCCGTGGTCTCCCTAGCATGGGTCCAATTCTGGCACAGGCAAAAGAATCCCTGACAGAAATAGGACAGCCCTTGGGCGATGCTGTCCCTTTGGGGCTTTGTGCTTCTCTCTCCCCTTCTACGGGAGGGGGTCACTCCTGGTCTCGAGTCACTGGCTTGCTGGGTTCGTTCAGTGTTTGCGCAGCCCCTAGCACGACAGCTCCTGCTAGACTTCCCAGCCAGTGGCTTCCGTGGGGTAGGCTAGTACTAGAAAGGGATATCTAGGGGCCATGAATCCTTTGTAGTAACTAGATAAAGCTGGAAGAAGTGCTGAGCATTTCGGCTATAGTCACAGAAGCCATTTCTCTTGGTCACCTTTACCTTCCCTGCAGGTGTTCGTAGGCGGGATGCACAGGGATGCAGCACCGATGCCAGCAGAGAAATGGACCTGTTTGGTAAGCCTTCCTTCGATGTCAGAATACTTGGAATATTGAGGCTGAAATAAACAGAGTGAAATGACCCCATCGTTTATAATGCAACCGTAAAACAAAAAAGGACTTTACAACTGAGGCCCCGGTGTCAGAACTTCGTTTTATTTTCTCTGATGACTCAACCTATTTCACAAGCTATTTTCATATTCCTTATTTAAAGAACTTACTCATGTCTCGGCAAAAGCCTACGATGTGATAAAGCCAAGGAACCGTAATGTGTGGTACTGGTAACACCTCCCACGCCAAAAAAAATCCTACTTCCATATTTATGTGGCTCTGCAAATTGGTTCCTGCCTTCTTCTCCCCAGAGAGTGAGCTGGCACTGTGTCTGCTCTCCAATTAGCAAGAAGCCGTGAAAAGTGGAGATGCAGGGTGAAACTCTGCGTGCCTGGAGCCTCGCTTACTTCTGCCACCTTATAGGCACATGTGGACCTTTGACTTCCCGGCAAGGCAGGCGCTGTTTTTAGCATACAAAGAACAATGCCTGCAGAAGACCTTGTTTGTTCAGACTTTGTCTCCTGAAAAAAGAAGCTCTCTGCCAGAAGGTGAGAAGCTAAGAAGAGCTGCCTACCTTGTGTAGGCACAAGGGACCAGGGATGGGCACCGCAGTATCAACTCCCCACGGAGCAGGCAAATTTTACCTCGTTGTACTGGTCAGGGTGTAATTTCTGCCGGTTGAGAAGTCCTTTACTCAGAAGCAGGAGAAGGCTTTGTAACCAGCATAGGCTGCAAATCACAGCAGCAAATGTATGGACTAAAAGAACACACAGGGACACTTAAGGACAACACCTACACATCCACCCCCACCTCAGCTCTCTCCACAATCTGATTTGCAACCATGTAAAGACATGTATTTTTTCTGTGGCAGTTTTTTTGAGGAGTTTGTTTGTCTTGGGGGCAGAAAGGAAAGGCAGCCTCTGCAGAGACAGGGGCTGAGCAGCAGTGCTCACACTCACAGCACAGCTGCTATTTGCAGGCCTAAAAGCATAGGACCAAAGGCACAAATCCTCTTCAGTCCCACACCAGGATCTGAAACAACCTCCAACTAACACTGAGGAGTGCAGGACATAAGGGTGCACAGTCAGGAGTGTCGATAGAGAGAGATGCTGACATCCGAGCATGGCCCTGAATCAGCACTTCCACAGGCAGCAGAACCTGCAAAATCCCCTTTTCTGTGACATTTCCTCTCATCTTCTTTGGATTCAGCTATCATAAGGGATAAGTTCTAATCAAAGCTTTGCCTAAGGGTACAGCACTCCTGGCATCTTTCCCTCACTTGCCTTTTCTGATGTCTGAAAGCATCCTGCTATAGTCTTCCCCTTGTGGTTACAGCTACAAAGTTCTCTACTTTCCATTCGAACTTTATTTTTGAGATCCCTGTTCCTCTGCCAGGCTTAGCTGGCAGATGGACACAGGCACGCTGAACCAGCCAGTTCAGCCCCCACCACTGTCAGTCCCCATCCTTCAGCTCTTCACATTCCCCACATGCCTGCCTCATCTGAACTCCCATCCCTAGGAGAGAGCTACACGAAACCAAGCTCCTCTGGGCTATAAAAGCCCCTTAAACCTTCCATCCTACCCAGCCTGGTGAATTTGCTCAGCAGAGAAGCCACAAAACACTGTCGGAGCTGTTGCTTTCCCTAAGGACAGAGGAAGCTGTTGTGTGCTGGTGTCTGGAAGCAGAGAACCACAGCTCCTGCCCTACCCGTGCAGGTTCAAACTCACACATGCCATCTCCCAGGTACGTGCCATCCTGGTTTGTCACACATCTGTGCTTGGGTCCTCATGGCAGCAGCATGGGCAGGGAGGGAGGGAAGCATATACCCTCACCCCCCGAGCTCCATGGTCAGGTGGCTGTGATGTCCTCTCGGAGAGACGGGATCTGCCAACCTGGCCAAGGGAGCTGAACTGGAGGCAGAGGTTCTTACATTAGCGCTGCAACATCAAAGCAGGCACCAGCAGGAGCATGGGAGCACGTCCCTCTGGGAGGCAGCATTTACCTCCCGCTGTGCCCTGGATGCTGTGGCTTCCTCCTGCAGGGAGGAGACGTGGGTTGGGACCAGCCAAGCAGAGGGGAACGTGCCCTGGGCAGGAGCACAAGCCTCAGGCTCCTGTGCCCAGGCATGATAGCAACCGCTCCTTAGGCTCCCACAAGGCTCTGCCCCTCCGCCCTTGCTGAATCCCAGCCCAGTATCTCCCTCTGCCAACACTATCCTCCAACACACTGTGCTAACGCCCAGGATCAGAGCCCCTCTCCAAAACCAGAGCAGCTGCCTTCCCTCTCTTCTCAATACCTGGCTCCTCCGCTTGGCCTGTGATCTTTTCCAGCTGCTGTGGTCAAATCTGCCAGGGCCAGCAGTCCCTCCGTTAACCCCTTCAGCCTGCTGCCTCGTGCTCTGCAGGTTCCCATAGCAAACAGCATTGGCTCTGCAGAGGGCTTCAGCTTCTTCACCTTTGAGAAACAAAGCTGGTCTTCCCCCTGCAAGGGGTTTTGTGCTGTTTTGATGAGAGGTGTTGGCTCTTCTGTTTCTGTCAAGGCTGTGTGTAGGTCCCCGTGGTCAGGACGCGGCCACTCTTGCTAAGCCTAGCAGCCTTTCTGCTCAGGTGCTTGTGGGAGCTGAGAGGCAGAGAGCACTTTCCAGAGGTCCCCAAGGGGAGCAATGAGATCTTTCAGAAGACTAATTGATCTGCTCCTACTAGATCACCTGCCTCACCTCACCTGGTTGCCATGGTCAGGTTTCCCAGAGCCCAAGGCAGGGCTGCTGCTGTGTCCCCCTGACACAGGGAAGAAGTCCAAGGCTCGTCTCTGATGACAGCTTCTCACCAGTGAGATTTGCTTCCTGGGGAGAGGATGTCAAAGGGGTGAACCCCAGAGGGCTCAGATGCTTTGTAACTCACCCACACATCTACCATAAATTTTTCAACTTGATAACTTGGAAATGCAGATTATAAATTTGCTGCAGTGATGAAAAAACATTCAGTTGCAAAGGGGCATGAAATGGCTCAGAGGTTCTGGCACTTCAAATTAATTTTTTTCATTAAAAATAGTGAAAAGATGAGCATTACCCACATGCCCTGGCATGACGCTCCCAGGTGGTCCACAGGCCACCCGGGAGTGTCACGCCAGGGCCCAGAGCATGCAGCGTCCTGTGGCATGTGCTTAGGAAGGAAGTGGAGGCCGTGCTTACTTCAGATTTTCATCTTCAGCAAGATGGCAAATCTTATATAAAACATGCATGAATCAAAACAGAAGTGCCTGCCTGGCCGCTGGGAAGTGACGCCATCGTGACTCATGTCATTCTGTTTAACACAGTCCTCCCCCTCACCTTCTCCCCTCCGTCGAGACGCACCTTGGAGGCTTTCGGCACAGAGCCCAGTGTGCTCACCCACCTCTTCTCCCTCCTCATACCACTTTCACAGAATGGTAGGGGCTGGAAGGGACCTCTGGGGGTCATCTAATCCAACCCTCCTGCCGAAGCAGGGTCACCTAGAACAGGCTGCACAGGACCTTGTCCAGGCGGGTCTTGAATATCTCCAGAGAAGGAGACTCCACAACTCCCCTGGGCAGCCTGTTCCAGGGCTCCGTCACCCTCAGAGTGAAGAAGTTCTTCCCCATGTTCAGACAGAACTTCCTGTGCTTCAGTTTGTGCCCGTTGCCCCTTGTCCTGTTGCTGGGCACCACTGAAAAGAGTCTGGCCCCATCCCCCTGACACCCACCCTTAAAATATTTGTAAGCATTTATAAGGTCCCCTCTCAGCCTTCTCTTCTCCAGGCTGAACATGCCCAGCTCCCTCAGTCTTTCCTCATAGGAGAGATGCTCCAGTCCCCTCATCATCTTTGTAGGCCCCTTTCAGGCCATGGTGTTTTTCTCAGGTGACCTCTCCTGCCACCAAGCTCTGCCAAAGCACTTTGGCAGCTCACTCCAAGTACAACAAACAGCTTACTTTTCCTGGCATATTTTTTTCCTTTATTATTTTATGCACTCCATAAAAACCATTGCAGGTTTTCTTTCACATTCACGAGGATCTTCTGGAAATTATTGCCATTTCCCACACATATTACATATAAAAATCAAAAACATCAACAGACAAAAGGAGCCCCTCGTTCTGAACTCCCTGCAAACACAGAAACCAATGTGACCAGTTTTCACAGAGGAAGGCTGGCTGAAAGGTGACCACACACGCTAAGCAAGCCACGTAACACTGAACAAGACCACTTGACCACACACAACACACATCGGGAACACTAGGGAGGGATGGAGGTAAAGGTGGCTTGGAACTGAGCTTCTCAGGTTGGTTTTTTTTTTTTTGGTGTCAAAATCCAGCAGTTACAGTGTCATCTGATGGGAAGTAACACGGATGAGGATTGCGGAGACATTCAAGTATTCTAGGGCTGTTCTTAAATAAGAGATGGGAGGATAATAGCTCAGCAGGTGGCCTGATAGCTTCAGTGAAGTCCCCTGCTTTAGTTCAAAGCACACCCAGTACAAAGGCAAATGCAGAGGTACAGGAAATGCCACACCTGAATGGATCCAGGGTCTGGTTTGGGATCCAGTTACGCTGCGGTCAGTACCTGACACTTCAGAGCCTGGAGCAGGAGAGGGGATTTTCACCTGGTTGTGCAAGTGTCCTGGGAAATGGGGTCCCCTCCTGCCACCCCAGCCCTTTGCTCCCTGAAACACGACACGGGGGAGGGGAGGAGGAAAGCCGGAGAAAAAGCAGAATGAATATTCACTCCCACCACCTCAGTGGTTGCAAAGGTGGTGCCCTTTGTTTTGCTTTCTTCCCTGCTGCTGCTGTTTATTGCTTAAAACTTTAAATAATGGTCTTTTCAAAAATAAGAAGGGAAGGAAATGGGAACTGAGAACATACGAAATGGCTTTCTCATTGCTCCCCAGGAATCTGGAAATACAGTAGTGGGTGCACGCTTTATGGATAAAAACCTAAAAAAGCACTTTTTTTTAAAAAAAAGACAACAAAAGTTCAGAAAACCTGCCACACTTAGAGCACTTGCATCTTACAGTCACAGCATACGAGAAGTATGACCCACGACAACCACTCCGTCTCAGACCAAGCCGATGAGGTTTCTCTATTGCACGTTCATGAAATGTTCTTGTTGGGGTCACAGTTCGGATCAGAGGACCGCACCAGCTCCGGTCTCCCCAGGGCATTCAGCAGGACGAAGATGCTGTCATCGGGCTGAGTTTCAGCTGGTGGACGGGAGAGTGGATGGGCACAGAACTCAGCACTGAGGTAGGAAAGGCAAAACACGAGCCTTCAAAGTTTTTGCCTAACGTCAGTTCTTCTGCAAAGAAAGACGCAACTTCTCTTTTGCATGAGGCAACGGGGGGGCTGGGAGTGGAAGACAAGATCTCCGACTCGTACTGTAGCAACTGGCCCATGAAACCAAAGTTTGGTGAGATCAGGCTCCGGCGCTGCTTGATGTAATCGAAGGCTTCCTCCAGGCGGAGCTTTTTCGTCTTCATGAGATACGCCATGCAGATGGTGGGGGAGCGCGAAATCCCCGCTTCGCAGTGCACCAGGATCTTGCCCCCTGTTCGCCTGACATAGTCTAGGAGGGGAAAAAAATCATTGCGAATGTCACTTGTCATTGAGGATGGAGAGGACACTGTGACATGCAGCCACCCCACCAGCAAGGAAAGGCTCACTCTTCTGTTGGGTACGAAGGGTAACGCTGAGATTAAAAGAGAAGGGGGACAAAACCCAGCCTGTGGTGAAGCTGAGTTCCAGGTAACGCATGGTTCAGGATCTGTGGATGCCGATTTGGCTCTTTCTGTGTTTTTTATGAAAGTCCTTCCCTGTCTGCTTGCCATGTGCCTATTTCTCTTTTGGAACAATTCACTCAGCAGAGCGTTGCAAGACACAGATCAGGTATCTGGGCAATGCTCGTGTTTGCAGTACCTGCATTCCTCTGCCTGCGGTCGAAGGGCTGACCCAAGCCCAGCCTGGCCAACCCTTCCATCACCAGGTCTTTCAAAGGTGACAACTGCGGGGCTGCCTTCCTCTCATCAGCTCTGCTAGAAAAACACGACGGCGGTTCCAGGAGCTGAGCCCTTGTTGGTGCCCTTGGGTGGAGAGGCTGAGCTCACTCCCCGGGGTCTCACCACAAAGCACACAAGGACTGGTAGGCAGTTGCTAATTACAGCCTAGTTAAAGGATGCTTGGACTTAAGTCAGGATATAAAAGGCTTATGCAAAGCACCCATTTTACACAACAGGAGCCACTGTGGTTACTCACACAACACAATGATTGTTATTAGATTAAAAAGAATGTGCTTAAAATAAGCCCTTTCCACATAAAAATACAGTTCAAAAATAGACGTTCTCTGCTCTATTGCCTTCAGCAATATGTTCATTTTATGGATAAATGTGCTGAGTGCAGTGCTCAGCGAAACTATGCAGAGCCGAGCAAGTTATCATTTGCCTGTCTTCGATTGTCTGCCCAGGGACGGGTGCCACCACGACCGGTTATATTTAACTACCGCGCAAAATAAGGAAGATGGGGATTTGAGTCATCCCCAGCATCTACACCACACGCCCAGTTTTAAAAGAAAGTGAAAACTGAAGTCATGCTCAAAACCTGGGAAATTTCCAAGTGACTCAACAACTATCAGAAGGCGTTGGGGATGGGACAGAAGAGTGCTGCGAACTAGCATTTCCCTGAAAGGTGGAGAAGTCCCTCAGCAAGTGGGGAAGGGCTCAGAGGGCACCCTCAGAACAGGTTTTTGTCATTCTGCCCGCACTGTTGAAGGACTCAAACTCATCTGAGCAAGGAGTCCAGCCAGTCTGGAACTCAGGTTTTACTCTGTTTCTCTCTCGAATGTTCCTGGAGAGCAACAGCACCGATTTCAACACCTTCTCCACCCAGGCTGAGGCTGCTCCACCCCACTAAAGCACCCTGTGCCTCTCGGGGACGAGCCTCTCCCTTGCAGTCGCTGGCACGGCCGGCGTGCCGCTTGCCTACCCAGCCTAACGCAGGAGGACTTGGGAGGGGATGGCCCCACACTTTCAGAAAGCCTCCTCTTTTTTTTGCATTGGGGTACTTGATTAATGGGTGAAACACCAACGTGATCAAAAGGAGAAACGGAAGCAGCCCTGTGATAAGGGGAGATCCTGCATTTCTAAGACCTGGCTTTGAGATATCCCAGCACAGCAAGGCAGTAAGCTGACCCTGCTTTGCCTGGCTTTTACAAGGTCTGGCATGCAAGTCCAAGGAGCCAACATGGATTTTTCCTTTACAAAAATCAATAGACTTCGGTGTGGTTCAACCACTCTTCTTTGCTTCCCATCGTGCTGAAGTTACACCTATGCTTGCTTTGAAGAGAAAAGAAAGCTGCCTAGCTCACTCGCCTCATCTGCCTGACAGCAGGCAAGAGGAGGCATTTGCCTTCCTCGGCCTCCCAGCCTGGAGAGCTGGAGAAAAGGGCAAAGGCCTTGCTCTGAATGTCCCCCTTCCACCAAAATCCCTCTGCCAGGAGAGATGCTGAGGAAGGGAAGGAGCTTAAACTTCTGCTGTGACATCTGGGAACACACAGAAAATAAGGAGTCCATCCCACCAATAGGTATTTTAAAATAAATGAATTTGAAATACATGAAGATCTGGAAATGTGTTGATTTGGACCTACCGATGAAGTCGATGGCTTCCTGGAAGTGTGAGCTGATGTCTGCTGTGTGACTGTCCTCCACCGGGATCCACTTGTAGCAATACTGGTCCTTGAAGGACTCTGAGCTTTTCCTGGAGACGTTGAGCAGGGCCGTGATGTGCAGGTTGGCGAGAAACTCGCACTTGGAAGCGTGATAGGCACTACCAAGGTAGAGAAAAGGCAGAATTTCCACTGGACCACCCTGGAAGAGAAGGAGCAGGAACATGTATTTCCTTCTTTAAGGGTATTTGAGTCCTGACACCCGAGAGAGAGGTGGGGGGAGCCTGCGTGGGTGCCCGCTCCCTCCCTCGCTGGGGGTTTTGGACCCCCGTGCTGCCAGCCAGCGAATCGCTGCGATGGCAAAGCCCACGCAGGGAAAAGGTCTTCGTTTTCTTGTCCACATCTGTGAGGTACAAAGTCAGATCCAGCCCACTCGCTTGCGGGAGGTTTCCGGCTTTCTTCAAAGCGCTGCCCCTCGGGATGCACCCGAAGTGCTTTCAGATGTGAGACCTGTTCCCTCCAAGGCTTTGCCGAAACACAGGCGATGTGGGGAGCCACGTCCGAGCAGGGAGGAAGAGGAAGATGGAGGAATAGGCTGCTCTAGCTCAGCCCCTCCGCTTGCACCTCCAAAGGTGAAGCAAAGCAAAAAAAAAAAACAAAAAACAAAACGGAGAAAGGTTCCCTGTCCCCCCGACCTCCCGGGGCGCAGCACCCGCTGTGTCACCCGCCCCAAGATGTCATCTCGGTTCCTCCTTCCTCAGCGCAAGTGAAGGCGGGGTGACGAGACCACAAAAGAAAAACAAAGCCACAGCCTGACAGAAGGGTTTTGGAGGTCGCAGGTAACTTTCCATGATGCACGAGAGCTGCTGCCGGCCCCCGGCTGCGAGAAACCGGCTTTCCCCCGCCCCGAGCTGCCCACCCGCGGGTCCCACGCACCGGGGGAGCTGGGGGCCACCTGGGGCGGTGGGAGAGGGTGCCCGGGGCTCTCCCAGCGGCAGGAAACCCGTGCCCCGGCGGAAGGGGCCCGACCGCAGGGTGATATCTCGGAGCATGCGTACTCCCCAGGCAGGATGGGAGCAGGTGTGCGACGGCCTCCTGGGTGGAAACCCCACTGCCCCCGGCTGAGGGCAGCTCTCGAGAGCTGCTGCCTCTTCTCAGAAGTGGCCCCACGGCCCCGACCCCCTCCGCCAGCCTCAGATCCCTCCTGGGGTCTCGGGGGAAGCATGGGCATAGCGTGCTTCTCCGTCTGCTGGAAAATTGACGCGCCTGGCAGCCTGTCCCCTGCCCGTTTTATGTCCCCTGGGCAGCCGTGAGTGGCTCACGGCTCATGATGCCTGGCTGTGTGATAAAGACAGGTCACAAACGCAGTTTTGGGGCTAGACAGGGTATTTTTCCTCCTTCTGTTGCCTAATTTTGAAGCCAGGTGGAGGCGATGCTGACCAGTAGCAGACACAGAGCATCTTCTTTGACACACAGGCTGCCGACCCGGGCTGCGAAAGCTCAAACAGTCTGCACCAGGGCTCCCCAGAGGAGCCCAAGAGAAGAGCAGCCCACCCAAGGGGAAGGCGACCCGCAGCAGCCGTGCCACACACCTGGTCGTAAGCGGGTTTGTGGTTGGCACTCTGCTTCTCACAGTGGCTGGCGAGGTTCCGCTCCGCCTCGGTCCTCTCCGGGGAAATGAGCTTTCCATCCACGCAGCACTCAGGATATTGCGAGTTAAAGGTTTCATATCCCCCTAGGGAAAGGCAAAAAAAAACCAACAACAAACCCAAAAGAAAACATGAATGTTTGTGCTTCCAAAAACTGATTTAATTAAAGTGGAGGAGAAATGGAGCTCGGCACTCGCAATGCAGCGGGATGGGGCCGCGCAGTGCTGGGCGCTGGGGGGGAGTTGGGGAGGGATAATGCTGCCCTGGGGAAAGGGGTTTGTTTAAAAGGCTTCGGCTCCGGAAGAAAAACCTCTGATACCGCTGACAATCATTAACTTGCTGAAAGCCCGTGGATCCAGATAAAAACTGTTAACGAATGTAATTCTGTGGAGTATAGCAACCATTAACTCCAGTAGAGCAGGGACTAAACTCCCACCCCCAGGCTTTACACGAGCACTGTTTCCAGCATTTGAGATGAAGATTTCTGTACTCGGGAGCTGTTCTCTCTAAATCTGTCATTACTATATGTGCTGTGACAAGAGAAGAAATATTTTATTTGCATTTTTGAATGGACACAAGTACAAGAGGGGGATGCTTGCAACTGTGTCATTAATCACAACGCACAAGACAGCGAGGTAATGAAGACAGTCCCACTGAAACCAATCTATTAAATAACAGCTATAAAACTTAATGAAATCCTGTGACAGCGTTTGACAACTGAATAGCCCCGCATGAGCTATTCTGCACGGTTAAGTACCGCATTCGTTTCATTCAGTGCACTGCTAATGAAAAGGAATTAATCCTATTATTACATTGTTACTCAAAGTTTGTCATCAGCTAAATCCTTGCCCGTTTCCAGGCTGGGAGTATGCTGCACAGAAGCACGAGATCTCCTAAGCGAACGTGAAGAAGTCAGGTAGCAGAAGCAGCTTGGAAACGTCAGTGGAGAGCCACGTGTCTGCCACCTGTGCTTTTTCAGAGCAGAAACGAACGGCAAAAGCCCTTGAGCAGCCAGATTCAATAATCCTTCAGAGTGTGGCCCTCGAGTAAACAAGGCTCAGCAAGCAAACCCTCCGATGGGGTTCATTCATCTGCAACTCTTTCGCCCTGATAAGCGGTGTCGGTGTGGGTGCCCCGGTGCGAGGAAGGGTTTCGAAACAAAGGCAGCGCTGCAGATCCGAGCAGCCGCAGGGCCCCCCCCGCCGCCCTCGCTGCCAGGGCTGCCTGGTACAGCTACCTCTGACATTTCAGGCCCGTAACGCCGGTGTCTCATTTGTTTGCAATGTTTGAGCAGATGTGTGCTCAAATTCATGACGTGCTGCCGCCGCCCACTCAGTCCCGCCACGGGGTCTCCTCGTGTTGCAAGCGGCCGGCGTGATCCAAAGCCCACTGAACGTGATGGAAGCCTGTTTTCCATGGCAGAGGGCGGGAGGGTGACTTTGCAGTCACCTGGCACTCAGCCCCTGCACCTTTCCTCCTACTCCCTCGGCCCCAGCCACATTCAGCCAGCTCGCCCCAGAGCCCATGGCGCGAGACGCCGGGTCAGGCAGCCAAGTGACTGTGGAGACCATTGGCAGAGGTGCGTGTGTTGATAAAATGATATCCACAACAACTGGGTTGATAAAATGATACCCCTGACAACTTGCAATATGAAAAGCCAACAAACACAAGCAGCTCTCCAGACTCCTCTGCTTTCCTGATCCCCAGCTGCCCTTCATGGCATGGACTTTTAAATCCTCTCGGTTTGCATAGCTGACCTTATCTCCCCCCTACCCTCAGCCACTGCCATCGCATAGGAAAAAGATGTACGGTTTATATAAATAGTCATTATCCCCATTTAAGACCTGTGTTGTTGTTTTTACTCTTGAATGAGCACAGAAATCTTCCTGAGCCAAATCAGCGTGTGTGTTCGAGCAGACAAGGCATGTCTCATGTCTCTGGGGCAGCTAACGCATGCAGCTGGTGAATGGTTAATTACAAGCCTTGGGGATCAGGATATTTGCAGGCCATTCTTACGGTGAGTCATCTCATCCCATCCTCCAGCAATCTCCTCTCTTCCCCCTCTCCACTCAACCTAGCTTCCCTGAGGTCATTTCTGCAAGCACCGGGTTGCTCATCATAGAGAGCTGGGCTGCACTTCGGTTTTAATCAATAAATAATAGAAACCTTGTCAGCACCAAGGGAGGATCCGTTATCTTATCTTTCTGCAAGCTCTTCTTCCCCTACCACACAACCACGCTCGCCTTGCCAGGGCTGAGCTCACCCAGAACGAAACTGCACCTACACAGCCGAAAGACGTGACACGCTCAGCCCCTAGAAGCCAGAAAGCGAGGGCAGGAATGGTGCTGGTGCGTGCAATGGCTCTGCACCAGCTGCCCTGCCTGGGGCCAGATCCCCAGGGTGCTCGGTGACCTGGCGGGGTGGGGGTGACCTGCTGGTATCTTCTCATCACTTGTGAGATGAGACCACCTTAGCCCTTCAGTAGCCGACACCTCCTCCCAGCTCCCCCACACCTATGGAGAACCAGAATATAAGGGGGGAGCCTCAAGGATTTTTTTTTCCTGGTGGTTTTACAGCTCGTTATTTGTAGGGTCAATGCTACAGATCCCCAAAGGACCCTTTCTTCTGAGCAGTGCTTCAGGATGGTTTGTATCCCCGCTATCCCAGAGATCTTCCCTGGACCACAACATCTTCCCAGGGGTCCGTGGCCCAGGTGGATCAGCAGTGCTGCCCACCCCATCACCGGCGCCTTGGGCCACACCGAATCTGAAGGGGAGCTGCAGACTGCACGGGCCTGATCCTGCGACCCAGAGCACTTCCAGCAAAGCCAGGGGGCACAGCAAAGCCAGGAAGGGAAACTTTCTCACCCACTCAGGGGAAATCTTTCTAGCCTCGAATCGACAGGCTCTCAGAAAAGCCACTTTGCAATACACACCAGGTACAAAGCGGAGCCCACGTCCAAACCCCACCCGCGACAAACTGCCCGCAGCCACCACTTCAAAGCGCGGGGAGGGAAGGGCGATCTGGTGGCTGCACCAGCGGGCTGGGAGTCGGCAGAGCTGAATTCGGCCCCTGCCACGCCACGGCCTTCCCGGCGCGGCTCCGGAGAGGTTTCCTCACCCCTGGCTTAGCGGGGTCCCTCCGGCTTTGCCGGCGGCAGCACCCCGGCCCTGGGGGGGTCCCCCGGGCACTGGTCGCTGTAGGAGGCACAAACTGGGCACAAACCAGTGCGGTGAAAGGCTTGATAAAGTGAATTAACCCTGGCCGGAGAGGACACCGAGGCAATTTGTTCCACGAAGGTCGCCCGGTGTCCCCCCGGGGCCTCGGGGCAGGGCAGGGGGGGGCTGTTCGGGAGCGGCCGGGGGTGCAGGGCTGCGCGGGGGGCCAGGGGACAAAGGCGCTGCCGGGAGCAGCGGAGGGGAGGCAGGGAAGGGGCGGGCTGCTCTGGTTTTTATCGTTTTATTATCCCCGGGTTACACGGAAGGAAAACAAAGAACCGCAATCCAAGGGCTGTAACACACGTGGGGGGGGGGGGG